>QWCN01002323.1_pt1 | contig 25226 bp, 27 predicted proteins | sample 1972711 | NCBI WGS metagenome assembly QWCN01 (sample SAMN09866707, study PRJNA288562) | Human gut metagenome isolate term1_stool, whole genome shotgun sequencing... | isolation source: gut | host: Homo sapiens | place: USA: California
CACGGGGGACTTCTTGTCAGCGACAACGACCAGGCACAGGTCCTCCTTCGATTCCGCCAGTTGCTTCACCACCACCGTTGGCGCATTGACAGAAGTGATCACCGCCCACTTATCGCACTTCAGACCCGTCACTGCTTTCTTCTGCGGGTGTGCTTCATCGGATGAGGCAGACAGCTTAGTGGTATAGGAGCGCTTCTTGTCCATGGTAAACAGGCTACCCGTTACGGCATCGAGCAGTGCAGTCGTGCTGCAAATTGATCTCTCACGCACCATGGAAAGGTAGCTCGGGATCTGCAAAGTCACCTTCGTTTCCAGCGATCCTAAAAAACCCGATACATAGAGGGAGACAGATAAAACGCACAAAAGGATAACAACGGTATAGGTCTGCATCAGATAATGAGAACCACTACACTGGGTGCTTCCCGCGGGAATCGTACGAATGTGGTATGAAGCACTGATTTCGTTAGGAAAGGGTATGTGTATGGCACAAAGTATGTGGTTCACTAGAGGAGTCATGCGTGGGTTCTTTGCTCACTGCTTTCGTTGGGAAAGGGTACATGAATGAAATAGGGCGGACATTTCAGGAAAGAAACGCACACAGAAACCACTCACTCCACTAAAGGACGCTATTCTCGCAGGGCATCAAGGGCCGAGACGTTCCCAGGGTCTTTTCCTTGATGACGGCGGAATTGGCAAAAGCCGGACTATTCGTGAGGGAGAAAAGGAACTGCCACTTGTCAACGTAGTTCTCCTTCCATGTCGTCTTTTCGGGAGTGAGACGGTAGAAGGGAATGCCCTGGTTCGCATATGTCGCCCGTGCGACTCTCCCCACGTTGTGCTTGTTCTTGCAGTACACCTTGGCGTGAGTCCTCCTCTCCACAGTCACAATGCCATTCGAGTGATGAAGAGCATTCCAGCCTCGCTTCTGCAAAACGGCAGGGTTGGTGTACAATCTCCCACCCGCATAACTACGGAAAAGCAAGGAAGAGAGACAAACATGAATTCGTCGTCGTGGACAAGCAGTTCGAAGCACTTTCTACACCGCAGACCTCTGTGCTGCTTCTTCTCCGGCTGCATCACGGAGTGAGACGGGGTCCCTCCCTTTCCCAAATGGGATGGGAGTGCGTTGGAGACACCATGTAGAATGGATTCGTTGTCTTGTTGGGGAAGAGGAGGCTCTTCTTTCAAATCCACCCCATTCACATGGAACACGTTGTTGGCCTGGAGTTTCCGATGCTCTTCATCATAGCACTACATTGAAATGGACGAGGAAGACATACCTTCTCACAGTAACATCGATTGCAGTCCTGGCAATAGTAGCGCACTTTCGATTCCTTGCACTGCTCACATATGGATGCCATGAAGCGAGGAGTACTCTTGCTCTCCATTTCGTTCTGTTTCTTTCCTTCTTCCGTTTCTTCTGATTCACTAGGATGTCCATTCTGCACTACTGCCTTTGCTGCTTCGAGTTGGGTTAGTGCCGCCTCTTTCCTCAATCGCTTCTTTCGATCCTTCTTCTGCCTCTTCCTCTTCTCCTCTCGCGAAAGACTCTCCTCCATGAATCGTAAGTGATGCAACAAAGAGAAACTACTATAATCAAACTCATGTCATCAAGACTCTCCTCCATGAATCGTAAGTGATGCAACAAAGAAAGAAACTACTATAATCAAACTCATGTCATCAAGACTCTCCTCCGTGAATCGTAAGTGATGCAACAAAGAGAGAAACTACTGTAAACATACTCATTCATCTCATCAAGACTCAGATACGGTTTCATATCCCTTTCCGAAAGGAGGCCCGAACACGTGACGAAGCCGAAGAACTTGGCGTACATGTGCCTCCTCTTCTCGGCCTCTGCAAACGCTCCATAGTGCTGGTAGAAGGCGTGGAGATAGAGCCGGTAGAGGCGCCGCAGCGACGCGAACATCTCCTTCTGGATGTCCTGGGCCTTGCTCGAAGCACTACTCCTCACTCTCCTCGCCACGCCCAACTCCTGCAGGATTGTCTCGATGGAAAAGAGGTGCAGCGTGCAGAAGTTCAGGTTGTGGTAGTAGTACTCCGCGGCAGGGCACTACTCGTGAGGCCCGTTCGCCAAGCCCACCTTCACCGCCTTCGGGTGGCAGGAGCACAGATACTCGTACCCGTCCGTGGCGTTCATCGTGGCGCACCGCTCCTTGCAACCGTCCGAAAGCACCATCTCGAGCAAAAACTGGCAATCGCGAAGCACCTCTCTACCTGTTATTCGGACAGAATAGAGGGACTTGAATATGCAGAAATACCAATGGTAGGTGGGCACCCCGTCTGGGATAGACAGGAACGCATTCACATCAAACTCATAGGTCTGACCGTAGCACTCTGATTTCCGAGACTTTAGTATCTCCTCACACCGTGTTTCGATGTTGTCCGTTTCCCTCACAGCAGGATCCTCCAAAACGAACACCGGAAACTCGTCCCTTCGCATTCCTGCTCATCACACTTGCGTCTGTCAATTACCAGGAAGAAGCCGGTTCACTTTCGCATCAATCGCATCCGTGTCGCAGTTTAGATCAATCTACTTGACATCGGGAGACGCGGCAGATACCTGATTCACCTGGTTCGATTCCTCCATGGCGAACAGCTCGGAGAAGCCCTCATAGCTACGACTCATTCGGCAATTCCAACGGATGCCCGCAAAGATTCTTCATTCGAAGAGCATACTCTCTTCGCTTCGAAGGGTCTGAGGCGGATAGATACTCCTTTAGGAGTTTTGACAGCTATGGGTTACTCTCCGATAGAGCATCACACCGCGGTTGAATCCGCCTTGCGTAAATCCATTTTCTGAGAAACGAAAATACGCCTCCTTTTTTGCCACGCATTCTTTTCCTCTTTTATGGATCCAGCTACCCTCAGCGCGTTCTTCGACATTTGCGATAAACTGAAGGCAGGGGTGGAAATGGGTTATCATGAGTAGAAGACAAAACGCACCGGATGGGTGTACCGAAACGTGTCCGATCCCGAGTCCGTTGCGGATCATTCGTGGAGAGTGGTACATGCATTGGAAGGAGTTCAATCGTGTAGGCAATGATGGCGTTCTTTATCGAGGATCCCTTCGTGGACAAAGTCCAGTAGGGAATGAGGTGCAGTCTAACACTTAGTTGCATGAAAATGGGTCTCATTCACGATCTTGCCGAGAGCCTTGTTGGCGACATTACGCCGGTGGACAATGTGACCGTTGAAGATAAGCACGCCATGGAGAAGGTAAAAATGGACGAAGTGGGTAATGGAGTAGAGCGCGTTCCAAAAGATTGTGTCCGATTTCCCTCAGCCGTTGGCGGACGAGCTGGTGGGTCTGTGGCAGGAGTACGAGGATCAGCAGACGATCATGTCTCACTACGTCTTCGACTTTGACAAGCTGGATATGCTGATCCAGGCAAACCAGTACGAGATGGGTGGGACTGCTCACCGGGATTGAGTCAGTAGATCAGGGAGTGGACCTCCAGGAGTTCTTCGACTCGACAGCCCATCTGTTCAAGACGCCCTACGGAAAGAGTGTAGGGGGAACGATCCAGGGCTTCAATCGTAGCAAATCACCCTTCTTCAGAAGAAGAGGGAAGAACGTCTTCGCAACAACCGAGAAAAGGCATACACTGTTTGTTCCTAACACTTGGCGTTTCATCGTTTTAACCGATTACAGAAAAGAATGCGTCTTCAGTCACACCCTGCAGCTTTTTCATTGCAAGAACCAAAGGAGGAAGAACCCGTTGATGACGAAACGAAAAGGGCCCTCCTACAGGAGGATCGTGCATCCCTTCTCTCTAAGTTCCATCAGTTGCAGTCGCGCTATTTCATATCGAATACAAACAGTATCCAGTATGGACTAGCTGTTTTTGGGCCCTCCATCCTGGTTTCCTACTCTGAGGCCACGGATCCCGCAGATACACATATCATTGTTGTTGATCCGGAGATAAAACGCGTTCTGCGTGTGGATGAGCTTGATTTGGCTTCTTTGGAGAAGAATGCGATTATCGACCTAAACGATGATGGGAGCCGCTGGGAGGGAGATGTATTTGAAAATATGCAATTCGGTTGGGGAAAGGAATACGACAGTGAAGGGAATCTCCGTTATGAGGGTTTCTGCTTTGGCGGCAAATACGAGTGCTACGGAACCTCCTACTACGACTGTGGCGTGATCGAGTATGTCGGAAACTTCGTCTTCGGCATGCGATTTGGAATGGGAACTCTCCACGACCGTCTGAGCAAGCTGGTGTATGAAGGAGCCTGGATATGCGATGTCCCAAGTCCGAACCCCAGACTCTGCATCACTAGAGAGAATGCACTGCAGCACACAATCCACTCCTCGGTGACCCATTTATCGTTTGACCGCTGCTGCCTGTTCAAGAAGGAGCACAGTCTGATTCTTGATGGGTTTCCGCGACTCAAGTTTATCGTGTTCGGAAAGTACAGTTTCGGTGAATGGAGCGATGAACAGAAGCAGCAATGCGTGATTCGGAACTGTGCCAGTCTTCGAAGGGTCTTCTTTAAAGCCTACTCCTTCAGGACTTGCGACGAATTGCGGCTTGAGAGTGATTGCGAGTGCGGCTTTGAAGAGTAGACTTGCCCAAGCTGAACACACTTCTCTTGAACGAACGAGCGTTTATTCGAGTCAGAAGGATGAGCCTCATCGGTGTGTTTTCTTCCTCCTGTTGAGCATAGAGTTGCCGTCCTTGCGCGTCATCATCTCTCACGCTCGTTCCATTGAGTTTCGGAATGAGACAGACTCATACCGGCACAACTGGCTCGTCATGAAGAGTTGGAGACAGTTGGTGGATCACCCATAGACCTCCCCTCTCTGAAGCGGTTCAAAACGAGTGGACTGGACTACGTCGGCAGCGTTGTCTTGGAGAACATTCCTCCGTTCAAGTTCGACGCGGGAGAGACGTTGACGAATGTGACGTATTTGAAGAGCACCCGTAGTTGCGACGATGGCGTTGAACCCTAGACGCGGAAACGCTTGAGCAGGTGATTAAAGAGCGTAGCCCCAACTGGTACGTCCGCCTGGCCAAAGGGTGGAGCATGAAGAGTCTTGACCGCTCCATCGAGGAGCTGACGATTGGAGAGTACGTTGGAAGTGAGAGCATTACCGTTCTCGACCTGACTCTTTACAAGTCCCTCAAGAGGGTTCACATCAACCGTTTCGCCTTCACCACCACGTCTGGTTTTGTCGCCGAGGATCTTCCGTTTCTTCAGGCCATCGAGATTGGGGACTACACCTTCTCAGGATCGGAAAAGGCCGAATTCCTCGTGAGGCGCTGCAATGCACTCTCCTTGCTGTCTATCGGGAAGAGGAGTTTCACTCATACGAAGAGACTCACGGTAGTGGGTGGGTCTGCTGTTTGCTGCTGATTTGTAGAGAATCCATGCCTGGAGTCCATCGAAATCGGAAGAGCGAACGCTCTCAATAGGACCTTCGACGCCACAAAGAAGTGCAAATTCTCAAGTGCGTTTGTTTTGCCCCCTTCATCAACAGAATTGCCGCTCTTGTCCACGTTCACCGTCTACAGTTTCGTGTTGGGGAACCTAAAGGAGCTGGAGTTGTCGGGTAGTCAACGCAAGTCCGGCATAAGCAATAGATCTTCCTCAGCTCAAGCTGCTGAAGGTGGGGTATCGATCCCTTTCGGGAGTGAGCTACGATGGCAGTGTTCTCTATGAGAATCGGCTGACGATACAGAGTGGGAGCTGGCTGGAAGGATCACGACTAGATGTGACGGGACTGGAGAAGATTGACGCCTTCTGCTCCTGCTGCTTTCAGTTCTTCGGATTACTCAAAGTCATTCGTATGACGAACAAAAGTGGCTTTCCCAATAGACTCTTCCCTCCCTCCCAACAAGTGCCCCAACTTGTTTAAGCATGTTCATCGTATTGAGACAGACGGTGTTTTCAGACGTGCAGTGTAATTGCTAGAGAGTAGCCCCTTCATAGAATCGTTATTTGCTACAAGATGGCCCGATTTGTCGCATCATAACGGCTTTTATCTGACTCACTACTCTGAATGGACGGAACGTGTTCAAATCGATGACTATACGGGATGGAAGAGTAAGGACGCGATTGACTTCTCCTCGCTGAAGGCGTTACAGGAGATTGCAATTGGAAGGTGTTGTTTCCAGCTCTCTCGAGGCTGCTCCTTCTGCGGACTCCAGAACCTGAGAAGCATCCAAATCAACAGGAAGTGTTTCACTTGCTCGAACGGTACTCTCTTGATCAAGGACTGCAAGCAACTATCGTCCATTGTGATTGATTCCAACTGCTTCACTTGCTTCACGCTTGCTATGAAGAGTGTGCGCAAGACCCTACCTTAACAATAGAGCTGCCAGCATTGAAGAGCCTCTGCATCGGTCAGGGAGAGAAGCTAGGGAAGTGCTTTGGTCGACAGCAGATGCTTGCGCTACGAAGTAAGGCAGGAGATGAGGGTATCCCCTAGATTACCCCTGTCTGGAAGAGGTGGTGTTTGGCGACTATTCGTTTCCGTCTGTGCGGTTCTTTGTGGTTGCAAGTGAGTGGCTCTGCTGGAGAGTGAACAGTAGACGCTCCGCGACTCTCGCGTATTGTCACGGGGAAGTGGTTTTTGTTTGGAACGGGTGTAAACATCCGGTATAAACCGTTGCCTATGTTAAAGCTCGTGTTGTTCAGTGGATTCGTTCTGTCAGAATAAGGACTAGACCTCCCATCCCTAGAAACCTTAGTCCTGTCTGCCACTTCGTACATTTCGCGTGTGTGGCTGGATAGTAGGGAAGGACAGAGAGTAGTGATGCATAGATCTTCCCCATCTAACCGATTTGACCATCAATCCCTGTATCTTCGCCTACACCACCTTGCTCCGCGGAAAGGGTATTCCTCCCCTCCTGTCTTGATTCTAGATAACGGTCCACTGGCGGCCTTTATCCGGCAGTCCTCCTACTATCTGAGCTGCAAGGTGCCGGACAGTTCCATCGCTTTCAGCGAGTTTTCTCCCTCCCACATCACGCTGGACACGGCAGTGGGGAATCAGCCGCAGCTGGAGACCGTGGACTTCTCGGGGCTGAAAGAGGTGAAAGAACTGGTGATTCCTCCTGCCTCGTTTATCTACGCGAAGAGTGTGCTGTTTTGTGGCCTGGACGCTGTGGAGACGATTCGCATCGGAAGCCATTCCTTCTCGCGTCTGGAAGATGCCGAGAACGATGAAATCAAGAAGGAGTTGATTGTGTGTGATTGTCCTGCGCTGAAACACCTTCAGTTCGACTCTTTCGCCTGTGTTGATTTCTCCCAGTGCTTCATCAAGCGTAACCGTCCTCTCCTCTTTTCACGCGCAGGCCTTCCCTGTTTAGAAACGATCGATTTCGGACCAAGGGATCAAAATGCGTGTGTGTTTCATCGGACAGAGGAATTGAAACTCTGTAATCTCCCTTCATTGCGTTCTCTTTTCTTCGGCATTCAGTCATTCGCAATGTGCAATAACTGCTGCATCAAGGGTTTGATTTGTTTTGGGGAGCTGATGGGAAAGACATGCCTCAATTAGCCAGCATTGAATTTGAGGAATTGTCTTTCTTTGGAACTGACAGTGCACTTGTGTTGTCTAGTAGGTTCCTTTGAATGGGATTCCTTGTAGGCCTTCCTTCTCTCGCTCACTTTATCTGCAAGGATTCCGAGTCTTTTGATAAAGTTGTCATTAGGGGTACTTGTTGGGATTGGTGTGTGACGTAGATGTTCCTTACGTGCGTGATATCCAGCTGCCGAACAATGGATCGTGCAGTGAAGTCTATGGAGATGGTAGAGGCTACAGGGAGGAGATTCCATGTAGAAAACAGCAATCTTGGTTATGCGTTGCTGATCTATGGCTGTCCAGGAATCAACATAAAAAAGGATGAGTACTCTGAGTCAGATGATGACAGTTGTGACTACTTTAGCGATGAAGGTGATGAAAGTGATGAAAGTGAGAATGAGGAGGAGGAGGATAGTGAGTCTGAGAATGATGATGACATGAGTTTGGAGGGAGTTGCATTTGACGGTGATGATCTTGATGATTCTGAAAGTGATAATGATCATCATGAAGTGGATGATGACGATATGGATGATGAACTGAAGGAAGGGCAGGAAGGAGAAGACACCTCCGATGACGATAACACTGAATGAACCACACATACTCGATGGTACTCTCTTTCTTCCAACAAACAACGCAAAACGACTTATGTGACCTTTCTACTAATGTTCTTGTAGCCACTGCCAACGCAACTAATCAGCACGTGACCCTCCTCATCCGCCGTCCGTAGCTTAAACACAATGCCCAGCATCTCCTTCAGCAGCCGCAGCAGACCCACGCTCGTCGTCGTCAGGGGGCCCGTCAGCACGCGACTCACATCCTCCGGCGAGAAGGCCATGAGAAGGAGCGTCAGCGGCTGGTGGATGCTGTCCACGCACCCGCCCCGCGCGATCTCCTCCAGCAGCAGCTCCGAGCACGCCGTGCCCAAGTCCTCCGGCAGCTGCCCCTCCGAGAACATCATCTCCGCGCAGTAGTTGTAGTGCTCCGTCGTCTCCGCCAGCAGCGTCACGCCGAAGCCCGGCGACTTGCCCGCCTCCTCGCCGGTGTAGTGGTCGCCGAATATATGGCTACGTGTCAGCGGCGCGCCGCTCGGCCTACACGTCGGGGATGAACTTGTTAAACAGCCCGCGACAGCTGTCGATGATCCGATTGCTGTGCTACGCCTCAGGCCGCCTCCCCACACGCACCAGCGGCGACACGCGCATCGTGTAGCACACGCCGCGTATTCGCTTCACCACCCCGGGCTCGGTCAGCGTCACGGGGTCCAGCTCGCGCATCGTCGGACAGTTGAAAATGACCTCGCCGCCGCCCTACGCTCAATTGCCGCCGCCGACCCTACCAGCGGCTCCACGCCTCTCTTCTTGATCTGCAGACTGCAGCCCTCCGTCACTCCCCACTTGGCGAGGAGCGGGAGCGTCACGATGCGGATAATGTCAACGCTGATGTCGACTTTGTTGTTCGTCACGCCCTACTCCATCACTTCGCACCGAGAGAGCGACTGTGAACACGATTTTGGTAGGGACCTTTCCAAACAGCACCAGAGGCAGAATGCCCATCAGGTAGTAGCCGATTCCACGCTCCACGTTGCAGTGGAACTGGTACTTTCCGCCGTTGATGAAGCCTACGACGATGAGGCGAAAACGCCAATTCGAACCGGGTTTGTAAAGAAGACGCGTTCCCGTTTCGTTAATGTCCATTTCGCATCCGTTCGATATTGTGCTGACGAGCTTTAAGTAGTTCACTTCATAATCTACGACGGTTGGCCTCACTGGAGAACCCTACCTCTCAAACCGGGGTTTTCATCTTCCTCGCGAATATTTGATATTACAATCGGCTTTCTGGTGAGAGTCGCCACGATGATCCGGTATCTCAACTGCTCCGCTAGGCCATCATGCCAAATCAACCGAAAATACGCCCCTTAAACGATATGTACTTCATAGTACTGGTTGTTTGCCCCGGTTCACAAACGGCCGATAACCGCGGAAACACTTTGTTCAACAAACCCCCGCTACCAAGAAGAAAAGTCACCAAATCCATTCTTCCTCTGCTTCTTCTCGACGTGGGCTACACCTTCCGAGTGTGCCACGACTTGCTGTTCTAATTGCTCCAGAATCTGCTTCTTCTTCTCCTCTTCGTCATCACTGCCGAGATCGAGGAGATGGCTGAGACCCATTCCAGTTGCTGTTGGCTTCTTTCCTGTCTCCTGCATCATCATCTCCTGTTTTCTTCTCCTACCTGTTTCTTATCTGCCGCTTGCTTCTCCACATTCACCTGCTTCCCCACTGCTTGCTTCTTCTCCACCCTTACTGCTTGCTTCTCCACCCTTACTGCTTGCTTCTCCACATTCACCTGCTGCTCCATCACCTCCCGCCGCTTCTTCTCGAACTCCAGCTCCCTCTTCAACACATCGTCCAGCTCCTCGAAGGGGTTCACCAGGACCACCGCCTTGGCGATCATCAGCGGGCGTGTGGGGCGGTCGTGTTCGTCGGTGGGCACCTGCTCGATGTTCCTCAGCACCTCCAGCCCGCCCACGACCCTACGCCTCACCCGCGCGCGCGGCGCTTACCTGCCGAAGACGGAGTGCAGGTTGTCCAGGTGCGGCGCGGACTTGAAGGTGATGAAGAACTGGCTGTTGTTGCTGTTGGGCCCGCTGTTGGCCATGCTCACCACGCCCAGCCCCTTGTGCGTCAGTGACGGGTGGAACTCGTCCGCGAAGGGGTGGCCCCAGATGGAGCTGCCGCCCGTGCCCGTGCCCGTGGGGTCGCCGCCCTGCACCATGAAGTTCTTGATCAGCCGGTGGAACACCGTGCCGTCGTACTTGCCCTGCGCGCACAGGCCCAGGAAGTTCTCCGCCGTGCGCGGCACCAGGTCGCAGTGCACCTCCAGGTTCAGCGTGCCCAGGCTCGTCACCAGCTGCACGTACCCCTTCTTCTTCAGCGCGCGCATGCGCTCGTAGCGCCGCGCCGCGATCTCCTCGTCCGTCGCCAGCTCGAACTTGGCGCCGCGCTAAGCGTGAGAGGGCACGGCAGGGCCGACGGTGATGGCGGAGGAGGTGAGGGAGGAGGAGAAGGCGTTCGACGTGTTCTGCGACAGCGGCCGGTCCTTCTCGTAGGCCGCCCTCTTCAGCGCCTCTTCCTGCTTCGTCTTCTCCGCGTTCTGCTTGATCTAGGAGTAAGCACGGGGCTAGAGAAGAACCGTGTCGAGCATCTTCTGCAGACTGGAGCTGATCTTCACGTTGATGTTGCTCTTCTTGCTCTTCTCCTCCTCGTCCTTCTTCACGTGGTAGAACTGGGTCACATTGCGGTGGTCGGGCTTCGATGGGTCCTGGAAGATGATGATATCGTCCTTCGTGAAGGGCTGACCCGTCATCAAGTCCGTCCAGTTCTTCTGAGCGATGTTCAGGTCCTTGATGCAGTCATAGAGATAGACGTTGCCTGATGTACGGATCACTGCAATTTTGGAATTGGGGGTGAACACTTTATATGTTACAGGACAATGCAGCTCGCCGTCCGCATTCTTGTAGAAATGAACGGGAAACAGGTCCTTCAGCATCAGCTTCTTTCCAGTACAGGGGTTCATGTGGTTTTCCTTGATATACTTGTAGATATTCTTCTTCTCGAAGAGATAGCCGTCCGAGGTCATCACGCCGTCCACGACAGGTTGGAACGAGATGCAGCAGCAGTTGAACGGCAGCTCAAGCTTCTCCGCCCTACAGCTCACGCCAATTCCCAGAACGAACGGGCCCCTCTCTTTCTTTCCTCCAAACTCATTCCTATACTCGAGGGGCGTGATATACAGCTTATCCTTTGAGTGCTGCTTCTTTCCCATTTGGATAATGCCTCTCCGAACAAACACAAACACCTAGTTTCGCATTATACAACACAGAATAGAGGCGGGGGACAGCCACGGAGCGCCTACTTCAACATCTCCTGCAAGAACCTAGGCGATGATTCCACGATCTGTGCACCACTGGATCTTTCCATCGACCACGTCCATTCTCCGTTCCAGTTGATTGAGTCCATCCGACGACTTGACTCCTATTTCTCACCGCCATCCACTCCAACTCACGGAACTCCTCAATGGATCGAAGCAGTGAGGAGATCTGGATGGACATGTTGGTCAGCTCCTCTCTCCAATCCCAATCCTTTGAAAATACATCGATATTGGCATTATCAACGCGGTATCCCTCTTTCATTGGTTAGCAGCGATTATCTGTCTCTTTGTCTTCACACCCAATTGGACTCGCCTTCCAACAGAGCAAAGTGTTGCTGTGCACTCTACATGCCAACGATCATCTTCCCCACTCTCATCCTCTTTTCTCTAACGGGTTCCAATTATGTCCAGAGAGCGTGGCATTATTCAGGGTTTTATCACGAGTAGGAAATCGGCGTTCAAGAAGCCGTAGTCGGGAGAAGCGTTCCAGAAGTCCATCCTACTCCTACAGCTATAGTCGGAGCCGGAGCGGGAGGTAGGACTCCTTGTACCATGAACATGTAGCTATTCAAGCGTGTCCCGTTCCTACTCGGGTTCTGACTATTCTGATTACTCGAGTTACTCCTATGACTCCAGTTCCTCAAGAGAGCCGTCGCGAGAACACAAGCGAACCGATAGTCGCAAACCGCAAACAGAAGGGTAGGGTATGAATGGGCTTTGTTAGTGTAGAAAGCCAAAGAAGGAGAAGGAGTTCTACAAGGGACCCAATGGGGAGATGCTGGAGAAGGAGACTGCGAATTACGAAACCACGGGTGCCCTCGGAAAGGACCGAAACACGGGAGTCATGTATAACGGAGTGCTACTGAAGGCAGGCCCTTCTTCTCCGTTTGAGGTGTAGTGGTGCGAACCGACGGATGCTGCAAAGCCGACGCTGAAATGGAGAATGTACGAGTTCAAAGACAATCGAATTATCGGTGAGGGTCGATTTCGCGTGTGACTGTAGACACAAAGTACCTGCACCGCTGCTCTGCATTCCTGATTGGGAGGGACGAGCGTGTATGCGACTGGCTGATGTTGCACGAATCGATCAGCAAGCAGCATGCTGTTCTTCAGTTCCGAAAGGTCCCCATCGTCATGCTATTGTGGTGAAATCATTCGTAGAATCCAAAGGACCGGAGCGAGTTTGCCCGGAAGGCTATAAAGTGGACTTTTCTGCGTGCGACATGATGTATAGACCCTATATTATGGATCTGGGCTCCACGAATGGTACATATCTGAACGGAAAGCGGATCGAACCCAATCGTTATTATGGTGGCTATTACTCCCGTTTCTCATGATCAGAGCTGAGAGAAGGAGACGAACTGAAGTTTGGGTACTCAACACGCAAGTACATTCTGTTGAATGAAAACAGCGTGGATTTGCCGGACGTTGAGGAGGAGAATGCGGTGGCCTCCCCCGTCCAGAGTGACTAGACACGAGAAGGAGCTGGCTCTGAGTGATGAGCCCATCTCGAACAGGAGTGACGAGGAGAGCATCTCGAACAAACAGGCGATCACTGTTTCTTACACACCTTGGCAAAATCCAACATCACCATTCCATTCAGTCCGCGATTCCTGCAGAGGGTGGTGAACACCTGGAGCATCTGATCCATCACGGGTACGTAGTACTCGCAGTGCTCAAACAGAGAGAAGTAGAGGAATTCGGCGCAGTCCTGCAGAGACACGTTCTCCTCGGTGGATTCCGACACGTCCCCCAAGATGGCCTGGCGCAGCACGCTCTCCAAATAGTTCGTGTAGTTGCTCGCGCGCGTCACGGACAGCACCGCCGTCGTGCTGTTCATGTTGCTCTCGAACGTCTTCTTCAGCACCTCGTTCAGCTCCTCGCGCGCCACCGTCGTCACCTCCGCGCCGTACGGCTTCGGGCACCCTACGCCTCATGCTCTCCCTTGATTCCGACGTGGCACCGCAAAGACATCCTTGAAGGACCTGGCCGCCAGCTGCTTGTCGCCCCACAGCCCGCACGGCACGAACTGGCTCTCCATCAGCAGGCCCGCCGAGTAGCCCAGCCGGCTCAGCTCCAGCAGCGGCGCGTCGCAGGCGTAGAGGAGGAGGCTGGCCCAGGTGCCGTCCCAGAGACCCGACAGCAGCGTCACGCTCTCCTTGCTCTGCTTCTGGATGTGCGTGAAGTACCCGCTCTGCTGCGCGTCCTTCAGCGTCAGCGCCAGCACGTGGGCCTCGTTCCTCAGCGTGTAGAAGGACCAGTCCGCGTATGGCGCCTCCGCCAGAATGACCAGCGAATCATACCTAGGGGTCAGCACGGAGCCGCGCGCCTGCCTCTTCTTCGACTTCATCGCCTTGATGGTTTGGGACACTACCGACGGATCAAGCGTGCGAGAGGGATGGAACAAATGGCCGCGGCCGTGGGTGTCGGAGAAGTACACGAACACCTGGCTGGAGCCGTCGAGCTACAGATGAGGCGGTTTCCGCGCGCTTACGGCCAGCTCCTTGATCGACGGCTTTCCGGAGAGGCGCTTGACGGCAGGGTAATCTCCCGCGAGATAGGACATGAGGAAACGGGGGTTCACGTACGATCCGGCAAAGTCGAGGGTGCCGCACGAGTCCGCGTAGAGCACATCGCGCGTGTATAGGTTCGACGACTGGAAGTATCCGGTGTAGTAGTTCGACCAATCGAAATCGTAGTCCGTCGTATCGAGCATGTACACGATATTGTTCCGACTGAAACCGCACAACTCCAAGTACTACCTTATAACTCACCGAACAAACACACACATTGATCATTCTGCAAGCAGTGGACGCAAGCATCTGGGAGGCACTTGTGTCGATCGTCGCATAAACGACTGCGTACGGCTCGGCGAGGGCGATCGACAGGAGAAGCAGGAAGGGCAGGAGGAACATCTTCATGACGAATAGACGATATATCTAAATGAGCGGGTTGCTTTTATACACGATGGTGGAAGAAGTCTAGCAGTTGACAACGTGGCCGAGTGGTTAAGGCGTTAGCCTGCTAAGTTAATGGGATTTTCCCGCGCGTGTTCGAATCACGTCGTTGTCGTTTTTTCCTTTTGCAGCCTTCGCAGTAATGGATTCTCTCGCGATATCCATCTTGCCCCTGGACGACCAGGAAGAGGCGTTTGCTCTCTTCAAGCTGTCGGCCAGCGGGCATTTCTTTGTCGGCGTCCAGAAGAGGCGAGCGTCCAATGTGCTTTCCGTACTTTTCAGGGTTCTTGGAATGAGCGGCCTAGATCTACAAGGCCGTCTCGGCCGAGTCAGACGCGCTGCCTTCCGATTCGAACAATATGTCGCTGTTCTAGTGCGAAACTGAGTCATAGGGATGTGATGAAACCGGCCATGCGGTTCTATCTGCACTCGAAAGCCATTCTCGACGTCGTAACCCTACAGAGAGTCCTGTGTGCTGGATGGAGATGATCCAATAGGACGGAAACGAGTACGCCATTGCTCTCTCCGAATGCAAGACCCTGAGCGTGTTTTGCCTTTCCGACTGCACGTGCAAGCGTGTGGTGCAGCTGGACCAGGAGGGTAGGGTCTGAGGAGGGCGAGTGACGTGTAGGTCGTTGCGAGCACATGGCGGTGAATGAAGAGAAGGGGTGGATCCTTGTTGCGTCCAACAGCGGGACGGTGTGCTGCTACGATTTTCCAGGTGCTTCTGCGCGCGGGCGCTGACGTCTAGACCTTCGCGTCTGCTTCTCGTTGGTGACCCACATTCCGGGAAGCGTGTATTCCCTGCAGCTGGACCACAACGACAGTAGTCCATCGCCGTCCTCCTTTCCTGTAGGCGATGTGCTCTACATGCTGAATTCCAACGGGGTGATCGCGACAATGCACCTGCAGCAGCAGAAGGTGACCGGGAGCGTGGTCCTTCGGGAGGAGCCGCAGGCGGCCGTGGAGGGCGAGTCGTACAACGCCATGTGCTGGCTGGGCGACAGCAGCTACCTCATCCTCTTCCACGGTGCGCTGTACAGCTGGGACTCCCTCACCTCGCGCACGCTCTTCTGCCAGTACATCCCCTGCCACGCCACCAACGCCGCCCTGCGGGCCGTGACGCACGTCTGCGTTGGTCCTTCGCTCGTGGTGCTCGCCTACGCGTAGCTGCTTGTGGTTGTTTTTCCCCGTAGTATTGAGGAGAGGGGGGTGATGTCTGCGAAGGGCTCTCAGTCGTCCCTGTCAAACAACACGCAGTCGTCTCTGTCGAACAACGCGCAATCAACGGCATTATCGGCAAACAACGTCCATCCATCCTCAGCAAACAACGTCCATCCATCCTCAGCAAACAACGCCCAACCAACGGCATTATCGGCAAACAACGCCCAACCAACGGCATTATCGGCAAACAACGCACAGCCATCTCCAAAGATAGAACCGCTCAAAAGACCCACAGAAACAGCGCTGCTGGGCTTCCCCAAGGAGCAGTTCTCCGAGGACGCGGAGTCCTCCCTGCCCCTGTACCACCTCTGGCTCGATGCGCGCGCGACCGGCTCCCTGCAGGGCGTCCTCGCTTGTGACCACTCCTTCTGCGTGGTGCATGGCTCGGGTGCGGCGCGCGCGCTGAGCGTGTTCACAGTGCCGGCGCTGCCCGAGCCGCTGCAGCACGAGTCGACGTCGTTCCACAACAAGGCGCGGTCGAGCGACAGCATCGGACTGAGCTGGGGCGTGGAGCCGGACTGCCTCAACGCCGAGCAGTTCGAGACCGGCTGGGAGAAGGGCGACCGCAAGGAGAAGGAGTGGCGCGAGTGCGACGTGTGCCGCTGCAACGCTATCCGCAAGGCCACGTCGGAATCGGGGCGCGCGTGCGTCTTCGGGAGCTGCTACTGCTTGCTGCCGCGCCAGCAGTTCGACCTGTCGGCGCTGCACGCGTTGTCGACGCACCTGCTGCTGCTGCCGGCGATTCCGTCGTGCGCGCTGACGATGCCGCTGCTGTTCACGGGGAACGAGCAGGGCGTGATCGAGCTGTGGAACCTGGACTGGATGGCGCGCAAGTGGTCGCTGGCCGTGCAGGACGCCATCACCTTCATCGGCGCCACGCCCTTCGCCGTGCAGGTGCGCATGGCGGAGCACGAGGCGGCCGCGGAGCTGGGGGAGGCGGAGGAGCAGGCGTCCTTCGTGTCGCTGCACAACTCCTCACCGTCCGTCCTCTCGCCGCAGAGCTTCTCCCTGTCGCCCTCGCTGTCCTTCCTGGACGAGTCGCTGGGCCAGGAGCATATGCCCGCGCCGGCCGAGGCCGCGGTCTGTGGCAAGGACTCGGAGGGGAGCCACTCCTTCGTGGACCTGCGCGAGCTGGACAAGCCGGAGGACCGCCACGCGTACTCGCGCATCCTGGTGGTGGGCACGCGGCACGGGCGCATGCTGCTGATGGAGGAGCGGGAAGGCCGCGTGCTCATCGATGTGAACGTGATGGACGCGGCGCTGGACCGCATCCTGGTCAGCAGCCAGTACGCCGTCGTCACCAACAACGAGCGCGTCTCCGGCTTCGTGTTGACCTGCGCCAACTACGAGACGCGCACCTTCTATTCACTGCTCTTCACCTACTCCTCCCGCACCAAGTCCAAGGTGAACTCCGCTCCGCTGACCGTTTCCGAGGCTTCTGTCGTGGGCCCTCTCGGCGCCGCCGCTTCCTCCATTTCCTCCGTTCCTACTGCCGCCACTACCAATACCGTTGTGTCCGCAGCTGGCGTGATGACTGGGATGAGTGGGGTGGCGATGACTGGGATGAGTGGCCTCACAACATTAACAACAAACGGAATGACAACATTAACAACAAACGGAATGACAACGTCAACAGCAAACGGCGTTACAACGCCCACGGCAGCCTCCATCAGCGACGACATGAGCGAGAGCGCGACGACGCTGGTGGAGCGCGCGTCGATGAGCGAGGAGAGCGTGGCGACGATCAACAGCCTGATGCGCGTCAGCGGCGAGAGTGACGAGCTGAGCGTGATGAGCGAGTACTTCCTCGGGCTGTTCAGCCTGGAGGACGGCACTGTCACCGAGACCGCCTACGAGGAGGGCGACTCCGTGGAGGCGCTGCGCATCGTCGTGAAGACCGCCGAGGGGGACGTGGGACCGGCGGCGCGGCGTGAGGCGTAGATGAGCGTGCTGAGCGTGCGCGGCGAGGAGGACGTGCTGCTGAAGACGCGGCTGCTGATGCACCACGAGGAGCCCGAGGGCGCCGACGCCACGCTCGCCAGCCACGTGGAGTCCTACGACGTGGCCCTCGCTGCGGCGCTTGACCCGTAGTCGCTGTACACAATCGCGACGCACAGCTCGCCGCTGTTCACGCCGGTGCTGACCATCCGGCTCTCGTACGTGACGCTGCTGGAGCGCCTCGCCGACCTGGCCGCCTTCCTTTCGGGCAAGGGGCTCGTGGAGGGCTGGGACTCGCTACCGGTGAACCTCCACGGCTCCGTGGTCACCTGGAACTACCTGCTGCACGTGCGCCCGAGGACGCGGACTGACGCCTAGTACATGAACGTGCTGCTGCCGTGGAACCAGGACTTCGCGCTGAACAAGCAGCTGCTGAAGCTGTTCGCCTTCTGCCCCTTCTGCGTTGACCTCGACAACCCCATCTTCCACCTCGCCCTCGTCGCGCAGCTGCCCGTGCAGTCCGCCTCGCTCGTTGCCGCCGCCGCGCCGCCGCTCACGCAGATCACGGCGCTCTCCGAGATGCAGCAGCAGAAGAAGTCCACCTTCCTCTCCTTCTTCTCCGTCAACGCCGAGCTGTCCACGCTGGTGCTCGTCTGATATCCTTGCCCTCCACCGGCCGTTCCTTCACCGCACCCTCTTCACCTTCTCCTCCATCCTCGGTAGGATGTCCAAATTCGTCTCCATTTCCGACACCCTCAAGTCCTTCCTGGAGTCCTTCACCGCCTCCTTCATCGTGCGCACGCACGTGGAGACGACGCCCAGAGGCCGCGCCACGCACCCGCTGCTGCGCAGCTCCTGCTTCTCCAACGGCAGCGACCTGCTGGGCGGCGAGGCGAAGGAGCTGCGGCCGCTGGACGTGTGCGTGCTGGGCCGCTTCTTCCACTTCCACAACTACGCCTGCTTCCGCCACGGCGCGGAGGCGCTGCTGAGAGTGCTGCTGAGCACCTATTCGAAGAACGGCATCTCGCTGCAGCCGGTGCGCCGCGCGCTGGTGGAGGAGCTGCGCAAGGAGGAGAAGAACGACGCGTACTACTCGCTGCTGCTGTGCGTGATGGAGACGATGAGCGAGGAGGACGAGCTGGACGAGGCGGACCACGCCTTCCTCCTCCAGCAGATCACCAGCGTCATGAACAACGACCGTGCCGGCGCGGGGCCGCCCTCACGCGTAGAGGTCCCCGCGGTGCTGCTGAACCGGCTGCTGCTCAGCTACCTGACGCTCACGCGCGAGGTGACCGCCACGGACCCGACCATCACGCGCCTGCTGCTGCTGGTGTTCGAGCGCACGACGCCCGACGCGGAGCTGCTCACGCGGCTCATCACGCTGATCCCCGACCTCTTCATCCAGCAGCTGCGCTGCATCATGCAGGACGCCGCCGTCGCGCCGGCCGCGGGGCAGGGCGCATCCATGCTGTACAAGTGCGTGCGGTCGCTGCTGTACCTGCTGCGCGCGAACATCGCCGTCATGGCGCCGTACGCCGACACGCTGCTGGACATGCTGGTGCAGGCCAAGTTCCGCGTGCTGGGCGCCAACCTGAGCCAGCTGCAGTTCCTGCAGACGGTGAACCTCAAGGCCGTGATGAACAAGACCATCCGCTTCAGTGGCGCTGGCGCCGCGGACTCACGCGTAGAGGACGTGCGCGGCAACCCGCGCGACGCGCTGTACTACTGCATCCTCTCCTGCATCCTGTTCCTGTCCACGCTGCCCTCCGTCTTCATCGACGCGCACTATGCCTTCTCCATCTCCAAGGAGGGCCTGCTGCGCGTGTACTCGCTGTCGCTGGCCGTGCTGCTCTGCACCACCGCCATCCACAACGGCAACTCCAACCAGATGGTCGTCTACACCGACGTCGACCGCGCGCCGCCCAACCGCATGAACCGCAAGCAGAACTACTTTTTGCTGTCCTTCTGCCGGCAGGAGCGCGTGCTATCCTTCTTCCTCTTCAACGACCGCACCATCCCCTACAAGTCCATCCTGCGCCAGATCAAGAACGGCCGCTTCGCCTACCGCGACTACTCCGCCTCCGCGCTCACCAAGGTCGCGCTGCTGTTCGTCCCGTGCAACTCCAGCATCCAGTCGGACGCCTGCTCGCTCTGCCGCAAGCAGCGCTACAACCACTCCATGAGCGACCTCTTCATCTTCCGCAAGAAGGACCGCCTCGAGCGCGCCGCGCCCTTCCTGCCCGATAACTCCATCGAGGACCTCGACTTTAGCTCCATCTCGCTCCAACCGCATGCTGTTAATGCGAGTGGGATGTCGGGTGGCGTTTCTGCGTTGTCAAGTGGGTTGTCGGGTGGCGTTTCTGCGTTGTCAAGTGGGTTGTCGGGTGACATATCTACTGGATTGGCAACGGGCCTGTCTGGAGGATTGTCGGGTGACATATCTACTGGATTGGCAACGGGCCTGTCTGGAGGATTGTCGGGTGACATATCTACTGGATTGGCAACGGGCATGGCAAATACCCCCACAGCAGCATCCACCAACAAGGAAACGCAGCTGCTGCTGGCGGCGCAGCGCACGTGCATCGTGTGCGGGACGACGCTGCTGCGGAAGGCGAGGCGACACCGGTGCTGCTCGCCGATGGACCACTTTATCATCACGCCGCAGTCGCTGATGCCGCAGTCCTTCTCGCAGGACTGCTCCATGAACCTGCACCTGCCGCCCGCCTCCTGGGCCATCTGCGACGACTGCCAGCACGCCATCCTCTGCGGCAACCAGTCGCTCTCGCCCAGCGAGCTCAACACGCTGGGCATGGACTCCGCCGCGTGGGGTTACAAGCAGGGCAACTACGCGATGATCAAGGGCAAGGGCGAGGGCAGTGGCAGTCACGGCGTGTCACTGTCCATCCTCCTCGCCCACGTCGGACACGGTGTTGACAACTTTAGCTTGAACTCGGACTTCAAGATTATGATCCGGCCCTGGGGAGGCGCAGAGGGGAAATCGCCAGAGGCCTTCCGCATTTACCTGCAGCTCACCGATATGGTGATTGTGTGGTACGACGTACTAGTGAAAGGAATTAGTGTTTGATGTGGCTTGTTGCACAAACAGATTGCTATTGCTCTTCCAAATCACTGCGTGCTTGTGTCCACGGCCACGGGAGAGTAGCGCAGCTTCGGTCTCCACCAACGCTCCTGCTTCTGCGAGTTGGAGTTGATATAGCTGTCGCGCGACTGAAATTTGTCACCGACCCACATTTGCTGGTTCGACTCCGTCTGTCGAATTCGGTTGAGGCTTGCCACAAACGGATCATCCTGAGAACCCACCTGAAGTCTACCTATTACACCCCGACAGAGGAACGACTCTTTCTTTGCCTTTTGATCCAACCGCGATTTGATATAGAAGAGAAGGATGAGGATAGCAACGAGAAGAAGAATGACCAGGAACACTCTAGGACCTTGTTTCAGGCTCTGGCAAGCTTCGCCCTCGTACCAAGACGTGCAGTTGCACATGAGAGTAGCAATATCGCACACTCCCTGATGTTGACAAGGAGGGGAGCATTCATCTATGCATCATCGTAAACAGCATCCTGCACCTGCAGAACTACTGGACTGAAACGCATCTGAGGCGAACGAACGCAGGGAGGAAAAAACAGAGTGCGTATGGAATATGGGATAAAACGGCATGACAGGCAATCGGGGAAGGGTCCGCAATACGAACAATCAAAGAAAACAGAACCAAATCCGAATCGCTGGGAATTACTGTATCTTTCTCCAATGAGCGTGGATTGCAGCGATCAAGAGGGTGTGTTGGAAATCAAGAAGGAGAAGGCATTTGAAGGAGGGGATCACAACGTAGGAAGAGACACGTAACTTGGGATGAGGACGCCATCACTGAGCACGACAGAGAACGCGGAACTCGAATGGTGATCGATGAGCCTAAAACACCCTATGTTCGTCTCGGAATGACAGAGGGTTGGGATCTGAGCAGGGGAATGATGAGTAGATGCTGAGAAAGAGGAGCAGGATCATCGGCAGGATCTGCTGGACCGTCTGTTAGCCTATCAGTCATCTATACAAGTGACGGAATATTGGGTTGTATGAGAGTTAGAACAAGGAAAAGGAAACGGAAGAAGAAGGAAAGGAAGAGTACGTGCTGGCAATGGATGTGACGGCTAGAGACTCTGAAGCAAAGCGGTTGGAAGAGTCAGAACGCAAACACGAAGAGTTCCTGAAGAAGAGAAAGGCACCTGGATCGAATCGCTGCATCATGTCTAGTTGTTTTACCGTGAGTATCAGGATGCCCTGCACTTGAAGTCGAAGGAAGAGGAAGAATAGTTGTTGTACAATCGTCCTGTTTGTGTGAGACGCTCACTATCTCCTTGTCCTCCCCAAGAAAGGCGTGAATGAAAGGAAAGACGATAAGGGAAGAATCCATTCAATCTCTGGGGTATGTCCTCTGTTCATGAGAAGATCAACTGGCTTCACAAGTATCTCCTGGACTCCATGAACAGCACGGATGGTGCCCAGATGCAGCAGCGACGAGAGGACATTGAGCGCTATGCAAAACGGCTTGATATGGATTGTCTGTGTTTGAATCAACAGCAGAGTCAAGACAAACAAGTGGTGTTGCGTGATCTCCGTCATTCCTAGTTGTTGAAGGAAGAAGCCCGCCGGTGATTCTTTCAATTTCCTCTGACACGTAGTGCCTTCATTCCCATTCGTATTCAAGGCGTGGCAGACAATAACCATTAGGAAGGGAGACGACGATTCCCTCCTATGTCCAATATGGTGATGTAGTGATGAGCATACGGAATCAATCGTAGATGGATCAACGGTGGGTGTGCTCGAATTGCAACACCAGCAACAGGATAGAATCCTTCCGTTGCTCTTCATGTAACAGAGAGAGAAAAAAGAGCCGTCAAGAATGGGAGTCTATCCTTAAGCCCCAAATGCGAGTCGATGTCATGGACACCAACGAGTGTTGGTACCTACTGAATGTAAGAATTAATGTGTAGGTTCAGCGGTGTTATTACTCAGTGCAATGGGGATGATCTCACGATTCTGATTGACGGATGGAGTATTGAGTTTAGCCTTGTGGTAGACAGGCACAGCGACCAAGTCATGCCCTTTCGTTACCATTCCGTGGATGATCGCCAATGCAACAGCCTTCAGCTATTGCAGCCTCATATGAATGTGTACATTCACTCTGGAATTGGGTAGTAATGATGCCCTTCACTAATAGGTAGCAATGGACAGTTGTGGCACAGGGTGCAGATCCAGAGTGTAGACTTTGCTAAACGCGAATGCACGCTTGCAGACGGTCCGATTACCATTTCTCATTATCCAATTGTGCTGCTCTTCACACTTTGTGATTCTGTAGGATGTAGTAAGTATTCGTATTCCCCCTAACGCGACTGTATTATAAGATGAATGCATTGGTTACGTCACAGTGTTTGTTTTACACCTTCTGAATTCGTTGCGCTCGCTTGAAGCGAATCCCGCGGTTTCTATCAAGACCATCTTTCTGCCATTATTTCAAAACTCTTGATGAACCCGACTCCTAGTGTTCCCGTTGGCGCTCCCCCGACTGTTCCCGTGGTTCCGATGGAGCCCGCTATGGCTCCTGTCGTGCAGCCCGTAATGCAGCCGGGAATGCCGGAACCCATGCCTCCTATGATGGCTCCGACCATGGCGGCACCGATGCAACCTCCTATGCAACCGATGACTCCGCCTGTTGTTCAACCCGCAATGCAGCCTCCTATGGTACCTGGAATGCAGCCTTCTGCTCAGCCTGGAATGCAGCCACCTGCTGTTCCTGTAGTGCAGCCTGGAATGCAGCCTCCTATGGTTCCCGCTGGACAGCCCGGAATGCCGCCCGTACCGTCCACCAACCAGTCCGCCATCAATCACCTCACTACGCTGTCCACTTGTAAGCGCATTCATTCTTGATTCATCCCTAGTTGGTGGTGTGTACGTGGAACAGAAGGTGGAAATGCTTGAGGTGTTCACCGGCTTCGAAACGGAGAACCGCTATGCGATCTACCTCACCGGATCCGATTGCCAACGTGGCGCGACCCAGATGCCCTATTTCTATGCCGTTGAGAAGTCTGAGTGTTGCCATCGCAATTGCTGCGGCAGTGATCGTGGATTCGAAATGGACATCATCGGCCCTGATGGAGGCGTGGCGATGCATCTGGACAGACCGTTTAAGTGCAGTTCCTGCGGTTGCGGTTGCTGTCTGCTCCCCGAAATGTCGATTCAGGATGGAATGGGCAATTTGGTTGGTTCCGTGCAGAACCGCTTCGAGTGCTGCGGCGATCTCTTCGACATCCTCGATCAGTCTGGTATACCCGTTCTGACCATTCATGGCGAGTGCTGTCAGATCGGCAAGTTCTGCCCCTGCTCCGAGTAGGATTGGTGTTGGCTTGTGATATGTAGAGTTGTCTTCGATGTTATGAATCCCCAGACGGGTAGCACCGGCTCGATTAAGAAGATTTGGTCCGGCGCGGCGAGAGAGCTGGTGAGTCCTCCTCAGAATGTGTAATGCATAGTTCACTGACGCAGATAGCTTCACGCTTTCATTCCCTCCCGATGCCACCGTGTATCAGAAGATGCTTCTTCTTGGTGCTGTATTCCTCATTGATTTCATGTTCTTCGAGGATACCAATCATGATGACCATAATAGCGATTAGTTGAGATGCCATTCTTTGTTGCATACGTGATGTGGTGATTAATGGGGTTAGGGACATGCGCGTAGGGGGTAAATAAAGTAGTGAGGGTGATAAAAGGGAATTGGCAGAAGGGAAACACTGGGAATCGAAATGCAGTACAAGGGAGGTATTGAGTGATGTTGCCACGGAACTAACGCTCATAATGCATGCAAATGGTTGTTTCAGGGTTAGAAGGGAGTATCGGCGGTAATGAGGCGGCGATTCACGATGGCGTGTTTCTTCCTCCAAAATGGCGTAGATAGAGGATTATAGAGAGAATAGTAAAATGGATTCATGAAATGAGAGGTAGTGGCGTGAATCAGGCTCTAGATGGCTGTTGTGAATAGTGCGTGAATGCGCAGCTTCACGGAATGAACAGAAATAGAAGAGAGGCGTGAAGGGCACAATGGAGTGAGACCACAACAATTCATCGCTAGGAACTTCAGCACATGAAGTATATAGGTGTAGTAAAGGGATGGAGATGAGAATGGATAAGGATGGGTGATCAGCAGCAATGCGGTGGTCTGTGACGGTTACGCTAGGATGAAAATAGGTAAAACACGAATTCCTATCAGGAACAGCCATTACAACGACAATGAGGATGAATGTGATTAGGATGACAAACAGTCAGTACGAGTAGTGAAAGCAGCCACAATCGCACTGTATAACGAATTACAGGTGTTAGGCACTGGAGTCGCTCATGATGATGATTGCGAAGACTCTTCCTAACGGCTGTGAATCCCACATGTCTTCATGCTACTCTTATAGCTGGAGTCACAATTCCCATGAGATACTTCACTCTGGCGAAACTATATGATATGCACCATTTTCAGATGCGGCCTTTTGAGATCTGTTCAATTCTCTACTTCGTTTTGAGAGATGGGGGTAATCGCAGATCACGATTTCGGCCATCGC
>QWCN01002333.1_pt1 | contig 25105 bp, 20 predicted proteins | sample 1972711 | NCBI WGS metagenome assembly QWCN01 (sample SAMN09866707, study PRJNA288562) | Human gut metagenome isolate term1_stool, whole genome shotgun sequencing... | isolation source: gut | host: Homo sapiens | place: USA: California
ATCATTTCAATAGATTAAATTTAATTAATTTTCTTATTTCAAAACGCAACAGTAAAATTTTTTACACTTTCTGTTGCTTTTTCAATTTAGATTAACATTATTAAAAGTTGTTACTCAACACTTTTTAAACTTTCAACCATGTTTATTCGTTTTAGATTAAAATGAGCAACAATGTTAACTATTATTGTAAAGACAATAGTTAAAATAGATGCATATAAATAACTTATTGGTTCAATAGTTCTTATAAATCTAGCAGCTTCTATTTCCACAGTTGATAAAGTTACCATTGTTAAAAAATAACCTGCAAATAAGCCAATAGCAATACCGAATATTGTAATAATAATATTTTCTTTTGTAATATAATTATCAACTTCTTTATTATAAAAACCTAACACTTTTAAAGTAGCAATTTCTCTTTTTCTTTCTTGAATATTAATATTAGATAAATTATATAAAACAATAAACGAAAGCATAGAGGCTAATAAAATTAAAATAATAACTACACTATTTAATGATTTTAACATATTACTTGCACTTTCTTTAGCTTGAGATTTATATGTTACATTAATTACTTTTTTTGTAGACAATAAATTTCTAGCCAAATCATTTTGTTCTTCGTTAGATAATTCTTTAGTTTTTAAAACAACCATATTAGGATTAAATTCGCCACCATTATTAATAAATGTTGCAGTATTTATAAATATATAATGTTTAAAATAATTTTTGCATACTCCAGATATTTCATAAGAATATTCTTTGTTATTTAAATCAAAAAAATTAATTGTTTGACCTATATTATAATTATTTAATTGAAACATTTTATCAGTAACAACAACTTTGTTTTCTTCCAAAGGTAAACTTTCATTAGAATTTAAATCCTCTAGATTAATAAAATTATGTAATGCATCAATATTATCACTAATAACTAAATTAGCATCTAATCCATCAATTTTTACAGTTAAAAATTCCATTTTAGTATGAGATACAATTCTTTCATCATTAAATATATTATCATCTATGTTTTTATCAGTTATATAAGCCATTGCATCATATGTTAAAATCTTATCAAAACTTTCATTAGGAGTTGCTAAAATACCATCTCTTAAACCAAATCCAGATAAAATTAAGGCAGTACAGCCAATAATACCACATAAAGTAACAGTTACTCTTTTTTTGTATCTAAATAAATTTCTTATAGTAATTTTATTAGAGAAACTTATCTTACTCCATAATTTTGGAAACTTTTCTAAGAATATTTTTTTACCATTTTTAGGAGCTTTAGGTCTCATAAGATCACATGGTTTTTCCTTAACAACTTTTAAAACAGTTATAACACTTGTACCACATATACAAATAAATGAAATAAAGAAACTTAATAAAGTTGATAATGTATTAAATGTAAAATTAAAATTACTAACTGCAAATAAAATCGTATAAATATTAAAAATCATGTAAGGAATAATAATTAAACCTAATGCACTTCCAAGTAATCCTCCTATTAAAGTTGCTAAAGAAGAAAATATAACATATTTTTTTAATATATACCAATTAGAAAAACCTAAAGATTTAAAAGTACCAATTTCTAGTCTATCTTCTTCAACCATTCTATTCATTGAAACTAAACTAACTAAAATAGCTACTGCAAAAAATAAAGATGGGAATAAAATAGCTAAATTAGCAATACTATTAGCGTCATCAATATATTCACTATAAGTGGTATAATCAGTTCTATCCATAATATTCCAAGTAGAAGTTATATTATTTTTTTCTTTTACTTTTTCAATATTATCTTTAACATTTTCTACTAAAGAAACATATTTTTTTGAAGAAGTAATTTCTTCTTTAGCGCCTTCAACAGTCATATAAATAGAACTATAAATATGTAATTTATTTAAAGAAAAACATTCTTTAGATGCAAAAGAATAATAATTTATAGTTCCTGCTCCTACTAAAGTATTACCTCTTCCAGGAGATGTATTAGTATTATTAATATATAAACTACTTTTACATGTTCCAACAATAGTTACTTCATTATTTAATAATAAATAACTATTAACTTTTAAAGTATCATTAATATTTAAATTTTTATCTTTTAATAATTTTTCTTCAACAACTATTTCATTATCGTTAGATGGCATTCTCCCATCTATTAATTCAACTTTATTAATTTTATTAGATAAAGAAGAAATGTTTAAAACAAATTCAGCGTCTTCTACTTTAATTAAAAAATCATTTGAATAGCTACCTTCAATTTCTTTAACACCATCTACACTAGATAACATTTTTAAATCAGTATTTTTTAAGCCATTACTAGAAGCAATTTTAATATCATAATTATTATAAGTATCATAATAATTATCTAAAGTTTTAATCATATCAGGTGATGTTGCTTGTAATCCAGAAAAAGTAAATACGCCTAAAAAGCTCATTACCATTAACGATAAAAAGCGAGGGAATAATCTTTTTATTGTTACTAAAGCGTTTTTTAAAATATTATCTTTTACCATTCTATTTCCTCAACTGGTGTAGGATTTTTATTAATAATAACATCTTCAACTTGACCATTTCTAAATTTAATAATTTTATCTGCCATAGGCGCAATTAATGTATTATGAGTAATAATAATTACTGTCATATTTTCTTTTCTACAAGTTTCTTCTAATAATTTTAATATTTGTTTACCTGTTTTATAATCAAGTGCACCAGTAGGTTCATCACATAATAATAATTTAGGTTTTTTAGATATTGCTCTAGCTATTGAGACTCTTTGTTGTTCTCCACCTGATAATTGAGAAGGAAAATTATTTAATCTATCACCTAATCCTACTTTTTCTAACATTGTTTTAGGATCTAAATGATCTTTACATAATTGAACTGCTAATTCAACATTTTCTAAAGCAGTTAAATTTTGCACTAAATTATAGAATTGAAAAACGAAACCTATATCAAGTCTTCTATATTCAATTAATTGTTTACTATTTAAAGTTGTAATTTCTTTATTATCTACTTTTAAAGATCCACTAGTAGCAGTATCCATACCACCAAGTAAATTTAAACAAGTAGTTTTACCTGCTCCAGAAGCTCCTAAAATACAAACAAGTTCACCTTTATCAATAGAAAAAGAAACTCCGTTTAAAGCTTTTATTTCTACTTCACCCATTTGATAAATTTTATATACATCTTTCAATTCAATATACGCCATAACAAAACCTCTAACAATAATTATTTTATATTATTAATTAAAAAAAAGAATTAAAAATATTCTTTTTAATTCAATTTAATATTGATTTTTCATTTTTAAATGGGAGTCGATTTCTCTATTTATAGATTTATTTTTTTCTACTTCTCTTTTATCGTATAATTTTTTACCTTTAGCTAAAGCAATTTCAACTTTAGCTTTCCCATTTCTAAAATAAATTTTACTAGCCATAATAGTAAAACCTTTTTCTTGAACTTTACGATTATATTTTTCAATTTCTTCTTTATGTAATAATAATTTTCTAGTTCTAGTAGGTTCATGATTAAAAATGTTTCCTTTATCATATTGAGCAATATTCATACCTAAAATAAACATTTCTCCATTTCTAATAATGACATAAGAATCACTTAAAGAAGCACCATTAACTCTTAATGACTTAATTTCTGTACCTTGTAAAACAATTCCACATTCTAAAAAATCACTTAAAAAATATTCATAACTAGCTTTTTTATTATTTGCGATGATTTTTATTCCTTCTTTTTCCATGATTTTCCCTCTTATTACTTTTCATTTTATTCAATAAAGCAAATGTTATTTGATATTTTTGTAAATCAACGTTAGTACATATTACTTTTACTTCATCACCCAAATGGAATTCTTTACCTTTTCTTACTCCATAAGCTCTATATGTTTCTTCATCAAAAATAAAATAATCACCATAAATAGATTCAAATGGTATTAATCCTTGTATTCCGTTTTCTATTTCAACAAATAAACCAGCATTTGACATGGAAACAATTGTACTAACAAATTCATTACCTAAATAATTCATCATATATTTACAAGACAACAAACTTTCAACTGTTCTTTCTATTACTAATGCTCTTCTTTCTCTAGTAGAGCATAATTGAGCTTCTGTAGCTAAATAAGTCTTTTCTTCATCTGAACATATTTTATTATGATTTACAATATATTTATTAATTAAACGATGAACAATCAAATCTGGATATCTTCTAATAGGAGAAGTGAAATGAGTATACGATTTACTTGCTAAGCCAAAATGTTTCTTATTTTGAATAGAATATTTAGCCTTTGCTAAACATCTTAATAATAATGATGATAGAATCTTTTTATCCTTTTCTTCAATATTATTTAAATATTTAGATATTTCTAAAGGTGTTACTTTTAATGGATCAACACTCAAAGGATAACCTTTAGCTAAAGATATTCTCATAAATGTTTCTAATTTTTTGGCTTTAGGATTTTCATGAATACGATACACCATTGGTAAATCCATTTTTTCAATAGTAGAGGCTACTACTTCATTAGCTTTAATCATTAAATCTTCAATTAATTTTTCACCAACATCTTGTACTCTTTTTTTAACTTCTAATGGTGTACCTTCTTGATCTAATACAAAATTTAATTCAGTTGAAGATAAATCTAATCCACCATTTTTTTCTCTTTGTTTTCTTATAATAGAACTTACTTCTTGCAAAGAAATAAGCATTTTTTCTAAGTCATTATATTCATTTTTTTCATATCTAGTTTTATTTAAAAATTCATTTACATAAGTATATGTTAAACGATGTTTAGAATTAATTATGCCTTTACAAATATGAGTAGTTAAAATATGTCCTTGTTCATCAATACTAAATAAACAAGATGTAACTAATCTATCTACATGAGGATTAAGAGAACAAATCCCATTTGATAATTCAAAAGGTAACATTGGCACTACTCTATCTCTAACATATAAAGAAGTAGCTCTATTTAATGCTTCTTTATCAATATTAGAATTTTCTTTTACATAATAAGAAACATCTGCAATATGGACTCCTACATAATAAATATCATCCACTTTGCATACTTCTACTGCATCATCAAAATCTTTTGCATCTTCTCCATCAATAGTAACAATTAAATGGTCTCGATAATCTTCTCGATTAATTAAATCTTCTTGATGTACTTCACTAGGAATATTTTTTATTTCTTCAATTACTTCACTTGGAAAATTTAATGGAGCGTTATTAAATAAAATAATTCTTGCCACATCCATTCCAACATCAGTTTTATCACCAATAATTTCAATAACATCTAAAACAGCACTTTGAGAAGTAATTTTTTTTATTTTTGCTCTTACAATTTGTCCGTTATGAACACTAAATTTACCTTCATTTAATAAAAACAAAAATGATGGTTGAGCAATCTTATCCACCAATAAAATCTTACTAGAACCATATAATTTAACTTCACCAACTAATTCTTTTCTAGCTCTTTTAGTTACTTTTATAACTTCATATTCATCTTTTTCATAAGCATTTGAAATCTTTTTTAATAAAACACGATCATCTAAAAAAGCATTTTTTAAATTTTGAATAGCTATATAACAATCTTCATCTTCACTAACATTACCAAAAGCAAATTTATCTTTAATGGAAACAATAGTAGCGGGTACTAAATTCAATTGACTAGTTAAATAATATTCATTTTTTATTTTATCAATAAATCCTTGTTCTTCTAATTCTAATAAATTTTTATTAATAATTTCATTATCAATACCAAAAAAACTTATAATTTGATTATAAGTAGGATGAGTATCTTTAATATAATTTAATATTTTATCTAACATATTTTCTCCCAAAATAAAAGGGCCTTTATTTGACCCTTAGAAAAAATATTTAACAATCAAGGCAACAAAGAAGAAAGCAATTCCCATAGCTAAAGTTAATCTTGAAACAATAACTTCGCTTCCTCTTTCTTTTGATCTAGCAAAAATATTCATTTTACTTGAACCAGTAATCGCACCAGATGCACCATCTGATTTACCACCTTGTAAAAGAGTCAATATAATTAAACATACAGATATAATAACTAAGACGATTTCCATTTTTGTCCTCCAAATTACTATTAACTACTTAATAATACACTATTTGTTATTAAAATAAAATTTATTTTTCACTTTTTCATGATTATTTTGTTGGATTATTTTCTATTTTATCATTATTTTCATTAATTTTATTTTTTTCATCATCTTCTAAAGTAATTTCCATAAATAATTCATACATACAGTCAACTTTACATGCTTTAGAAATAAAATAAGCCATAAAGATAGTTATTGCAGCAATAGGTAAAATAATTAAACCATGTAAATAATCTCCTGTACCATTTAATATTGCTGAATAAATAAGAGCTAAAGAAGTTAAAGGAGTTTTTGTTACTACTCCAAAAAACATACACATAGAAACTAAGACAACAATCGGTTCTAAATCCATAGATAAATTAAACCAATCATTACAACATAAAAATACTATTTGTCCACTTATTGCCCCTAAAGTTAAAATAGGTATAACTAAACCACCAGTAACTTTTCCACTACCACATAAAATTGTAATAGCAAATCTAAATAAGAAAATTAATATAACAATCCAAATAATATTATAAGTGCCAATATTTTTAATTAATACTCCTCCACTTCCCATTAAAGGTAAACAAGTAATATTCAAAATAATAACTAAAGCAAATAATGCATATCCTCTATTTTTTATAAAGAAATTATTTTTATATTTAGTAAATAATCTTTTAACAAATTCAATAGATTTAGCAAAAGCCATACCTAATAAACTATTTATAACTACTAATATAAAAAACACATAATAATCATTTAAATTTGGCATTTCTACTACATTAAAACTTAACAAATGATGATGATTTATTAATCCACATACAAAATAAGCAGATACCATCATTATTAAAGTTCTTAATAATAATTGAGGGTTAAATTTATGTAATGATTCTTCAAATATATATAATATTCCTGCAATTGGAGATAAAAATGCACATCCAAACCCAGTTCCACAAGCCATTGCTGTTTGATCACTATCTTCATTTTTTGATACATCTTGTATCATTTTTGATACTTTACCAGCCATAACAACAGATGGTCCTTCACTACCTAAAGGGAAACCAGCAAAAGTAGAAATAAAAGAATTTATAGCCATAAATAATATTTCAAATTTCCATTCAATTTTCTTTTTCCCTCTTATACCTAATTCAATATTAGGAATACCAGATCCATCTACTCCAGGAAAATATTTTAAAATGAAATTATTAGCAATAGCAAATCCAATACTTACAATTACTACTACACAAATTAATAATATAGATTCATTTCCATATAAATATCTTGATAAAGTAGTAACATTAGTAACAATTAATTGATATAAGCCTACTACTAAACCAACACAAACACCAATAATTAATGTTTGTAATAATTTAAACATATATTTTTTAAAATCTTCTTTAGTAATCTTTTTCATAACGAATATATTACTCTTTTAATATATTTTTGTCTAATAATTTAATTAAAATTATTTTTTTAATTTTAATTTTATTTGTATAAAACGCATTTTTTTATTATCTTATATTTTTATATGTTTATTTTAAACTCCCTTGAAAAAGTCCGTTTTTGCAATAAAAACTCCCTTGAAAAAGTCTATTTTATAAAAAGTTTAATATAAATATGTTCAAAATGTATACTTTTTTTGCATTATTTATTTTTTAACCAATTCATAAGATATATCAATCAATGATTTAATATAATTTACATCAATATTATTATCTAAAACTATTGTTATCCAATTCTTCTTATTCATGTGATATGAAGGATAAAAATTTTTATTAGATATTAACTCATCAACATTATTCGATTTAATATTTAAAATATATATTATTCCTTTCTTGTTCTTATCAATCTTAGAATAATCAATATCCATAATAATGCAAAACCATTTTTTATTGTTTTTATATACACCAAAATTTGGAAATTTATCAAACATAAATTCTGCTCTAACATTATATTTTTTTAATATATATTTATCTATTATCATTGCTTGGTCATTATCATATTTAGTATAAATAAAACATTTATTTTTAATATCATTTATTATCTCTAACCATTTTTCTTTAATTGATATTATTTCATAATTTATACATTCATCATTAAAATCATTATCAAATATTTCTAATGATATATTTCTATTTTCTATTCTTATCTTAAATATTAAATTATTTATTTGTTTGCTAAAAACATATTTATTTTTAGTTTCAATAAATCCATATTCTTTCAATTTACAATAATCAATTTTATAATTTTGAAAAAATTCACTAATAGTCTTCATATTTTTAATATATATGCTAAATCATTCTAATAGCAATGCAATTCATTGTTAATTTTTTGTTATCATTTATATTTATAAGGATACACCTTTACATTTTAATTTAATAATTTATTTTACAAAATTAACATTAATAATGGTAATGTTATAACGCATATAACAGTAGAAAACAATACTACATTTGCTGCATTTTCTTCTTCTATTTGATAAAGTTCTGCTATGCTAGCTACTAATGCTGCTGATGGACAAGCTGTTAAAACAAATATTGATGCTTTAAATACATCATCAAAAAATGGTATAAAATATATTATTAAATATGATATTAAAGGGAAAATAATTAATTTTACAATACAAGCAATATAAACAAATGATCTATTAAATAGATTTTTAAAATTTGCGTATGCTAATCTACATCCAAGCATAATCATACATATTGGTGTAGTCATTTTTGCCAATAAAGAAAATATAATTGAAAATTCTCCAAGCATATTAGAATTAATTTTCAAGAAAAATAATGGTAAAGAAATATACATTGCTATTGTTGTAGGATTTAATAAAGCTTTTTTAATAGATATATGTTTTTTATCATTAGTAATACAATATGTTCCAAAAGTAAAAATAACTATATTCATTGTCATAACAAAAATTGAGGAATACGCCATTACTATTGGTTCATTTGGATATAATGCTTGTATTAATGGTAAACCGAAAAATCCTACATTACCACATATTGAACATGCACATAACACTCTTACTTTGTTGTTACTTAAATGCTTTCTTAAAATAAAGACCATTAATAAGCCAAATAATATTTGTAAAACAAAAGTAACTAAGAAGAAATATAACATGTTTAATACAGTTTGCTCATCAAAATCAACATTTAAAAATGAATTAATAACCATGCATGGCCCACATACATATATTAAAATTGTTGATAATACTTTTAAATTATCAGTTGTTACTTTCTTACTTTTTCCTAATAAAAAACCAATAAACATATATATTAAAGAAATTAAAACAACAATAAGTGTAGGTAAAAAATACATATATAATCCTCATTTACAACGTTTGTAATTATATGATAGTAATTAAATAAATACAAATAAAATTTTATTATTTGCATAAACTATTAAATATGCATGTTTATCAAAGATTATAATCTAAATTATAATAATCGTAATTATAATATTCTATTTTAATTCTTCAAACTTGTTTTTCATTGTAGGATTATCTTTTGTTAATTTTTTTATTGATAAATCTTGAGCTTTATTATTGGCTAATCTTAAATTATTTTCAGCAGAAATTAATGAATCTTTTATTTTATTTAGATGAGTAATTGTTTTATCAATTTCTTCTATAGCATTAATAAACTTTTTACTTGCTAAATCATAATTTTTACCAAACTTTTCTTGAAAATCAAGTAATTTATTTTCAAAATTAGTAACATCTACTTCTTGATTTTTAATAGCCATCAATTCTTTTTTGTAACTTAATGCATTTTTATTAGCACTACTTAATAACGCAATAATTGATAAAAAGCATTGAGGTCTAATTACAAACATTTTTTCATATTCATAAGAAACATCTACAATACCTGCATTATAAAATTCATTATCAGGCTCTAACATTGATACAAGAACTGCATATTCGCATTTTTTCTCTTTTCTATCTTTATCAAGCTCTTTAAAAAAATCACTATTTTTATGTTTAGTTGCAGTTGTATCCATTTCATTTTTCATTTCAAACATAATAGAAACAATTTCATTTGTTTGTGTTTCATCATAATCTCTAAAAATAAAATCGCCTTTTGAACCACTTTCTTTTGATACTTCATTATCTTTATCAAATTTTGCATATGGGTATGCTTGCATTCTAATTTTATTAAATTCATTAAAACAATGTTGCTCAAGAGTTTCACCTATTAGTTTAGTAGACATTTTAGTTTTTAAATCTTTGTAAAATTCTATTTCTTGTTCTTTTTGTTTTAAGATTATTTGATATTTTTCTTCAGTAGTTTTATTTTGTATTTCTTTTTCTTGATCTTTTATTTTTAAAGAAGATTTTAATTCTAATATTTCTTTTTCTTTATCACTAATAGCGTTTTTAATTTCATATTGTTTTTCTTTATTTAAATTTTCAACTTTATTTTTTAAATCTTGAATCTCACTATTTTTTTGATTTTCTAAATTAGATAAAACATTTTTTTGCTCTAAAGACATTTTTTCATTTTCATTTTTTAAAGATGAATTCTCTATTTCTAATTCTTTTATTTTTTTATTTAAATCATCTTTTGTTTGAATACTATTTTCTTTTTCTTTAGAAACCGCTAAAGAAATTTCATTTTGTTTTTCTTTTTCAGCTTGTGCTTGATATTGTTTTAATTTATCAATTTCTAAATTAAGTTTATCAATCATTGACTGATTCTTATCATCATTTTCTTTAATTAACAGTTGATTAGCTTTATTAATATTTTCTTCTTTTTCTTTTACTCTAAAATTAATTTCTTTTTCCATTTCTTCATTTTTAATTTGAGAAACAATAGAAGCATAATCAGCATCATCAATTTTAAAAATTTTACCACAATTTGGGCATTTAATCTCAGCCATAAATTTCCTCCGTTTTTTATAATTAAATCATATCATAAAATACTAATTCATGATTATCTTTTTTATGTCTTCTAAATTGTTAACGAAATATATACCTTTTAATTTTTCATAAGAAGATAAATTTTTTTCTATCATTTTATTTAATAAAATTTTAAGACCTTCATAATAACCATCTAAATTGTATAAAATGCATGGTGAATTAATTTGTTTTAATGACACTTTAGACATAATTTCACTTATTTCTTCTAAAGTTCCTGTTCCACCTGGGAATGCGATAAAAGCATTACCTAATTCAATCATTTTATTTTTTCTAGTGGACATATCTTTAGTAATATATAACTTAGTTAATCCTTCAAATTCTAATTTATCTTTAACAAATAATTCAACTTCTACTCCAATAACTTTACCATTATTAGATAAAACACTTTGTGCTAATTCACCCATTAAGCCTGTTTTAGAGCCACCATAAATTAAAGTATTATTATTTTTGCCAATCCATTCACCCAATTCTATAACAGCTTTAGATAATTTATCATCATTACCTTTATTAGCACCTAAATATACTGTAATATTCATTAATAAACCTCTTAAACATATGTTATTTTAATTTTATAAAATTTTAAAGTATTAAGAATTTATTTTTATACAATAATTCATAACTTATAATATTTTTGATTTTTACTATTTGGTTTATCTGGCAACATCATTTTTATTAAACCATTCTTTATTGCAGGATTTAAATAAGAATTTCTTAATGTTTCTTTTGATTTTATATTTAATCTTTTCATTATTTCATTTGCAGATAATGGAATATCATAATCCATTATTTCTAACAATCTATTAACTTGTTCAGAAATATTTTTAGTTTCTTTTTTAATTAATTCCAAGGTTTCAAACAATGTTTCATCAATCATTTTTAACATAAATTCAATAAAAGCATTAGAATTACCATTTACATGACTATTAGATATTGCTTTATAATAATCTTCTTGATATTTTTTTATTTGTGATTCAATAGGTAAAAATTCAAAAATTTTATTCCATTTAGATAATAAAATATTTTGCCATAATCTTGCTGTTCTTCCATTACCATCATTAAAAGGGTGAATAAAGACAAATTCATAATGAAAAATACATGATTTAATTAAAATAGGTGTTTCATTATCTTCTTTTAACCATTTAAATAAATCATTCATTAATTTAGGAACTAAATCTTCGGGTGGCGCAATAAAAATAATATTTTCTCCATCTTTAACTCCTTCAGCATGATTTCTATATTTTTCTGATTCACTATCTAATAAATATGTAAGTATTCCATGTGCCTTTAATAAATCTTTTTCATTATATCCATCAAATTCTTCTATCATTTCATAAGCTTTATATGCATTTTTTATTTCTTGAATATCTTTTTGTAAACCAATAACAACTTTACCTTTAATAACATCTTTTACTTGTTCTAAAGATAATGAATTTGCTTCTATTAATAATGATGAATGAATCGATCTAATTCTATTATTTCTTCTAAGAATTGGCATTCTTTCTAAAGATTCATAAGAAGAAATTTTACCAAGCTTATTTGCAATAGAAATTGACTTTTCTAACATATATGAAGTTATACTAAATGGTGGTTTATACATAATTAGCTCCTTTATATATATTATACTTTAAATTAATAAATCAATCAAATATCTTACTTAAATCTTGCTTAATATGTTGCTTAAATTTAAATAATATTATATTTAATTTATTAAAAAACAAATGATAATATTAAAGATAAACAATTAATATAATCAAATAAATCTTTAATTAATTTCCACAATACGCAAGTTTAAAAACGCATATTTTTCCATTATGCGCAGTTTTAGAGAAATACACCTTTTCAAAAAATGGAAAGTTAAATATTACAATAACTCCATCAAATTTTTAGAACTTTCTATAATATTTACTTTTACAAAAACATAATCATATATATTGGAAATATTATTAAATTATTTTTTTCTTCTATTATATTTTCATTTCCAAATATTAAACCTTTTTTTAGGTTATAAGGTTCTTTAACTAGTTTCGGAATTGCTTTAAAATTATATTGATCATTACCTGATTTAATCTCAATTGGAAGAACAGTTAAATTATTATAATCGTTAATTAAGAAGTCAACTTCTCCAACTTTTTTACTATCAAAATAATATAATTCATGTCCATGTGATAATAACTCCATAGCACATGCAGTTTCATAAACACTTCCAAGGTTTACATTAACATCATTTTTTAAAATTGCATTAATATTATTTTTATATAATATATTGGATAGAATACCAACATCATTATAATATAATTTTATTAAATTTTTGCTCATTGATTCTGTTAAAGGATAAACAGGATTTGATATAGCTTTTACGCCAAGAGAAATACCTGAACTTATTAAATAATCAAATTCATCTTCATATCTTTTTAAATTTGCATTTTTAATTTCTTCAATATTTTTAAATATAATTCTTTTGACTTTATTTTCCATGTAAGAAGGTAAATAATCATATATAGTTTTTATTTTAAGTTTATGTACTTCATCGTATTTAGATGCATCATCTTTATAATAACCATATATACTATTTTGAACATTTCGCATCTTTGCAACATTTTGATTAATAACAAATTCTTTTACTGCATCTGGTAATCCGCCACATATTAAATATTCTTTAAATCTATTTAACATAAGGTTATGAATAGATTCTTTAACTTGCTTTTTATTTTCATAACAATCTTTTAAATAATTTATTACATCACCACTTGTACCATTAGCAAAAAGAAATTCTTCAAAATCCATAGGATACATTTTAACTTCTTCAATACTACCAATAGGAATAAATTCATGCTTTAATGATATTCCTAATAAAGATCCACTAGCGATATATCTAAATCTATTATCTTTTTTTAGAGGTTTTAATAAAGTCAATAAATGTGGATAAACTTGTATTTCATCAATAAAAACAATAGTGTCTTTAATATCATTGAGTTTTTCACCATATAAAGCACTTAGTTGCAAATAAAAATCTTTTGTTGTTTTGACATCTTTAAAATATTCATCACCATCTTTATCTTCTTGCATATTTATTTCAATATAATTTTTAAAATATGTTTTAGCAGTTTCTCTAATAATAAAACTTTTACCAATTTGTCTTGCACCAGTAACAATAATAATTCTATCATTATCATTTTTATAATAATCTCTAAGTTTTTCTTCTATCTTTCTATAAAACATATTTTATCACCTTAACGTTGCTTTTCTAAGATAATTATACATATATTTTAGTGCTTTTCCAATATATTTATATTATATTTTAGGTGTTTTTCTAAAATTTTTTCATATTAAAATAAATATTTTTCCAAAATTAATAAAATATTATTTATGTAATTTACCATTCATAATCTTCATCTATTTCATAAGTCCATTTTAACTCAAATGATATCTTTAATTGATTTAGATCAAAATATGGTTCTAATTCTTTTTTTAGTTCTTCAATATAATTTTCCATTATACAAGAATAACTTCTTTGTTTAATTTCATCATATAATTCAATAATAGTTGATATGCGGCCACATAAATCAGAAGGTGCTTCTGTATATGCTTTAGCGTTTCCTTCAAAAACTAAAATATTATTTTTTAGATCACTTTTAGTGTAGCTAAATTTTAAATCGTAATATTCTCCATGATAATGAATTTTATAACAACCAATTTGTTTACCTTTATAAAATTCATAAAATCCTTGATAACCATGATAATGCTCTGTGAAATAAATAATATAACGATAAATATTTTCTAAAGTATTATCTTGTTTTATTAAGGATAATAATTCTTGTTTTTCATAATCTTTTATTGTTAAATTTTTAAAGCAAAATAATGGTTCAATTTTTTTTATTACTTCTAATTTTGGTTTATCAAGATTATTTTCAATATATTGTAAAGCATAAATAAAATCGCTGCTAGAAACATTAATATGATCATTACCAACAAAACAATTTTCATTCTCAAGGCGATATTTAACACTATTAGTATCACTAAGAGTTTTAATAGCAATAATTAAAGCAATTTCATAATTATAACTAACAAATGGCTTTTCTTTTATAAGAGTATAAAATATATTACTTGCATTTAAAGCAGTATTAACATTATCACAATCAAAATACAATTCATCAATTAATTTTTCTAAATCCATTTTTAATTCACCAAAATTATCAGGTAAATTATTTTCTATTCTAATCTTATCTAATAATTCTAAATATTCATATTCTGAAGCGTATTTGAAACTGTATAAATGATAACAATAACCATCACTTTTTCTAGTTTTAGCTAAAGTTTGAAAAGCATCTTCAAATAAATGTAAATCTTTTAAAAGAAGATTATCTTCATTTTTGTTATTAACCATATCAATAATATAATTCCAAACATAAATATTAAGATCTATCTTCAATTCTTTAAGATTTAAAATAAAATCATTAGCAATTTTATTATTAAATTCATTCATCATAATATAAACAACATTAACATCAAAATATCTTATATTATCTTCTTCAATATAAGAATTATTATCTAAATAACCATCACGATGCATATTTTTTATATTATAATCAAGAAACTCTTTAATAAAATTTAAATTACATGAAAATAATTTTTTTAAATCATCATAATTAATATATAATTTATTATCTTTTTGATAAATATTATATTCTTGATTGTTAAATTTAATTAAATATTTTTCCATGTTATTTCCTTCTTTTAAATTATAATAACATTATAATACACAATCCTAAAATAATTATTGATTAATAAAATATATTTTTTACATTAAATTATTTCATTAATTTCCTGATTAAAAAGATATGTAAAAATTATCTTTTTCTTCCATATGTTGTTATCTTAATATTTGATGATCTTCCATTTTTTTCTTCTATTCCTATTATAATATATCCACCACCAGTATTATCTATCTCATTTGCAAACGCACATATACTATGAATTACAGCATTAGGATCAAATTCTTTTTTGTAATCTAAACGAGTTGACTAAAAAACTCTTTCTAAAATTAAATCTTCAACATTTATTGGCAAGCTCATATTTTTCTATCATTTATTATCTTATAAATAATTTTTCATTTTTTTCAATTAATTGTCGGCTTAATTGTCGACTTAATTGTCGACTTAAATCATAAATGAGTTACCAATTTACACTTTTCCTATATTTTTATGTCTAAAAAAATACACTTTTCCAAAAATGACAATATTTTTATTATTTTATTTAAAAAAATATTTTATAAAAAAAGATGCAAGAAATAACTCTCACATCTTAGTTTAAATTTAAATATAAATTATTTATCTTCTTTTTTCTTTTTGAAATAGAAATATGTTGTTAAAGCAATTCCACAAGCAGTACTAGCCCAAATCAATGCATCTATTGACCAAAGTAAGGCTCTCCAATTAAATACTTTAGCAGTATTATTAATTTCATTAGAATAAGTTTGTACAGCATTAGAATTAACTACTGAATAAATAATATTCTTAACAGCTTTATGAATATAATAATTAACTGTATTATTATTTTTATAATTAGCCGCTGTATTAGTTAATCCACCAATAGTTTCATTAACAGATGCTAAAGGCCATAATTGAGAATTTGAATTAAGCCAAATATCAGTTCCAGCATATAATCCGGAAATCATATCTTGATAATACATAGCAGTAACTGAAGCTTGATCAGTAATTGCCATTCCTTTAAATCCCCATTCACCTCTTAAAACATTACTCATTAATCCTTTATGAGCACCAGACCAAGTTGTACCAATACGGTTCATAGCTACCATAACAGCAGTAGCTTTACCTTCAATAGCAGCATATTCAAAACCTTTTAAACATATTTCTCTTATTTCTTGTTCGTTAGCAAAGATTGCTCCACCATATCTATTTGTTTCTTGATCATTTAATGCAAAGTGTTTCATATAAGCAATAACACCCATTGAACGAACACCTTTCATTTCGCTTGCACCAATAATTCCAGATAAATAACCATCTTCAGAGAAATATTCAAAATTTCTTCCACTATAAGGTGATCTATGAATATCTAAACCTGGAGCGTACCAACCAGCAACATTACTTGCTATTGAATCTTCACCGATATGAACACCAGCTTCTTCAATTAATTTAGTATTCCATGTTGAAGACATAACTACTTCAGCAGGCCATGCCATACATGATGTACCACCTACTAAAGTACCAGAAATTCCAGATGGGCCATCTTTATCTTGAGTTGAAGGTAAGCCAATAGAATCAATAGGTAATGTTGAATAACCACCTATTCTAACAAGTTTAGAAGCTTGATTCCATGTAAGTTGATTTACTAAATCATCCCATTTTTGATCATTATAATCTACATTAATTAAATCTTTAATTGTATAATTAGTTGCAGTAGAACCAAAAATAACGTTTGGCAATGAAGAATCATTAATAACTGCATCAGATCTATTCCATTTTAATGCTTCTAACATTTCACTTGGCACAGTCCATGATTTATTTTTATAATTCGCTGAACTAGTTAATGTATCTAACCAGTTACTTCTTGAAAGATATTTATATTCAGTATCAAAACGATTAATATCTGCATCTTCAAATTGATTAATTATTTTTTCATTTGTGGCACTTGAAGTAGAATATGTTTCTTTATCAACTGTTTCAACAGTTAAGACTTTTTTAGCTAAAGAAGCATCTCCATTAACATTATTGCCTAATAATTTATGGATATTATTTAATGCTTCATGAGCACCATTTCCTAAAGAAAAATAATAATCACCTTCATCAAGAATGTATGTTTTAGCATCTTTATAATCATATGAAGTTAATTGCTTTTTCTCTACTAATACTTTTACATCTTTTAATGTTTCACCTTTTTTGATAATATCTGTCTTACTAACTCCTACTAATTCAATAGCAGATGTTTCTACTCTTCCTGTATATGGTTTTCTAGCGTATATTTCAATTACATCTTTACCATCATAATTACCAGTATTAGTAACATCAACACTTACTTCAAAATTCTTCTTATCTTCGCTTTCTTTTACATTAAAGTTTGTATAAGCAAATGAAGTATATGATTCACCATATCCAAAAGGAAATTGAACAGTTTTATCATAATCAAAATCACCAACATTACCTTGGTTTAATAATTTATCTTCATATCTAGTTTCATAATATTTATATCCAACATAAATACCTTCACCATATACTAAATATTTGTTTGCTCTTTCAATATTTTTATTAACGTTAGCAATACTAAAATTACCCATATTAGTAAAGGAAGGAGCAGAAGTAGAATCATAAGCATATGTGTCTACTAATTTACCTGATGGATTAGCTTTACCAGAAATTAAACTAGCTAAGCCATATAAGCCTTCTTGACCAACGCCACCACACCATAAAACTGATTTAACATTTTTATAGTCTTCTTCTTCTAAAAATCCTAATTCAAGTGGATTATTAGCATTTACAATTAAAATAACTTTATTAAATTTTGAACATGCTAACTTAATGGTATCTCTTTCATTATTATCAACTTGTAAATATCTATAACCAGAAGATAATTTATTTAAAGGTAAATCTGAAGATTCTCCTCCACTTCTTCCAATAGTAACAATTGCTACATCATCATTAGCAATATTACTCAATGCTGATGTATCAGAAGTAATTACATTACTAGGGACTTCATTAACACTAAATTGTCCTGCGCCTGTTTCATCAGGATAAGTTTTTCTATAGCTCTTTCCTTTACCATTCAAATAAAAGTTCCATAAATTTTCATCTACAGTAAATCCTTCTTTTTCTAAAGCTAATTTTAAAGTAGGAGCAGTTGAAGTATCAACTGAGCCAGATCCAGATCCACCATAAACAAAATCAACCGAATTTTGTCCAAAAACAGCTATTTTCTTTTCATTAACTAAAGGTAAAGCATTATCTTTATTTTGCAATAAAACTGTGCCTTCTTGAACAATATTTTTAGCGCATTCTTTTTCAGCTTCTGTTGCTACATAATCACTACTTGAAAAAAATGTATCTAATAAACCTTCATATTTATATGCAATACTTGTACCAATACCTAAGCCAGTAGAAAGAACAACAGATGTTGTTAATAAAGTGATTTTTGCCCAAAGAGGGAATTGTTTTTTACTCATCTTATTTTTTCTCCTCTTGATTTAATCAATTTATTATTCAACTACCTTAACATCAGCTTCAATACACATTCTATTTTGAGCTTTTGTTTCTGTAATATTTTCAACATTATAAATATAACGATTTCCAGGTTTACCATATTGTGCTAAGAAATCTTCTTTAGAATTAATTTTAGCACCACCAGCTAATTCATGAGGGAATGTTGATTTTTCACTATCAATGCTTAATGAGAACATTCCATTATAAATATCATTATTAACTTGTACATGTGTAGCGTCACTTAAAGCAATTTTAGTAAATCCATCATAATCAGCATTTTTTTCACCTATTGTATAAGTACCTTCTAAGAAATAAATGTAATTTGTCATATTACTTGGATTAACTTGAGTTAAAGCATAAGAACCATTACTAAATAATTGTAATTGTTCATAATATTGATTTTCTTTTGTTTCTGTAACTTCTTTCCCTTCACCATCTTTATAAGTTGTTGTTTCTTTAATAACATATTTAGCAATATAGATGTTATCTAATTCAACTTTTGGTTCATTTGAGCAACTTGTTAATGCACCAACTGATGTGAATGCAAGAGCAGCTAATAATAAAAATTTCTTTTTCATAAAATCCTCCTTTAAAAAGTAATTTTCTAAAAGTATTTTAAAAAGAAATGAAAACGCTTGCATGGTTTTGGCTTGAGTGGTTGAAATTATGTCCCAAAATGCAAATTATATAAATGGAATTAATATTTTTAATGTAAAAACATTATTATGATATGAAATATTTGTTACACCATGATATTTTTTTACTATTGATTTAATAGATGAAATACCATATCCATGAAATCCAACATCTTCTTTAGTAGTATTAATTTGTCCATTATCAACATTTAATTTACCATCATAAAAATTAACAATTGAAATCATTATATTGTTTAAATATGTATCAACATTAATATTTATCATTTTATTATTGTCATCTAATTTTTCTACTGCTTCAAGAGCATTATCAAGAGCGTTGCCAAATAGAGTATATATATCTATTGAATCAATAAATTTCAATTGTTCAGTATTACCAAGATAAGATAATTTTATATTTTTATTTATACAATGTAATTGTTTTTCCATTAAAATAATATCAAGAACATCATTATTTGTATGAATATTTATATCATAAATCATAATTTCTTTTTGTAATTTATTTAAAGTTTCATTACGATCTTCTGTTTTCATATTTTTTAAATCTTCAATTTGATGTTTTAAATCATGGCATTTATGATTTATTAAATCAATTGATTCTTTTTTTAATTGATATTGTTTTTTATTTTCATATAATAAATGATTTATAACCTCTTTTTCATTTTGACTTTTGTTTTCATAAAGCAATAAATACACTGCAAAAAGAATTAAAAAACAAGTCAAAAATTCTATAGCCAATCCTAAATAATTAGGATTTAAAACATCACCAGAACGATAAATTGTTTGACCAGAAAAAGTTAAAAATAAAGTAATAATTAACATAATTGTGTACATAACAATAGTACTTCTTTTTTCTGGAGCGTAAACATTACCAATATTTTTAAATTTTTTTGCTGCTAAAAAATAAATAGGTATTAATAATAATGCATAAGAAAATAAACATATAATAAAATATAACCATAATTTATTTCTTAAATCTGGAAATAAAGTTAACGCGATCAATTCATTAATAAACGTATATTCTATATGTTGTAAAGCATAACCAACAGATGTATATAATAAACTTTGTTCAAAAGAAAATTTAAAACAAAATGTTAAATAAAAACAAGTTAAAATTGTTAAAAAACAATACCAAATTACTACAGAAACTTGTATAACTATCCCATTAATACTTAATGAATTTAAAATTCCAATTAAAATTAAATATCCTTGAGATAATATAATCATTAATATAGTAGAAATAGAAAATTTAATTACAAAATGATTTCTTTTTTGACAAAAAGGGAAAACTAAAATTAATTCTCCTAAAATTAATTCGATAATAAATCTTAATTCTTCAAAAACATTTAAAGGAGTAAACGTATTAAACATATTTTTCTACCAATACTTTCTTAAATTCTTGTTTTCTAGAACGTGATATTTTTAATATCGTATCTTTAATATAAATATCATCACCTATTATTTTATTAATTGCTTTGATATTTACCAAATTATATTTGTTAATTCTAAAAAAACCGTAATTAATTAATTTTTCTTCTGCAGAAGATAAAGTTTGTCTAACTATATATTTTTTATTACCAACATAATATGTCAAATAATGACCATATACTTCAATATATAAAATATCATTAATATTGACTGAAATAGTTTCTTCACTAGTATTAAGTATTAATCCATTAAATGTTTTAGTTTTAATTTTATTAATAATTCTAGGCATTTTCAATTCAAAATCTTCTTTAGTCAAAGGTTTTATAATATAAGCAGAAGCATCAACAGAATACCCATCTAAAACATAAGACATACTAGAAGTAACAAAAACAATTATTAAATCGCCACCTAATCTTTCTCTTGTTTTTTTTGCAATATCCATTCCTGTTAAACTACCACCTAAAAAAATATCTAGAAATACTAAATCATACACGTCATTATCATTTAAAAAACTATCTGCATAAGTAAATGTTTTTATTGTAAAATCTATATTATTTTTAGGAAAATATTCATTTATTAATTTAATAAGTCTTTCTCTATCTAATTCATTATCTTCTACAATTCCAATTTTAATCACTGTTATTCACCTACAAATATATTAATATTTTTTTTATCATTTTGTCTAGATACAATTTTTATATATTTTTTTGTTTTGATATATTATATCATACTTATTTATTTAAAAATTAATTGTAAAAAATTATATAGATTTAAATGCCAATTTTCTATTGAATGACGTTTTAAAAAAGTTATATCAAAAGATGTATTTTCATTTAATTTCAATCTTGGTTCTACTTTAATTTGTTCATTATAATCATTAATTAAATCAGGTAAAATGAAATCCAAAGTTCCACCTGTAACATATAAATAATTAATTGAATAATTTTTTAATTCTTCTGATTGAATATTGTTTTTTAATTCTTCTCCACTAGTTCTTGAGCCACTAAAAGCACCAAAATAAGAAAAATAATCTAAACTTTTACATAAAGCAGAATGATACATTGTTACTCCACCTCTACTAAGGCCAGCAAAGGCACGATGATCTCTACTTAAAATAAAATCATCTTTTGATGTACTTTTTGCATATGTAGAATAATTGCTTTCTATATATGGCATTAAATCATTTCTTAATTCTTCATTAAAAGAATAAGTTAATTTATCTAATTCATTTTCACAATCATTTTCAACATAAAAAGTAGGAGTAACAACAATTAAAGGAGAAATTATTTTTTTATCAATTAAATTATCTAACATTATTTTATTTGAATGATGTTTTATTAACCAATAATTCTCGTTATCACCAGTTCCATGCATTAAATATAAAATATTATATTGTTCATGTTTAGAATAATTATATGGCAAATATACATTAGCGGATTTTATCACTTCTCTATTATCTGTCGCATACGCTTTTGTTTTATAAGAAATTTGTAAAACTTCTCCTTTATTTTCACATTCTTTATTATCAATAAAAGAAGGCACAGCCCACTTATTTAATTCAACATTAGTTTTATTTTTATCTATATTACATTCAATAAAATAATAAGAGAAAAACGAGCATAAAATAATACTAAAAGAAGCAATATATATAATTCCTTTAAATTGAGGTTTTTGTTTTTCTATTATTAAAAATATTATTTCAATAATCGAACCAATGATTAATAATATTGCGCCAATTAAATAAGTATAATTAAAAACAAATGTATCATAATTAGTTAATGAATTTAAAATAATCATAACTATACTTGAACCAATATATAAAATAGGTAATTTTGTTTTATATCCTATCAAATTAAATAATAAGATCAATATATTAATTATAAACATTGTTAAAAACAATTTTATTTCACCAACGCATGCATAAATAACAATATTAATTATGGCAATAATGATACTTAATAATAAATTGCTTAAAGATAATATTTCACTTTTATTTTTAAAATTAATTTTCATGGATATAACCTCAATTATTATTTAATCATTTATAGTCTTTATCATATATACTTTTGGCGAAATTAGTATAAATTTTAACGAAATAGGTAATTAATAATTATTTTACTTAATAACTTATATTGAAATAAACATTGATTTTTTGTTTTATTTATTATCAGTAATTAATATCTAAGAATATAATTTTGTATTTTTTTTACAAATATATTGTTTAGCGATTATAAATTAACATATAATATTAATGTAATGAAATATTTAATAGGTGGTTTTTATGTTAGTGAATTTTAGATTTAAAAATTTTAAATCATTTTATAATGAAAATAATTTAAGCTTACAAGCAACTAAAGATAATGAATTAGAAGAAATAAACACTTTTAATGTTAATGAAACATTATTTAATAAAACTGAACAACCTGAATTATTAAAATCTGCAATTATATTTGGTAGTAATGCTTCAGGAAAATCAAATGTCATAAAAGGAATAACTTATATGTATAATGCAATAAGATTATCGTCTGCTCAACAAATTGATGTCATTAAAAATAATGAAACTTTTGCTTTTTATGAAAATGCAAATAATGAAATATCTTTATATGAAGTAGAAATTATACAAAATAATAATTTATATAAATACGGTTTTACTATTTTACAAGGAAAAATTGAAAAGGAGTGGTTATATAAAAGAAATGAAAGAACTACTATAGTATTTGAAAGAGAAAAAAATAAACTAAAATTAACTGGTAATGAATTAGTCCAATCTTTAATTAATATTCCTGAAACAACATTATTTTTATCAATCGGATCTAATTTTAATTTATCAATTTCAAATTATTTAAAAGATGTTTTAGATTGGTTTAATAACATAATCATAGTATTTGAAAACAATGCAAATTCATTAGATATATATTCAGTTGAAAACCAAAAATATAAAAAATTAGCTATTGAAATTTTAAAAAAAGCTGATATTGGTATCAAAAATATGACTGTTGTTAAAGATAAAATTGCTTCTTTACAAGATTTAAATTCTGTTCTTGCTTTTAATATGCAATTTCAATCTAATCCTAATAAATATGGTCAATTAAAACAAGAAAATGAAAATATGTATAATATAGATTTAGATACTCAATTCAATGTTTATAATAATAAAAATGAAAAAATTGCTACTAAAGATATAATGTTATTTAAAGATAAAGGTTTCCATTCTGAAGGAACTATAAGACTTTTATGTTATTTGGGTTATATTTTAGCAGCTTTAGATAAAGGTAAAATAATATTTATTGATGAAATTGATTCAAAATTACATTTCTTAGTTGCAGATTATTTATTAAAAATGTTTAATTCAATAGATAAAAATCCTAATAATTCGCAATTAATTTGTACCGCACACAATATTATGCTTATGGATGATGACTTAAGAAGAGATCAAATTTATTTTACTAGTAAAGACGAATATGGAGTAAGTTCACTTGTTTCACTTGCAGATTATAAAGGTGTAAGAAAAAACGATTTATTTAGCAAAAAATATTTAGCAGGTTTTTATTTAAAACTTCCTAATTTAGATAGGTAAATAAAATGGCTAGAAGATCTAAAAAATTACAAATTAGAAACACTTTTTATATATTAACAAATGGTAAAGAAACAGAAAAAAATTATTTTGATTTAATAAAATCAAATAAAAGTATTTATGATGTTAAAATCGAATACCATAATTGTAAGTTTTCAAATTATTTTCGGTTAGCATTTTCAAATTGAATTAAGTTGTAAATAAAAATGAATAAAAAA
>QWCN01002338.1_pt1 | contig 25078 bp, 16 predicted proteins | sample 1972711 | NCBI WGS metagenome assembly QWCN01 (sample SAMN09866707, study PRJNA288562) | Human gut metagenome isolate term1_stool, whole genome shotgun sequencing... | isolation source: gut | host: Homo sapiens | place: USA: California
ACATTGAGATCCTAATAGGGCTCCCCCTCCACATATGAGCATTTTTAGCCTTGTCAAAGGCGAGAAAAGAACACGAAGTGTTCGAAATGCGAATGTGGGAGAGGGGCGTCCTGAATAGTTACGAAATATCATAAAAATAAGGAGGGGCAAGTATGAAGTTAAAACGTTTTTTATCATTATGTGCTGTCTGTATTTTCGCGACAGTATTGCTTGCAGGATGTTCCTCAGATAATACACAAGACACTCAGACATCAGCAGATACAACATCCTCAAATAACTCACAGACAGATACTTCTTCGGATTCACAAGATACTTCTTCGGACAAAACCGAGAAGGACACCCCTTCGGTTTCCATTCCGTGGAATGAAGTGTCTGATGATTATGAAGATACTGCAGTCGAGGCAAAAAATGAGATAACTGGCGCAGATTCCATTTCCGCGAGTACATTGAAATCTCTTGCCGACACCATCCGTAAGGACTACAAAGCCATCAAAGACGGAGTTACCAAATCAAATAAAGAGTCCGCAAAGGAAATGTTTGTCACCGGTGCGAAGATTGAGGCTCTTGCCGAACGTTCCAGCGATGTTTCGGATGAAGAATTTATTCGCCTTGGCACCAGCGCAAAGGTTTATGTCAAAGCACTTCACGGTGGTGGATCCACTTCCCTTTCCGATGCCTATTACGATTTAGACACCGGGCTTACCGTAACGAAAAACCTTGGAAATGATAAGTGGAATGCCTTAGCAAAAAAATTGAATTAACAATGTAACTATTCAGGATCAATGTATGGAAATCAATGAATCGTCGTGCTTGCACGTAAGAGAATTTGATTTCCATACATTTAGATCCTAATAGGGCTCCCCTCCACATATGAGCATTTTTAGCCTTGTCAAAGGCGAGAAAAGAACACGAAGTGTTCGAAATGCGAATGTGGGGAAGAGGGGGCCTGAATAGTTACTTAACAATTCAAAAGGGATGTTCTCACATGAGGGCATCCCTTTCTTTTACTCTTTTCGCTCTATGATTTCTGCATACAGATCCAATCCGTAACTTGTCTCCGTCGGCTCATGATCGATCATTTTAAAAGTACGCGTTCCGTCTTCTTTTCGCTCTGCACTTAAAAATCGTGCTCCTTGCAGATTTTTCGCATACATCTGACTTGCAAATGCAAAAAGGTGCGTCACCATAAACACACTCACGCCACTGTCATACATCGCCTGAATGATGTGCTCCGCGATCTGGCTCCCCTCTTTTTCCGTCGTACTGGAGAACGACTCATTGAAAAGGATCAGACTTTGATCCGTCACCATGTCCACGATGCGGTTCACACGTTTCATTTCCTCGTCCAGCCGTCCGCTGTTCATGCTGCTGTCCTCACGTCTGGTAAAATGTGTCAATATGTTATCATACAGCGGGCTCTCAAAATACACCGCCGGAACAAACATACCCGCCTGCATCATTACCTGCGCAATGCCGACACTCCGCAAAAATGTCGATTTTCCGCCCTGGTTCGCCCCACTGATCACATGGAGATGGCAGGAATCGGTAAGGGAATTGTCCACCGGATTTTTCAGCGTTTCAAGCGCAAGTCCCAGTTCATATAGATGCCGGTACTCGATGTGCCCCTTTTCATGGCTCACACGCGGATAACATGTTTTCATTTTTAAATTATGCAGGCTCCGCCCCAAATTGGCACAGCCAACATAAAATCCGACCTGAATCTGCAGCTGGCTGAAAAATTCCTGGAATTGGTACAAAAACTCGCGATAAATTTCCTGTGTATACAATAGTCCGTTTTCTTCCATTCGGATGGCATCCTGCTTCAACGCTTCCTGATTAAGCAAAATGGCCTCCGGAGATGCAAGATGCAGAAGAAGCCACCGCAATGTCCTGCGGAATTTTCCCATTTTTCGGTAATCGACCGGGTCAAGCCGGTTCACCATCGCATCGCCGCATTTAAGACCGCCAGCCACTCCGGCCGTCAGAATCAGTCTGCCGCCCTGCATCAGCACAGCCATATCGTCGATATGTCGTTCCAGATCTTTCGCAAAATCATCGGTAAAATGTTCTCTGAATTTTGTCGTAAACAGATACATAGCATCTGCTTTTTCTGCCTGTTCACTCCGCAAATGCTCTTTTAAGTACCGCAGATATTTTAAAAGAATCCGAAGCAGATCCAGCGACTCTGTTATCTGCACCACCTTATTGCTTGTCTTTTTCGATGTGTATTTGTGAATTTCCTGCATCGCCTCTTTCGCGATACGGTACATTTCCTCGTAAAATTCCGGATGCGACACGGCATCAGACACCATCTGCTGGCGGAAATGAAGCGTCTTTTCATCCGTCACCGGGCATAAAAGCACACGCTGACAATTGGTAAATATTTCCTCATCCTCTTTTGCCATCGCCCGAAGGATCACCGAAAGATTCAAATCCTTGCCCATATCCTGCGGCATGCCATACCGTTTTGCCGCCCCCTGCTGTTTGTCTGGATACAAAAGTGCTACCTCAAACATGATGAATCCTCCTTTTGATTTCCTCATAAGTCAGCCCATATTTTTCCACAATTGGCTCGACATATCCTTTGCCTTCGGCCTTTTTCCGGCGGATCTTGAACGTCCGCACTTTGACATTTCCCTCGATCAGCGATGCCACCAGGCTGACGATCTGTTCATTTTCCTCCGCAAGTTCCTCGATGTGCGTGACATAAATTCCGTAGCAGTCGCGGTCAAGAAAATGATCGATCACGCGACGCCCCATATGATAGGCATCGTACGTCGCCGCCGACGTAAAAAGTTCATTGATGATAACAAATACGTTGTGCTTTTCCGCATGCATCATCCCGGACAGGCGCACCAATTCTTCTTTCAGTTTTCCGCGACCGCTCTGCATGCTCTCTTCCACGGAAAAATGTGTCAATAAGCCGTCAAAAAGTGGAAGCACCGCCCGCTTTGCCGGCACCGGAAAGCCCATCAGCGAAAAATACACAAGCTGCCCTGCCGCTCTCGCAAATGTCGTCTTTCCTCCCTGGTTTGGCCCCGTTATAACGAAAAACCGTTCTTTTCCACGATAATAATAATCGTTCGCTACCGTCTCTTTTCCCTCTTTTTGATTTTTCAACGCCAGCGCAAGATCGTATCCACCGGTCACTTCAAATGCCGCATCCGAAAACTCCGGCATGCAAAAATCATAATGGAAATATTCCATATGATGCTGAAATTTTAATATCGAAAGATACACGCAGATTTCCTTATGAAACTGCATAATCCCCGGCTGGTAAATGCGCGCCTCTTGTTTTCCAAATTCTTCCAGCCTTTTAAACTGTTGTGAAAATTTTTTCTGCAAATATTTGAAAATGCGCTGTTCCAGCGGTGTTCCCGCTTTTCCTCCCGGCAGAAGGTTTCCCATTTTTCCGGGATGCTTTATCATCTGCGGATATTTTTCGCACAATTCCTTCACATAATCGTCTTCCACCACCGACGGCAGGATCGCGACATGGTCTCCCTCGATCCGCAGACTGTAACGAATTTTCTCAAGTTCCTCACTCGTCGAAAGTGCCGCATCGTGATACGCCCTCACTTCCGGCTTGCCGCTCTCTTCCTTACACATTTCCAGAAACTGCTGCCAGCCGCGTGCCCTGCACTCGCGCTCTTCCAAAAAAGCAATCAGTTCATCCACCGCCGTAAAATACATTACAGCAACTTCCAGTTTCCAATGCGCCTTGCTGAGTTCATCTGTGATCTGCTCGCCTGTCTCGGAATTTATGTACGCTTCATTTTCCTGCGCCTGCCGGATTCGATTGACAAATTCTGTAATTTTCATCTCCATTTCTTCATCGATTTCCTGCAGCACTTCCTGGCGGAATCGGATCTGCTCCCTTCCATCAGGCATCTGCCGGAAATACTCCCGAAGATCATAAATGCCGAGCTGTCCATTGATTTCCTCGATCCACTGTGTGAGATTGAGATCATCATAAAACTCCGGCCGTTCTTCTTCCGATTCCCGGATTTTTCCTAAAATACTAAATGACATAATCACCCTCGCTTTCTTTTCACAATTTTGCTGCTTTTATTATACCGTATTTTTACATTTTTGTATAGCGGCAACATTGCGATTCAAATCTGAACGATTTCATACTTTACTTTTTCTTTACCAATTGTTTATGTGTTTAGGATTGAAAAAATTTCCCGGAACGTATATAATATCCTTGAGGTATTGTATTTATTAACATCTTATTGGAGAGATTTTATGGCACGAAAAAGGATTGGCGTCTTATTGGCGCAAGCAGATGAAACAACTCAAAATCATTTTATGCAGGGTTTTTTGCAGGAAGCATTTGCCTCTGACTATGATGTCTTGATTTTTTCAATGTATGTAAAATATCAGCAGACAAATCTTCGTGAACTAGGGGAGTCAAATATCTACGAATTGATCAATTACGACATGCTTGATGCTATCGTTATTCTTCTGGATACGCTACAGACAACCGGCCTTTCGGATTCCATTCAGAAGAAAATTCACGACAAATTTGATGGTCCGGTTTTGGTCATTGATCAGAAAAGTCCGTATTTTCCATCCGTTATGAATGATCACTGCACTCCGATCCGCCGTCTGATCGACCACTTGATCGAGGTGCATCATTATAAAGATATCGTTTTCTTAAATGGACGTGAAGCTCATATTCATTCGATTGAGCGTCTGCGTGGCTATAAGGAGAGCATGGAAGCACATGGTCTTCCGGTTCTTGACGAAAACATTTACTACGGAGATTATTGGTATACAAGCGGTAATCAAATGGTGGAACAGATGCTTTTGGAACGCAAAAAACTTCCGGAAGCAATTGCCTGTGCCAATGACTGTATGGCGATAGGCGTTTGTTCCGCGCTTACTGAGCATGGCATCAAGGTTCCTGATGATATCGCTGTGATCGGGTATGACTCGATTCAGGAGGGCCGTTACAGCCCGGTTCCATTGACTTCTGCGGAAATCCCGGCGAAGTCTTGCGGCAAATACAGCCTCCGGTGGATTGATGCTTCTCTCAACGACAAACCAATTTCGGAATATGTACCGGAGACGGACCTTTGGATTGGTGGAAGCTGCGGCTGTTCGACGGATAATCTCACCCTGTTGTCGCCACTTCGCGACCAATGGGAAACAAATCTTTCTTCTAACAGTTATTATTCCTGTTTTAACCATTTGATGGAGGATTTGCTATCCCAGCATTCTTACCAGGACTTTTTTAACATTGTTTTTCAATATACCTATCAGCTGGGGAATTATGACAATTTTCACATTTGTCTGAACGAAAACTGGAATCATGCATCAAAGATGATCGGTGATGAAGCTATCCGTCTCGGCTATTCCGACCGCATGTATCCGGTTGTTCATTGTAATAAAAACTATAGCACAGAAAATCATATTGATTTTTCGAATTCATTTGATACAAAACTGATTTTACCGGAACTTCATGAAGACCATGAAAAACCTTCGGCTTACATTTTTACACCGCTTCATTTTGACGACCAATGTTTTGGTTACGCAGTCATCAGCTACGGCGACGAACCCCGCGTATACGATGAAAGCTACATTTTATGGCTTCACAATGTGATGCAGGGAATGGAATCCTTCTACCGGCAGGACATTTTGCGCCAGTTATTAAATGAAATGGAGTCCGCACAGATCCGTGATTCATTAACCGGTCTTTACAATTACCGCGGTCTGATCACACAGACGAAGCAGCTGATTGCCGAATCCGTGCATGCACACGATACACTTTCGATTACTTCCATTGACCTGAGTGGTCTGAAAGATATCAATGCCGGCTACGGCCGCACAGAGGGTGATTTTGCGATTACCGCCTTGTCTCACCTCATTCAGGAATCTACCTTTTCCGACGAAATTTGTGCCCGGACGGGAAACGATGATTTTATTGTCTGCTCCATTATTTCTGACAAAAATGTACATCGAGCAGATGAATTTATAAGCACTTTATTAAACAAAATAAATATATTTAACCAGCAAAACAGCCATTCTTTCCAGATCCATATCTGCTACAACTGTAAATCTGAGCCGATTGGACAGATTCATTCGCTCGAGCCGCTGATCAATGATACGATCAGTGAAAAAAACGGAAAAAAATTACAAGAGTTGCGACAGCGTGATCCTTCTACTCATTTATCTGAGAAAGACAAGGAACAGGATTTGGCAGTTATGAATCTGCTTGACGATAATAAATTTATATATTATTTTCAGCCAATTGTCGACGCACGAACCGGTAAAATTTTCTCTTATGAAGCTTTGATGCGTGCCAATACAGAACAAAAAATTTCTCCACTGGATATTTTGACTAGTGCCAAACGCCTTGGCCGACTCTATGACGTGGAAAAAGCAACACTATTTAATGTACTTCATTATATGAAAGAAAACCCGCAGAAATTTATCGGAAAGAAGACATTTATTAACAGCATTCCGGGGGCTCAACTTGTGGATTCCGACAAAGACCGCCTCCACGAACAATTAAATCAACACCGCGGACAAGTTGTTGTGGAACTTACAGAGCAGGAAGAATTGGACAATAAGTGTCTGTCCGACATCAAGCAATCCTATGCCAAACTTAAGGTTGAGACGGCAATTGACGACTATGGTTCAGGGTACTCCAATGTAAATAACCTGCTCCGTTATATGCCAAAATATGTAAAAATTGATCGTATGCTTATGGAAGAAATTCAGAACAATCCGCAAAAGCAGCATTTTGTAAAAGATATTATTGATTTTGCACATGATAACAATATTCTGACGCTCGCAGAAGGTATTGAAACTTCAGAAGAGTTGAAGGAAGTAATCCGCCTCGGCGTGGATCTCATCCAAGGGTATTATACCGCTCGTCCAAATCCGGAACCTTTGGAACAGATCGACCCTCACATCCAGATCGAGATTTTGGAATACAACAAAAACCGATCGTCTTCCATGGTCCGCAAAGATTACATCGTCGACAAACCACAATCCATCTCGCTGGTTCAGATGGCACTTGGCAAATATACTGACATTCACATTGCCCAGCAGGCAGGTAAGAATCTCCCAATTAAATTGATCGGTGCTACCGGTTTCCAATCCAACCTCCGTATCTGGTTCGAGGATGGCTTCCACGGCACTCTGATCCTCAATACCACACATTTTTCCACCGAAAAATGTGTGCCTTGGCTGGAACTTGGCGAATCCGTAGATCTTACCATTCAACTCAAAGGAAATACCAACCTGAAGATGGCCGGTATCCGTGTTCCAAAGAGTTCAGCCCTGCGATTTGTGGGAGAAAATTAGATTTTAAGAAGTTGACACAAAGTGCATAACTGTTTGAAGAGGTTTCACAGAATAGAAAAAGCCCCGGCTGCATTTCTGCAGCCGGAGCTTTTTCATTTTATGAAACCTCAAGTTTTATGCACTTTATGTCGGTTTTAACTTCTTCGAAAGAAAAATCAAGCATTCTCCTTCAAAGAAATTTGTTCCTGCAAGGGAAGATGTCCGTGACTACTCTTCCACCGGATCAAATTCCTCATCGAAATCATCTTCGGCGATGTCAAGAGCGTCATCGTCCTCATCTTCATCCATCATAAGAAGTTCATCATCTTCCACAATGTCTGTTTCCTTATCGTCCTTTGTGGATTTCTTGCCTTTGCCCTTCTTACCTTTTCCCTCTTCTTTTTCCTCCGGCTCCTCTACCGGTTCCGGTGGCTCAAGACTGGCAACCAGATCACTGTGAAGACTGATATTGCGGTATCGCTTCATACCTGTTCCGGCTGGAATCAATTTACCAAGGATAACATTTTCCTTCAAACCGATCAATGGATCGATCTTTCCTTTGATTGCAGCATCGGTAAGAACCTTTGTAGTCTCCTGGAAAGAAGCTGCGGAGAGGAAGGAATTTGTTGCAAGAGAAGCTTTTGTGATACCAAGGATGATCTGTTTACCTTCCGGTACCTCTTTACCCTCTGCTGCAAGTTCTTCCACTTTATCTTCATATTCGAGCGTATCAACCATCGTTCCCGGAAGGAAGTCAGAATCACCATTGTTCTCGATGCGGACTTTCTTCAGCATCTGGCGGACAATGACCTCGATATGCTTGTCATTGATTTCTACACCCTGAAGACGATATACACGCTGTACTTCACGAAGCATGTAATCCTGTACGGCACGCACGCCTTTGATCTTCATGATATCGTGTGGGTTGACACTACCTTCTGTCAACTCGTCACCGGCCTCAAGCACCTGACCATCCATAACTTTGATACGGGATCCGTATGGAATCAAGTAAGCTTTTGTCTGACCATTTTCTTCATCGGTAATGATAACTTCACGTTTCTTCTTCGTATCACGAAGAGTAACTTTTCCGCCAAATTCGGAAATGATAGCAAGACCTTTTGGCTTTCTTGCCTCAAAAAGTTCCTCGACACGAGGAAGACCCTGTGTGATATCGTCTCCGGCTACACCACCGGTATGGAATGTACGCATGGTAAGCTGTGTACCAGGTTCACCGATTGACTGCGCAGCAATGATACCAACTGCCTCACCAACCTGTACCGGCTCACCGGTTGCCATGTTCGATCCATAACATTTTGCACAGATACCGATATGAGATTTACATGTCAAAATCGTACGAATCTTAACTTTCGCAGCATCTCCGGCATCAATGATCGCTTTTGTATTTACGATGCGGGCAGCACGTTTTGGTGTGATCATATGATTTGCCTTTACGATCAATTCGCCTTCATCGTCATACATATCGTCGCAGGCATAACGGCCTGTAATACGCTCTTCCAAAGTCTCGATGACTTCTTTTCCATCCATGAATGCACTGATCCACATTCCCGGAATCTCGTCTTTTCCTTCACAACAATCCGTCTCACGGATGATAAGATCCTGTGATACGTCTACCAGACGACGAGTCAGGTATCCGGAATCGGCTGTACGAAGCGCTGTATCGGAAAGTCCTTTACGCGCACCATGTGCAGAAATGAAGTACTCCAGTACGTCAAGTCCTTCACGGAAGTTCGATTTGATCGGCAGTTCGATCGTACGACCGGATGTATCTGCCATCAATCCACGCATTCCGGCGAGCTGTTTGATCTGTTTGTCAGAACCACGGGCTCCGGAATCCGCCATCATAAAGATGTTGTTATATTTGTCAAGTCCGGTAAGAAGTGCCTCTGTGATCTCATCATCGGCCTCTTTCCAAGTCTCGATAACCGCTTTGTAACGTTCTTCCTCGGTCAAAAGACCACGACGGAAGTTTCTGGAAATATTTTCAATGGTGCTTTCTGCTTCTGCAAGAATCTCTTTCTTTGCTGCCGGCACTTCCATATCGGAAATAGATACCGTCATCGCTGCTCTTGTAGAATATTTATAACCGAGAGACTTGATCGCATCCAATGTCTCCGCTGTCTTTGTAGCACCATGATTATTGATACATTTCTCAAGGATCTGTTTCAGCTGTTTCTTTCCTACATGGAAATCAATTTCCAATTTAAGGAAATTCTCATCCTTGCTTCGATCTACGAATCCCAAGTCCTGGCTGATGATCTCATTGAAAATGAAACGTCCCAGTGTGGACTCAATGATACGGGATTCCATCTCACCGTTTTTATTGATTCCCTGACATTTTACTTTAATCTTTGCATGCAGGGTAATCTCATGATTTTCATAAGCAATGATTGCTTCGTTCATGTTCTTGAATGCTTTTCCTTCGCCTTTTGCACCCGGACGCTCCTGTGTCAGGTAATAGATACCAAGGACCATATCCTGTGAAGGTACGGCTACCGGACCACCATCGGATGGTTTCAAAAGGTTGTTTGGTGAAAGCAGAAGGAAACGACACTCTGCCTGAGCCTCTACCGAAAGTGGAAGATGCACAGCCATCTGGTCACCATCGAAGTCCGCGTTAAACGCAGTACATACCAATGGATGAAGTTTGATCGCTTTACCTTCTACAAGTGTAGGCTCAAATGCCTGGATACCCAGACGGTGAAGTGTAGGAGCACGGTTCAACATAACCGGATGCTCTTTGATAACCTGCTCTAAAATATCCCATACAGCAGGCTCCAGCTTCTCTACCATTTTCTTCGCATTTTTAATGTTATGTGCGGTTCCGTTTGCTACGAGTTCTTTCATAACAAATGGCTTAAACAGCTCGATTGCCATTTCTTTCGGAAGACCACACTGATAAATCTTAAGTTCCGGACCTACGACGATAACGGAACGTCCTGAATAGTCAACACGTTTTCCGAGCAGGTTCTGACGGAAACGTCCCTGTTTACCTTTCAGCATATCGGAAAGGGATTTCAGAGCACGGTTACCGGGACCGGTTACCGGACGGCCGCGGCGTCCATTGTCGATCAAAGCATCTACTGCTTCCTGAAGCATACGTTTTTCATTACGCACGATGATATCCGGTGCGCCGAGTTCCAAAAGTCTCTTCAAACGGTTGTTACGGTTGATGATTCGGCGATACAGATCATTCATATCCGATGTCGCAAAACGACCACCATCGAGCTGTACCATTGGACGAAGATCCGGTGGGATAACCGGGATCACTGTCAAAATCATCCAGTCCGGATTATTGCCGGACTCGCGGAATGCTTCGATTACTTCCAGTCTCTTGATGATACGCGCACGTTTCTGGCCTGTAGAAGTCTTCAACTCTGTTTTGAGTTCTTTGGACTCTTTGTCCAAATCGATTCTCTGCAGCAATTCCTGAATGGATTCAGCACCCATACCTACACGGAATGTATCACCAAAATCTTCTTTGGCTTTCTGATATTCTCTCTCAGAGAGAACCTGTTTTACCTGAATTTCTTTCGTATCGGACTCCAATACGATATAAGCAGCAAAGTACAGAACCTTCTCCAATACCTTTGGAGAGATGTCAAGGATCAGTCCCATACGGCTCGGAATTCCCTTAAAATACCAGATATGGGAAACCGGCGCTGCCAGTTCAATGTGTCCCATACGCTCTCTACGTACGCTGGATTTCGTAACCTCAACGCCGCATCGATCGCAGACAACACCTTTATAACGAACTTTTTTATATTTTCCACAATGACATTCCCAGTCTTTGCTTGGTCCAAAAATCTTTTCACAGAACAAACCGTCTTTTTCCGGTTTCAATGTTCTGTAGTTGATCGTTTCCGGCTTTTTTACCTCTCCACGGGACCACTCACGGATCTTGTCCGGAGATGCCAGTTTGATCTTAATTTTGTCATATGTTAATGTTTCCTGAATTGCATCGCTTACCTGTGGCATTCTTATCGTCCTTTCTATAACATGATGTATTTACCTGCAATTATTTATTCATCTTCGGAAATGCCAATGTTGCTGTCATCGTCAATTTCTGACAATTCAGCCTCACGGAATCCGGCATCTTCAAAGGACTCTTCTTCGAGTTCGAATCGGTCGCCTTCCATCAATCCTGACATATCTTCCACATTTACTTCATCCACAGACTCTGTCATCTGGATCTCTTCGCCGTTTTCATCGAGAACCGCTACATCCAAAGCAAGAGACTGCAGCTCTTTGAGCAATACCTTAAAGGACTCAGGTATTCCCGGTTCAGAGATATTGTCACCTTTGATGATTGCTTCGTATGTCTTCACACGACCGACCACATCATCGGATTTTACAGTAAGGATTTCCTGAAGTGTATAAGCAGCACCATAAGCCTCGAGTGCCCATACTTCCATCTCTCCGAAACGCTGTCCACCGAACTGAGCTTTACCACCCAGAGGCTGCTGTGTTACAAGAGAGTAAGGACCGGTTGAACGAGCATGAATCTTATCGTCAACCAAATGGTGGAGTTTCAGGTAGTGCATGAATCCAATCGTTACTTCTCCATCAAAGAACTCACCGGTACGTCCGTCACGAAGCTGAACTTTTCCATCTTCCTTGATCGGTACACCTTCCCATTCTTTGCGGTATTCTTCATTTTCCAGAAGGTACTGCATCACTTCCGGATCCAGAACATCTTTATATTTTGCTTCAAACTCATCCAATGGTGTATTGACATAATCATTGGCAAGTTTCAAAGTATCCATAATATCTACTTCGTTTGCGCCATCAAATACCGGTGTCGCTACATTGAAACCAAGAGCTTTTGCTGCCAGACTCAAGTGAATCTCGAGCACCTGTCCGATGTTCATACGGGAAGGCACACCCAGAGGGTTCAATACGATATCAAGAGGACGTCCATTTGGAAGGAATGGCATGTCTTCTACCGGAAGTACACGGGAAACGACACCCTTGTTACCATGACGACCAGCCATCTTATCTCCTACCTGGATCTTTCTCTTCTGTGCGATGTAAATACGCACGGTTTTATTCACTCCCGGAGAAAGTTCATCTCCGTTTTCTCTCGTAAATACTTTCGCATCTACGACAATACCAAATTCACCATGAGGAACACGCAGAGACGTATCTCTTACTTCACGTGCTTTTTCACCGAAGATTGCGCGAAGAAGTCTTTCCTCGGCAGTCAGTTCGGTTTCTCCCTTTGGTGTTACTTTTCCGACAAGAATATCGCCGGCACGAACCTCTGCACCGATGCGGATGATACCCTGCTCATTCAGATCTTTGAGCGCATCATCGCCGACACCCGGCACGTCGCGGGTAATCTCTTCCGGTCCGAGTTTGGTATCTCTGGCTTCGGTTTCGTATTCTGTAATATGAACGGAAGTATATACATCTTCCTGTACCAGTCTTTCACTAAGAAGAACGGCGTCCTCGTAGTTGTAACCTTCCCATGTCATGAATCCGATCAGAGGGTTCTTACCGAGAGCGATCTCTCCGCCGGAAGTAGAAGGTCCGTCTGCGATAACCTGTCCTTTTTCGATCACATCACCTTTTGTCACGATTGGACGCTGGTTCATACAAGTACCCTGGTTGCTTCGCACAAACTTCGCAAGCTTGTATTCATCGCGGTTTCCATCTGCCTTTTTGATGATGATACGGTTGGACTCGGAGCGTTCTACCACACCGCCTTCTTTCGCCACGACACAGTTACCTGAATCGACAGCGGCTTTCATTTCCATACCTGTACCTACAACCGGTGCTTCGGTAACCAAAAGCGGTACTGCCTGACGCTGCATGTTGGATCCCATCAGCGCACGGTTTGCATCGTCGTTTTCCAGGAATGGGATCATGGCTGTCGCTACCGAGAATACCATCTTCGGCGATACATCCATGAAATCAATTTTATTTCTTTCAAATTCGGAAGTTTCTTCACGGAAACGACCGGAAATGTTCTTACGTACAAAATGTCCGTCTTCATCCAATGCTTCATTCGCCTGAGCCACATGGTAACGGTCTTCTTCATCCGCTGTCATGTAAACAACTTCGTCCGTTACGATCGGATTATCCGGATCTGTCTTGTCAACTCGGCGGTATGGAGCCTCTACAAATCCATACTCATTGATACGGGCATACGATGCCAGTGAGTTGATCAGACCGATGTTAGGACCTTCGGGCGTCTCGATCGGACACATTCTTCCATAATGGGAATAGTGAACGTCTCGGACTTCGAATCCGGCACGGTCTCGGGAAAGACCACCGGGACCAAGAGCGGAAAGACGTCTCTTATGTGTCAATTCGGACAATGGGTTATTCTGGTCCATAAACTGTGACAACTGGGAGCTTCCAAAGAACTCTTTGACTGCTGCCGTCACAGGTTTGATATTGATGAGCGACTGTGCAGAGATTGTCTCTACATCCTGTGTCGTCATACGTTCGCGAACCACACGTTCCATACGGGACAAACCGATACGGTACTGGTTCTGAAGCAATTCTCCGACAGCACGGATACGACGGTTGCCCAAATGGTCGATATCGTCATCATTTCCAATGCCATACTCAAGATGCATATTGTAATTGATCGAAGCGAAAATATCTTCCTTCGTAATATGTTTCGGAATCAAGTCCGGAATATGTTTTTTAATTGCTTCATAAATTTCTTCTTCGGAGGTGTACTCATCCAGGATTGCTTTCAGTGCCGGATAATAAACATCCTCAGTCACACCCAATTCTTTTTTATCTGCATTTGGTAAAAATGCGTTCAAATCAACCATCATATTGGAGAGAACTTTCGCAACATGCTCTTCCGTCTGTACAAAAACGTAAGGAATTGCTCTATTCTGGATTTCAGCCGCTTTTTCCTCGGTCAAAGGAACACCGGCCTCGGCAATAACTTCACCGCTTTCCATATCAATTGCATCTTCGGCCAAAGCAAAACCGGCGATACGATTGCGAAATGCAAGTTTTTTATTAAATTTATAACGTCCTACTTTAGCCAGATCGTATCTTCTCACATCAAAGAACATACTATTAATAAGGCTCTCGGCACTATCGACGGAAAGTGGTTCGCCCGGACGCAGTTTTTTGTACAATTCCAAAAGACCATCCTGATAATTTTCAGAAGCGTCTTTCGCAAAACTTGCAATAATTTTTGGTTCTTCACCGAACAGATCCAAGATCTCCTGGTTTGTTCCGACACCGAGGGCACGGATCAACACTGTGATCGGCACTTTACGGTTACGGTCTACACGTACGTAGAAAATATCGTTGGAATCTGTCTCATACTCCAGCCATGCACCACGGTTTGGAATGACCGTAGCAGAATACAGTTCCTTACCAATCTTATCATGTGCAATGCCATAATAGATTCCCGGAGAACGAACCAGCTGGCTTACGATAACACGCTCAGCACCATTGATAACAAAAGTACCGGTCGCCGTCATAAGAGGCAGGTCGCCCATGAAAATATCATGCTCACTGATCTCTTCTGTCTCTTTATTATGAAGTCTTACCTTTACTTTCAAAGGTGCTGCATATGTCGCATCACGTTCTTTGCAGGCTTCAATTGAATATTTCACCTCATCTTTGCACAACTCAAATCCCACAAACTCAAGACTGAGATTTCCGTTGTAATCTGAAATCGGGGAAATATCACGAAAAACTTCATTTAAACCTTCTTCCAAAAACCATTTGTATGAATCTGTCTGAACCGCAATCAGGTTAGGCATCTCCAAAACTTCTTTTTGCTTTGAGTAACTCATTCTGACGCCTTTGCCCACTTTGACAGGACGTATTCTGTTTTTCTCCATTGATGATTTCACTCCTTGTTTTTTTTACAAAACTGTGTTATAATGAATCAGTAAAGGGTCACTGAACCTAATTTACCACAGTACTGTATATTTCATCTTACCACAGTTGTAGAGTGGTGTCAATAGGAAAGTTCTACTTTTCCTTTTTTATTTACCCAAAAGCTGATCAGATCCAAATATTTCGTAGAACCAAAAAGGTCGTCAATGCCGAAACTGTAATAATATTCGCCCTCCGGAAGCTTTGGCTCCGTAATATTAAAATTTTTCCCTACGCGGTATTTATCCCCTTTGATCTCCGTCGTTTCTCCGCTTTCCTGGTCAACAACGACATAGATCGGGCAGATCACATCTCCTTTTTTGATCTCGGTCATTTCTTTATCTGCCTGGCCGCTCTCGTCATCGATACCATCCCAGGCACCGAGCACCATCCATTCTCCATCGTCCTCTGTCTCCCCATAAAGATAGGCAAAACGAAGATTGGTCTCCTGCCCATTGAGTACGATCGGCGAAGAAAAGATGGTATAATCCTCGCTTTCCTCTACCACGTACATACTGAGAAGCGATCCATCCGGAAGTGCCGGCCAGTATCCCTGAAATGTATCTGTCACGACACCGGTCTGGTCATCGTAATCAAGCCAGTTGTCACTTCCGAGATACACAAGCGGTGTCTCGTCGTCAAACTTCATATATAAATTGTACTGAACCGATGCCACATTCGGAAGGCTTTCCTGCGCGATCGTGAACGTATAATACCCGTCGTCATTCAAATGTTGTTCTTCGGCGATCTGAATCCGGTTCTGATCTGCCGTCATAAGTCCCAGTCCATGTCCGCTCTGATCTGCAGCCGACCAATCATTTTCGCCGGAATATTCCTCGATCGAACCATTGGCAGCGCCGTACACCATCGCTCCGATAAAATCGGTATACGAATCGCTGACACAAACCGTTTCAAATGTCTTTAATTCCCCTTCGTCCTCGATCTGAAGCGGGTAATATACGGAAAGACCGTTGGCATTCCGACGGTTCGCACCTTTCACCTGATAAATGACCGCTTCCGAAATCGCCGCCTGAAGAGCACTCGTGTCTACTGCGCCTGCGATATTTTTTGCCATATCGCCGAGATCTACCATATTACTGTAGCCTTCGGATGGCGTATTTCCTCCATAATTCTGTGCTTTTCGGATTCCTTTGGCGATCTCACCAAAGGTTTCCATATTTTCCGTGCTCCCTTTCATACTTTCCGCTACCGCGCCAAATTCGTCACAGACCTTCTGAATCTTCGACAGATCTGTCACCGAAAGTGTCGCCGTACTTTCTTCTCCAAGTGCTTCACAGCTTTTATAAAAACTGTCGCAGATCTCTTTTCCAAGATCTGCCGCCGGAGCTCCCGGATTTTCCTGCAGATAGGCTCCGATCGCAGCATAATCCCAGCCGCCGCCACTTTCCAATTCTTCCGAACCGATCATATAATTGGCAAACGGCGAAAGCATCTTCGCATTCTCAACAGATCCCATCAGACAGGCATCGTAACCGATAAAATTAAACTTTCGCGGAATACCGTCGAGCGCCTGCTGAATCTCCGCCAGATCCAGCGTATCTGACCCGTAATTTTCATCCAGGCACACACCGGCAACACTTCCACCGCCGTGATCCCACATAATAAGTCCCAGCTTATTGTTCCCATAATTTTCCACTCCGAAAGTGACAAAATATTTCAATGTAGCACTTTCCGCCATATTTGCCTGTTCCATACGGGAAATTTCCTGCATATCTCCATTTATGATCTCATACCGCGCGATCGCATCTTCCGGAATGACCTCGTTCTGCCACTGGGTGCAGCCGCCTGTCTGCACGACAAAACGAACCTGCGAGCCAAAATCTCGGTCAAGCATCTCGCCCAGGTCCATTGTCGCCGCGCCATAACCACTCTCGAGATCGGTTCCACACAAATATACAAGAATCGTCCACGCACCATCTCCGGCAAATTCTTCCTCCGAAACTGCCGAATTTTCCTGCTGCACTCCCGCTTCCGGCTGACCGGCCTCTTCCGCACAGCCGGCCAGGCTAAAAATCAGCCCGGCCAATACTATGCACAATACTATCTTCTTTTTCAATTATTTTCCCCCTGTCTTTAGCGCACACGCACCGTAAAGTTGTATTTTTTCTTCTGACCATTGATCAATTTTACGGTAACTGCGATCTTTGCTTTTCCCTTCTTTTTTCCAAATACACGCAAATTTGAAAAATACTGTTTTCCGTCTTTCCTGATGCCATAATTTTTCGTCTTGATAATTTTCTTTCCACTTGTGATCTTATAAGAAATCTTTGCAATTTTCTTTCTTGCCGCCTTATTATCGATCAAAAGCTGGATATCATCTGCCTTTTTGCGTGAAATGGTAAATTTGCCTTTTGCCGGATATTTTCCCACGATAATATCGGAAAATGAGTATTTTGTGACCTCCTTTGTTTCACCCGGCGTCGTTGTCGGCGGCATCACAGGAGATACCGGACTTTTCGGCGTGGTACTCGGAGACACACTTGGGATCTGTGTCGGCACCTCGGTTGGTGCGGCACTTGGCGATGCGCTTGGGCTCTGTGTCGGCACCTCTGTTGGTGCGGCACTTGGCGATGTGCTTGGTGTCTGTGTCGGCACCTCGGTTGGTGCGGCACTTGGCACGATCGTCGGTGTCGGCGTAGGTGTCACCGGCTTCAGATCCTCGTCACTTACCACATACGAGGTTTCCGCAATCGGAAAATCAGTAAGATAACTGCTTTCATAATATTCATTGTCCATCGTGTGAACCTGTGATGTATCTGCCTCGTCAAAATCCGCGGTTCCCTTTAAAAAGTAATCATAGCTTATCTTGTCATTGTCTTCGTCATCCCATGTCGCATCGAGATTGTACCATTGGTCTCCGAGTTTCACAATGTTCCACGCATGACCGGCAGAATCTCTCCCGGTACCGGCACTTCCTCCGATCCAATGGCACGGCACGCCCGCTTCCAAAAGCAGTTTGTACATGCAAAGTGCGTAACTGTTACAAAGCCCCTTTCCTCGGACATACGCGCCATATACCGAAGATGCATTGTCCACATCATTCGTGTACGTAATGAGTGCGCAGACATAGTCGTGCACCGCCTTTACTTTGGAATAATCAGACATCTGTGAAGTTCCAAGTTCAGCAAGAATTTCTTTCGTATGCGTATTTACATATTCTGTCTCGTCCGCAGTTTCAAAATAAGTCGGCGTAAAGATAATTTCGCCATTTCCGCTCTCTTCTTCCACCGATGCACTCATAAATTCTTTCGAAAAATTGATATTTCCGATCAGATAGTCGGAATCGTCCGAAGTCGACGCGTCATCCAAAACAATCATATCATAATAAAAGAATGACATGCCATTAAACAAACGGCTCCACTCCTCATCACTTCCGCTGAAGTCAACCGAGAACCGGCTTTTTCTCTGCATCCCGTTGTCGCGGATTACCTGCGCCAGTTCAGCCAGTCCTGCTGCCCTCTGCTCCGCAGCCGCTGCCTGTGTTCCATTTGCCGCAACACTTCCGGCAAATATCCCCACCGTCAGAATCACTGCCAATATTTTCCTTTTCCATTTTTGTGGTTTCATTCACATGCCCTCCAATCAATAAAATCATTTTTCTTTCTATTTCATAAAAATACTCATCAAAAAGTATTTTTTCATAGACATCTATATACAATCTGTCCCTATAAAGAATTCTTGCTCAATTCAACATGAGATCGGATTATCACTTTAAAAATACATTCATATAAATCCGCATAGTTCTTTTCTGTGTCTGCTTTTTCTAAAGCAGCAATATAGCCCTTCTTTTCTTCCACTTTTATATAAAAAGGGGTCAATCCCGCTCGCACTAACTGAACATTCATAAAAGCTCTGGCAGTTCTTCCATTTCCCTCTGAAAAAGGATGAATTACAGTAATTCTATGATGAATTTTTACAACGTGTTTAATATAATCACTAATTTTAATATTTTTTCTTGTGTCAAAAAAACATTTGATATCTGAATTGACTTTATTCAATTCCACAAATATATTATGATAATCCACAGTTTCAAATTTTGCACCGGAAATCACAACATTATTTTGACGTGCATTGCCACCAAATTCGGGATGCGGATAATACGCGGACAAATCTTTATTCAATTTAAAAAGATCATATACATTAAGTGTATCTTTAACCGGCAATTCAAAAATATTCTGATACATCAAATAATGTCCTGCCACAGATAAATACGCCTCATTTTCTTCCGCACAATATTCGCTATTCTGCATATTATTCCGCAAATCTGTCACTATTTCCGAAGCTTCTTCAAGTGAAACTTCAAGACCTTCCATTCTACTATCATTATAAATATAGTTATTTTCAAACACATATTTTGCAAACCTATTAGGTGTAAACCGTAATTGTTCAACATAATTATCAATCAAATCTGAATATAACTTTTCATGAGACATCCCCAATACTTGTCTTTTATTATCTGGATGATACTTCCTTATTCTTTTGCGTAACTCTTTTGTTTCAATATCGCCTTCCACAGCATGTATTTTATACGCAATTCTTCTTAGACATGATTCAAAGCTCACTCCGAAATAATCCGCAATCTTTAATATATTATCAAAACTGACATTCCCATTAACGTCCTTATACTCATTTACTTTAGTTTTTAACTCCCCCATCGGCATTAATATCGCAGAGGCAAAGGCATCTGCAAAATATTCAGAAGCGTTTTTCTGCCCCATAGGACATGCAACCTGCTTATCTGCATCTCTAAAATGATGACATAACTCATGTGCAGCAGTAAATCTTTGTCGTGTAATTGGTCTTTTTGCATTTATGCCCACTATTGCTATATCATCTTTTGATTGAGCTGGTATGTATACTCCTTCAAGTTTATTAAAATTGCGTATAAAAAAATCCACCCCTTCATCTTTCAGCATTTTGAACGGGCTTATTGGATACTCTATTTCAGAATTGCCAAAATAGGCGGTCAAATAGGCGGTCGCCATGCTTTCTGCATCTCTGAAATTTTTAGCATTTAATTTAAAATTAACCATTTAATCCCTCTGTCTTTTCAACTGCTCTTTGAATTTAATCAAATTCAAAATTTCTGCCTGATCATTTTCATCTAATTTTTCAAAACTTCTTGCAAATACAGCTACCGGCTGGCTTACCACCTTATTTTCATTTAATAAAGCATCTGCTGTAACACCAAATAATTCACTCAGTTTTGAAATATCCTCTGCTGTGATTTTTCTTTTAGCATTTTCCATCTGAGTATATGTCGCGCGGTTAACACCTAAATATCTGGCAACATACTCTTGTGAAAGATGAAATTGATTTCTAAAATTCTTAATCCTCTCATTAATTGTCATCATTATTCTTCCCCCTTAATATGTCAGCTAATTTATTATAACGCACGTAGTTAGATTTTGCAACTGCTTTTTGTTAGTTTTTCTAACATTTTTTCCACCTTGAAACTCCCCTTCAATAATGATACTATATCATTATCAGAACAAATGAGAGGACGCTGTTATGAAATTAATTATTACCCTTATTTTAATCCTTGTTATCATTGGCATTATTTTGATCGCCTTTTTCTGCATCCGCAAAAAAGTCCGCGATACGTCGCAGGCATTGTTTGGCACTCCCGATATCACGCAGGCAGCAGTACAGATGAAACAAGAATATGCAACGACGCCAAAATCGGTCTCTTCCATGACCTCGCTTCTGCTGCCAAAGATCAGCGCGGATTTTCCGGATTTTGAATACAATGAAATGAAAGACCGCGCAAACAATGTGTTGGTTTCCTTTCTCCGTGCCATCACCACAAAAGATGAGAACGCATTGAGTGAGGGAAGCCGTGAACTAAAACAGCAATTGGAAAACCATATCGAGATGCTGCGGGCCGAGGGACGCTCTGAACATTTTGATCAGGTCAAGCTTCACCGCACCGAGATTTACCAATACCGTAAAACGGACGGAAAATGCATCATTACATTTCAGACTTCATTGGAATGTTTTCATTATACCACAGATGAAAATAACCAGATTTTGGAAGGTGACAGACAGTATAAATATCAGACCAAATTTAACACCGATCTCATCTATGTGCAGGATGTGGACAAAATGAAAAACGACTACGACGACGCTCTTGCGGTAACCTGTCCAAATTGCGGTGCCCCGATCCCGATGCTCGGAGCCAAGCATTGTGAATACTGCGGTTGCGCGATCATTGAATTAAATATTCATGCATGGGCATTTCACCACGTAGAAGAAATTACCGCCAAATCGAATGCCCTTAAATAAGAAGGGATATCGTCACGTGCATTGTCCCCTCTTCATAATGCCAAGTGATCTCGCCCCCATTTTGTTTTACAATATCACGCATATTGGCAGTTCCGATTCCATGCTGTGAACGGTCTGCCTTTTTTGTTTTCAAAATATTTCCCTCTTTTATTTCACAGGAATTTATCATTTCCACAAACACAGCACGCCCGCCATGAGAAATATGAATTTCAAAAAACGGTTTTTCTGCTTTTTCCAATGCCTCTTTGGCATTGTCCATCGCATTCCCCCACAAAATGCAGCGTTCCCGATAATTCAGGTCAACCTCTGCCGGAAATTTTCCGTCTATTTCATAGGAAAAATCAGCATGATCTTTCCACTCATTGATTACATAATCTATAAAATAATCCAGAATAAAATCGCCCGTATGATTGACTGCATTTTGGTTATATTCAATTCCGATTTCTTCAATGTATTTTCGAATTACCTCGATATTCCCTCGGTCTCCCAGCGCGTGAAGTACCCGCAAATGTTTTTTAACATCATGGCGGTATGAACGCATAGATTGATACCTTTTCCATTCACGTTCGTATACTTTTTCCTCTATTTCTTTTTCATGCTGCACCTTTTTCCGGCTGAAAACAAGATAAAAAAGCACTACACAGATAACAAGAGCGACAACGATACAAAGCATATTGAAAAAATACGTCTGCCGCATCGCCTGCTGTGTAATCTCGCCATTTAGCACAAGATAAGAGGTACCAGCCACAACACAGACACAAAACAAAAATACCAGCACAAGCGCGATGTAACCATACGATATCGTTTGTATAAATTCATAAACCTTCTTCCGTTTCCGATACACCAGTACCGTTAAGATAATCCAAAAAGCCATCCCAAATGTATTATCTATTATACTTTGTACAAAATTATGTTCATACCCTGTAACAAGCATATTACCACTCATTACCATCATATCAACAATAGTAATTGCAATATACTCGATTAAGAATGTCACTAATTTTCTACCAAACTTCCCAGAAAACAATGCAAAGATAATAACTGCTCCCCGAAGTGTCTGCCATAAAAGCAGATCCACTCCTTGTTCACATAAGCAAATCCCTCCTGCAATATAAGCGGCTACAACAAACCACCATCTCCATTTTTTAAATTCAAAGCCAAATATCCCATATGTGATCAACAAAGTTTTTATCATCTCCGGCACAAGCCAGATCAGCCACTGTACTGTACTCATCATCTTATGCCTCCTTATAATAAGCCAGGTAGGCATGTGTCACTTCAGACTGTTTTCGCTTCGAAATTTGCAGTTGTTCACCCCCTATACTGATAATACCACCTTTAATCTTGTCAATTTTTGCAACATTAACAAGACATCCTCTTTTTATCTCCACAAAAGGACATCCTTCTAATCCTTTCTTTAATTGTTTCATGGGTTCCCGAATCAGTGGCTGCTCTCCCGCTTCCGTCACCATCCGGATATAATTTCCGTCAGAATATATATAGAGAATCTTTTGACTATCCATGCCATGCACAATACAATTGTTATGTTTCATGCGAATCGCCTGTGCTAACGCTTCCGGGAGTTTATCCTCAAGATTTCCCTTTTGCACAAATCGCAGCACATGTACGCCAAACGCTTCTGTCATCATCTCTTCGTGATCCGTAACAAAAATAATGTACGTCGCGCCTTCTTCACTCTGCAACGCTTCTTTTAACTCTATGCCTGTCATCCCCGGCATCTCGATATCCAAAATCAGGATGTCCGGCTTCTTACTTGTTTGCAGCACAAATAATGCACCTTCAAACAACGCAATTTCTGCCGGACATCCCATCTGTTCTAAAACCACTTTACAAACTTTATAAATCCGTTCTCTTTCTTCTGCATGATCATCACAAATCCCAACAACCATAACACTTACCTCCACAAGCCCAGTTTTCTTCCGTAACGATCCAAAAACTTTTTGTTATATTATTGAGTTTATCACAATTTGCAGATATTGGCAAGATGGGATTACTTTTTGTCATATGATGTCATACGATATTCTCTTGAATTGTCGCCTTCTATCACATAGGAAACATAAAACTTATCTCCCTGTACAAACAAACTATTCAGCCATGCTTCACTGCTTAGTGTACTTGTAGACATCACTTTTTCCGGAACAACTTCTGTCATCTTTCCATTTTCCAGCAAGTATATTCCCTTTTCCGTTGCCGCATAAATCTCGTCATCCTGATTTACCGCAAAACAGATTCCCTGCTGTGTGATCTGAGTTTCATATTCATCTTCTTTCTCACCAGTTGAAAGATCATAAACCGTAATCTTACTTCCTGTAGCGTCTACTGTAAATACCATATCATTTACCACATCAGCAAACGCATTGCTCTCACCAAATTGACGAATACTTTTTCCTTTAAAATCATTCAACGAGACATTTCCATCTCCATCCATCACAAGAACTCTTCTTGCATCCACCACCTGAAAGTTCTTTATTTCTTTCTTGCCAAAAGCATCCGGATATGCTTTGAATTTATCTGTTAATGCATACAGATAAATGCCGGTATCTTTATTAGCTATACCGAAAATTTTTCCGTCTGCTGTCTCAGTCAAAGAATACAACATATTAATCTTGTTCTTCTTCAACAACTCATTTGTCTTTGACATGTCAGACTCTTCCCATTTGTCATTTTCAAGTACATACTTCTTATAAGCTGCGTTATCCTGCGTAGTATGTTTTTCATCAAACAGAAATGCAACCGGTTTTCCAGATGCCTCTTTTCCCATACAAAATACTTGACCTTCCGGATAAGAAACTTCACTTTCTTTATATCCGGTTTCCTCTTTGATGTCGTTTGTGGTCTGGGTTTGTGTCGATTGTTCCTGTTTGGTCTCCTGACTCCCACATCCCGTGCAAAGCATCATTGCCGTTAAAAATGTCATGGTTACTGCCAAAAATTTACGTTTCATAATGTTAACCCTCCTTTTATACGTATTTAAAACACTTACTAAAGTATACCATATTTTCCCAAAAAATCAACAATTCACGACAAACTTTGCCTTCCACTAACAGATACAATTTGGAATCATCAAAAGAACACACCATATTGCTGCGAAAATACTTTTTCCAATTTTCTTCCAAATGTTCTAAACGAATCCGTCTTCCATTGATTTTCACTTCACGATTTTTCCTCCCGGAATAGCCTTTCCTACACACCCTGCTTTTTCCAGGGCTAAAGAGGGTGGAAGATAACTAATCCTTGCTGTGGCTTCTGTTTGACCATACATAATATAAAAGCGTATTTTCCGTTGTATCGCTAGTTGTGCTATCTTTTCTTGAAGTTCTGGTTCCAGCCTTCCTCCTGCCTGTGTCAATATTTTAATCGATTTTGGCAGTTTTTCCAGCAAACCGAAGCGATTCATCATCTCATAATTAAAGGGAACTCCTGCAAATGAAGTCGCACCTCTGCTCTCAGCAAACTGCCAAAATTCTTTTTGTAATACCTGAATCCGTGAACCTTGTTTCAAAATGAAAAGGCACACAGGAAATGTTTGCCATATTTGTTATTGTATACTAAATTTTGAAAATGCTGCATAATT
>QWCN01005278.1_pt1 | contig 25074 bp, 23 predicted proteins | sample 1972711 | NCBI WGS metagenome assembly QWCN01 (sample SAMN09866707, study PRJNA288562) | Human gut metagenome isolate term1_stool, whole genome shotgun sequencing... | isolation source: gut | host: Homo sapiens | place: USA: California
GCCGGAGTTGCCGAAGCTGGTGTTCAGGGTGGAGTAGTCCACCAGATTCTCACCGGCAGGGCCGATGGAAGCGGTCTCGAACTCGCGGCCGTTCTGCTCTACCATCCACTTATTGGCAGCAAAGGTGCCCTTGCCCCAAATCTCGCTTGCGTCCTCCAGAGAGACATTGCCGTCCTCGATGCGCAGGTAGACGGGCTTTTCGGAGATGCCGCTGATCACGATGCCATCGTAACCGGCATACTTCAGCATGGAGCCGATGTGGCCGCCCATGTGTGCATCGATAATAGAGTGGCCCTTGGACCAGGTGGAGCGGAAGGTCACGTTCATACGGCCGGAGCAGGGCACGCCTGCGCCGGTCAGGGGGCCGACACCAAAGATGACCAGAGCCTTCTCGTCATAGGGGTCCAGCTCCATGGGAGCTTCCTCATACATAATGCGGTAGGCCATGCCCATACCGCCGATATACTTATGGTACTTTTCGTCATCCTGCGTGGTGATCTCGCCGGTGGTCAGGTTGACGCGCAGGATCTTGCCTGCCCAGCCATAACTTTCAGCCATTGTAGTTCCTCCTTACAGATCCAAGTATGCAGCCTGTGCTGCGCTGGTAACGGCATCCCAATCCACGATGGACAATGCGCCGGACGGGCAGCCTGCCACGCAGGCACCGCAGGCGATGCACTTGGAGGACTTGCCGGTCTCGGGGTTGACGGTGGGCATATGCCACGGGCAGGCATCATGGCAGGCACCGCAGCCGATGCACTTGTCGGTATCCACTACGCGGATGCCGCGGCTGTCGGTGGTGATGGCCTTCTGCGGGCAGGCATTGCCGCAGGCGGGGTCCTCACACTGGCGGCAGGTATCCGGGAAGTAGACAAAGCAGTTATCTGTGCCGGACAGCAGGCCGTTGCCTGCGCCGTCCAGATTCAGACGGCGCTGGATCTTGACGCGGCTGATGTAAGAGGAGCACACGCCATCGTTGGTCAGGGTGCAGTTGATCTCGCAGCGCTGGCAGCCGGTGCACAGGTCTGCGTTGACCACCAGCAGGCCCTGCGGCAGTGCCCAAGTGGCCACTGCGCCGGAATCCACCTGCTGCTGAGAGCAGCCGAACAGGGACAGCATGGAAGCGGACAGGGTGAGCCCTGCAAGGCTCTTGCCCGAGATCTTCATGAATTGACGGCGGGTCATGTCAGCCGTCAGGAAATCAGTTTTTGCCATAGGTTCCATTCCTCCGTTGAGGTCACTCTGCGCAGAGTACCCCGGTCACATAGAAATACGAGTTGTTGACGATGGTCGTCACAGCCGAAGAGGTGATGGTCGCGCCGGAAAGGGCGTCCACCTCGGTCAGGTCTGCGCTGACGGCACCGGACGCATTGCCGGTAGTGGTCAGACTGGCCTGCTCCAGACGCGCCTTGGACTGCTCTTCTGCCGAGAGATCCGCAAAGGGGATTGCCATCGGCTCGCCGTCCAGTGCACTCTTGCTGAGCATGGCTACGTACAGCTTGCGCCGTGCTACGGCCTCTGCGCTGGAATCCAGCGGCGGAGCCAGTTCATCGTCCAAAGGCTCTCCATTCAGCGCCGAGAGGGTAAGCCCCGCAGCATACATCTTGCGGGTAGCCTCGGCCTCGGGAGAGGTATCGAAGGTGCGCCACTGTGCGGGGTCAAAATCCCCGGCAGCAGCGGGCTGCTCCTCCGCTGCACCGGCAGCGGCATAGGCAGCACCGGTAACGGGATCCGTTACGGTGTAGCTTTTGCCTGCCAGCGTGAAGGGAGCTGCGCCCTGATACTGGGACGTGAACTCCGGGTTGACGCACTGACCGCCAAGGCTTTCCGTTTCGTCCTGAGAGAGGATCTCTACTGCGGAAACATTGCCCTCGGCGTCAATGGTCACGGCAGCCTGTACATCGCTCTGGAAGCCCTTCTGAGAGCCCTCCACGCGGTAGCTGCCATCGTCGAGCTGGTACACTGCGCTGATGCCGTAGGCGGCTGCATCCGTCTCCGACACCGGCAGCAGGGTACCGGCAACCGTGGTGCGTGCGCTTTGCAAGGTGGTCAGACCGACCGCCAAGGCGATGGTCGCAACGCCCATGGCTGCATAGCCCGGCAGCCGCTTGCGCCACAGCGGTACGGGCGCAAACGGGTTGGTTGCCTGCTTCATGTTATCACCTGCCTGTTTTTTATTTCGCCGGGTATTCCCGGACAACAATTGAGGCCGCTCTGGCTGCTGCAACAGCGGAGCGGTCTCTTCGATAATATATTAACATGCGTGCGCGGAGTATGTCAACAGAAACAGACAGGCTTTTCCGTTTTGTAACTATTGTTTTTGTAATATTTGCTTAAACTTTAGGGATTTTGCGCCCGCACACCAGCTGCAGGCCGTATTCTGCTGCAAGCTCTGCGGATTGCACGGTGGGCATACTTTTGCTTACCAGCACCGGCACCCCGGCGCGGATGGCCTTGCGCACCATATCCAGCGGCACCCGGCCGCTGGTGTACAACACACATTCCGCCAGCGGCAGCCCTGCCAGCACCGCGCAGCCCACGGCCTTATCCAGCGCGTTGTGCCGTCCCAGATCCTCACAGGCAAAAACAATTTCCCCTTTGTGCAGCACAAAGCAGCTGTGCACCGCCCGGGTGGCGCGGTACAGCGGCAGACCGGCGTGCATGGCGGCGGTCAGGCGCTCCACCCATTCCGGCTGCAAATCCAGCCCCGGCACGGGGTGCAGGGGCTGCAGTTCCACCGGGCTGCCCAGCACAATATTATCGGTGCAGCAACTGGCAACCTCCTGCGCGGCGGCGCGGCGAGTGGGCAGCGGGTGGCGCAGATATACCTGCACCTTTGCGCCCTCGGCACAGACGGCGATCTGCTCCACCTCGTCTGCAGACGCGATCCATCCTTCGGTGAGCAGCCGCCCCAAGGCCAGCTGCGGCAGCAGCGCCGGGGTGCATACCACCCGGAAGGCAGGCTGCTCGTTTACATAGATAGCGGCGGCGTGCTCTGCCGGTACGGTGGCTTCGGTGCCGTCCGGCAAACGCAGGCTGGCAAAAGCCGTCTGCGCGCCAAAGCGGTCGGTGATCTGCAAAGAGGGTGTACTGCGTTTTTCCATAAAGTTTCCTTGTATTATAAATGCACTATTGTGTGTCAGACGGACAGTATCAACATACCGGTTCTGTGGCAAAAAGTCAAGAGTCCTCTTGCCGTAAAACGCAATGCCGGACAGCCCGCAGACTGTCCGGCATTGCAATCAAAACGTCAGGTTTAAAGGCCGTTCCTCTCAGACCATGTTCTCAGAACACGGCCGGGACGATCCGCTGGGCATCCACATCCACGATACCGTAGGTGTTCAGCCGCAGCTTCGGGATGACCGGCAGGCTGACGAAGGCAAGGGTCATAAAGGCGTCGATGTCCTCCGAGATGCCGTGGGCTTTCAGTGCCGCCTTGAGCGCCTGCAGCTTTTCCTCCACAGTCTCGGCACTCTCGGTGCTCATAAGCCCTGCCACCGTCAGCGGCAGCTCCCCTACCACCTGTCCGTTCAGTGCAAAGGCAAGGCCGCCCTTATTTTTGCGCACCGTGTTGCCCGCCAGCACCATGTCGGCATCGTTGGTGCCCGCCACGATGAGGTTGTGGGAGTCGTGGGCGATGCTGGAAGCCACCGCGCCGCATTGCAGCCCGTAGTTACCCAAAAAGCCCAAGCCCACATGGCCGGAGCGGTGATGCCGCTCGAACACCGCCAGTTTGACAATTTTCTGCGCCACATCCACGCCGGGCGCTGTGCCCGGATGCTGGCAGAACGGAACGATCTTTTCCGTGGTCAGCAGGGCGTGCGGGGTCAGGCAGATCACGCGCTGCCGGGTGCCGGTCTGCTTCAGCTGCAATTGCTCCGGGGTGATCTCATCCATGTTGAAGGAATCGAACACCCTCGCAAAGCGTGCCTTGTCCACAGTAAGGGCGGCGGGGTGCAGCATTCTGCCCTGCTGCGCCACCAGCTTGCCGTTTTTGTACACCTGTTCCACCGTGAACTGTTCCAGATCCGACAGTACGATCAGGTCAGCGGTGTAACCGGGAGCTACCGCGCCGCTGTGCGCAAGACCGAAGTACTGACACGGGACAAGGGTGCCCATCCGCACTGCTACCACCGGGTCTACCCCGGCGGCAATGGCCTTGCGGATGATATAGTCGATGTGCCCGCCCTGCAACAGGTCTCCGGGGTGTTTATCGTCGGTCACCAGCATACAGCGGCTGCAATAGGGCTCCCGGAACAGGGGCAGCAGGCTTTCCATGTTCTGGGCTGCGGTACCCTCCCGCACCATGATGTATTGCCCGCGCCGCAGCTTTTCCATGGCTTCATGGATGTCTGAGCACTCATGGTCAGACTGTACCCCGGCAACGACATAGGCGTTCAGCTCCTCCCCGCTGAGGAAGGGCGCGTGCCCGTCGATGCGTTTACCCGCAGCGGTGCAGTTGCAGATCTTCTGCAGGATCTTTTCGTCCGCGCGCACTGTGCCATAGGAGTTCATCAGCTCAGCCAGCCCCAGTACCCGGGGCTGCTGATAGTAGGGGCGCAGCTGCTCCGCTTCCAGCACTGCGCCGGACTCGTCCAGCCCGGTGGCAGGCACGCAGGAGGGCAGCATAAAGTAGACCGAAAGCGCCAGATTCTTGGTGGTCTCCAGCATAAAGTCCAGCCCTGCCGTACCGGCTACATTGGAGATCTCGTGCGGGTCGGTGACCACCGCCGTGGTGCCGTGGGGCAGCACCGCCTGTTCAAAGGCCGGGCCGCAGAGCATGGAGCTTTCAATGTGGATGTGCCCATCCACAAGCCCCGGGCAGACATACTTGCCCTGCAAGTCCAGCTCAGTCTCGCCGGTATAGTGTCCCACGCCAAGGATGACCCCCTGACGGATGGCTACATCGGCCTGCTCGATCTCGTTTGTGAACACGTTGATAACCCGGGCGTTTTTCAGCACCAGCTCTGCCCGCACGTCACCCTTTGCTGTCAGGATCTGCTGCTTCAAGGTTTCCATTTTCATAAGGGCCCCCTTGTCCTGCTTTTACTGTCAAAAACTTGCGTTCTGCTGCCGGAAATACTGTTTTGAGTTTACATGGCGATCCAGCCAAAGGCATTTGCCACCGAGCTTGCCAGAATGATGGCTGCAAAAATGGGGCACAGCCAGCGGATCATAAAATTGAACACCGGCTTGCGGCGGAAGCGCTGACCGTCCTGCTCCACCTCCTGCGCGATCTGCTCCACGCCGATGACGCGGGACACCAGCAGGCAGGTGGCAATGGCTGCAATAGGCATCATGACCGAGTTGGTCAAAAAGTCGAAGAAGTCCAAGAACTGCATCCCGAACACCGTCACCCCGGCCAGCGGGCCGTAGCCCAGCGCCGACAGGCTGCCCAGCACCACCATGATGGCGCCGATGAGCACGGTGGAGCGGGTGCGGTCCCAGCCCAGCTCGTCCTCAAAGGTGGAGACGGCGCTCTCAGTCAGGGCGATGGAGCTGGTAATGGCTGCAAACAGCACCAGCACAAAGAACAGCACACCCACCGCGGTGCCCAGACCCATGCTGGCAAACACCTTGGGGATGGTGATGAACATCAGCGCAGGACCGGCCTGCAGGGTGTCCGGGTCGCCGCCGGAGAAGGCGAACACCGCCGGGATGATCATCAGACCTGCCATGATGGCAATAGCGGTATCGAACACCTCCACGTTCTCGGTGGACTCCTCGATGGAGACGTCCTTCTTCATATAGGAGCCGAAGGTGACCAGAATGCCCATGGCAATGGACAGAGAATAGAACATCTGCCCCATGGCGGTGACCACGGTCATCCAGGAGAAGTTTTGGGGGTTGGGCACCAGAAAATACTTCACACCCGCCAGTGCACCGGGACGGGTGACAGAATAGCCCGCAATGACCAGCGACAGCACCACCAGCACCGGCATCATCACCTTGGAGACGCGCTCCACGCCGTTGCGCACACCAGCAAAGATAATGCCCAGCGTGAACAGGCTGAACAGCAAAAAGGCCAGTTCGGCCTGCAAGCCGTTGGTGATAAAGCCGGAGAAGTAGCCGTCTGCCGCCAGATTGCTGCCGCGGCCGCACAGGTACTCGGCCAGATAGTGGATGACCCAGCCGCCGATGACCGAATAATACGGCACGATCAAAATGGGGATGATGGCGTTGATCCAACCGCCAAACCGGATGCCCTTGCCCTTACCGAAGTGGGCGTAGGCGCTGACCGGGCTTTTGTGGGTCATACGGCCCAGCGCGGTCTCGGCCACGATCATGGTATAGCCAAAGGTGACTGCCAGCAGAATGTATACCAGCAGGAAAATGCCGCCGCCGTATTTGGCTGCCAGATACGGGAAGCGCCAGATGTTGCCCAGACCCACCGAAGCGCCTGCGGCAGACAGCACGAACCCGATCTTACCGGAGAATGCGCTGCGCTTGTGTTGTTGTTCCATGTTGTTGTTCCTCTTTTCCTATCTGCTATAAAAATTAAGCAAAACAAGTGTACCACATCTGCGTACAACTGGCAAGCAATAACACCCCGGTCAGCGCCTGACGGCGCTGACCGGGGTGTTTACCAGTTTCTTTTTATTTTTACAGCTTATGGTACTTGCGATCCTCTTCCTCGTAGACGGGGTCGCAGGTCAGGTACATGCCCAGACGGTTCAGGGTGCTGCTGTCCACGCTGGAAAGCAGCACGGTGGAGTGCACATCGCAGCCCTTGAGGTTGGGCAGCTGGTGCATGGCTGCTGCGGCAAGCTCGCTGGAGGCAGCAGAGCTGGACAGGGCGATCAGGATCTCGTCGGTATGCAGACGGGGGTTCTTGCCACCCAGATAGTTGGTCTTGAGGGTCTGGATGGGCTCGATGGCAGCGGCGCTGACCAGATCCGTCTCCTGCGGGATGCCCGCCAGATACTTGAGCGCATTGATCAGGGCGCTTGCAGTAGCACCCAGCAGCGGGCCGGTCTTGCCGGTGATGACAGTGCCGTCGCTCAGTTCAATGGCAGCAGCCGGTGCGCCGCCGGTAGCCTCGCTGCGGGCGTGTGCCTGCTTTTCCACTTCCCGGGCCCCCATGGTCAGCCCAGCCTGATTCATCAGCAGCTCCAGCTTGTAGCGCTCGCTCTCCTTGGCGGTGCCAGTGATCTTCTGCTCGCACAGGCACTTGTAGTACCGGCGCACGATCTCCTTGCGGGAGGCCTCGCAGCAGACTGCATCGTCCACGATGCAGTTACCGGCCATGTTCACGCCCATGTCCGTAGGGGACTTATAGGGGCTCTGGCCTGCGATCAACTCGAACATCGCGTTCACCACCGGGAAGATCTCGATGTCGCGGTTGTAGTTCACGGTGGTCACGCCGTAGGCTTCCAGATGGAAGGGGTCGATCATGTTCACATCGTTCAGGTCGGCGGTGGCGGCCTCGTAGGCCAGATTGACCGGGTGCTTCAGGGGAATGTTCCAGATGGGGAAGGTCTCGAACTTGGCGTAACCGGCCTTGACGCCCCGCTTATATTCATGATACAGCTGGGACAGGCAGACGGCCATTTTTCCGCTGCCGGGGCCGGGCGCAGTGATGACCACCAGCGGGCGCTCGGTCTCAATGTACTCGTTGCGGCCGTAGCCCTCGTCGCTGACAATGCGGGCCACATCGTTGGGGTAGCCGGGGATCTTGTAGTGGCGGAAGGTGCGGATGCCCAGACTGCTCAGCCGCTTTTCAAAGGCTTCCACCTCGGCGGCGGCGGTGTACTTGGTCACGCACACACTGCCCACATACAGCCCCATCTCCTGAAAAGCGTCGATGAGACGCAGCACGTCCAGATCGTAGGTAATGCCGTAGTCGCCGCGCACCTTGCTGCTGATGATGTCCTCGGCGCTGATGACGATGACGATCTCGGCCTGCTCCTTGAGCTGCAAAAGCATTTGCAGCTTGGAGTCCGGCTGAAAGCCGGGCAGCACGCGGGAGGCGTGGTAATCGTCGAACAGCTTGCCGCCGAATTCCAGATACAGCTTATTGTCAAACTTCTTGATGCGCTCGCGGATATGCTCGGACTGCATCGCAAGATATTTGTCGTTGTCAAATCCTATTTTCATCGTTCGTTTCCTCTCTGGTGGCCCGGCACACCATACCCGGGCTTTAAAATCACGAATATAAGTATACCACAGCCCGGGGTGGGGTGCAATGCAAAACAAAGCGCTGAACGCAATTCCGGCAGGATAGGCCGTTTTGGGCGGTATATTGTCCTGTTTTTTGTGAAAATGGTGCCTGCGCAAAACGCAAAGGGGACTGCCGCGGTGTGCGGCAGTCCCCTTTGCTCTTATGAAGAACTATCCGTATGGAGAAAGAAAATGGCTTGTTACTTCGCCTCGGCGGGCTGGGTCTTTTTGACAAGGCTCAGGATCACTGCGCCCAGCACGCTGCCCACAGCCAGCGCCACGCAGTACAGCGCAGCGTGATCCACCACCGGGAATACGAAGATGCCGCCGTGGGGTGCACGCAGTGCACAGCCGAAGGTCATGGAGAGCGCACCGGCGACCGCAGAGCCGACAACGCAGCTGGGCAGGACGCGCAGCGGGTCGGCTGCTGCATAGGGGATAGCGCCCTCAGACACGAAGCACAGGCCCATGACGTAGTTCACAATGCCGTTGCGGCGCTCGTCCAACGTCCACTTGCGGGGGCAGAAGGTGGTGGACAGGGCAATAGCGATGGGAGGAACCATGCCGCCCACCATGACGGCGGCCATCACCTCGTAGTTACCGGAGGCAAGAGCTGCGGTGCCAAAGACGTAGGCTGCTTTGTTGACCGGGCCGCCCATATCCACGCTCATCATACCGGCCACGATGGCGCCCAGCAGCACCTTGGAGCTGCCGCCCAGTGCGTTCAGCCAGTCGGTCATGGCGGTGTTGATCATGCCCATTACCGGGTTCACGGCGCACATCATCGCACCTACGATAAGAATGCCGCCCAGCGGGTAGATGAGCATGGGGCGGATACCGTTCAGGCTGGCGGGCAGCTTTTCGGTGATCTTTTTGAGGAACTGCACGATGTAGCCCGCTGCAAAACCGGCCAGCAGCGCTGCAAGGAAGCCGCCGGAGATGCCGGTGGTGCTGCCTGCGGCAAGGTCGGTGAAGTTTGTGCCGTTCATAGCCAGCACGCCGCCGGCAAAGCCTACGGCCAAGCCCGGGCGGTCGGCAATGGACATGGCGATGAAGCCTGCCAGAATGGGCAGCATATAGCCGAAGGCTGCGCCGCCCACCGTCTTGAAGAAGGCGGCAACGGGGGTGTTCATGCCGAAGTTTGCGGGGTTGATGCTGTAATCATCCAACAGGAAGGCCAGCGCGATCATAATGCCGCCGCCTACCACGAAGGGCAGCATGTGGGAAACGCCGTTCATCAGGTTCTTGTACAAGCTGCGGCCGAAGCTGTCCTTACCGGCGGTGTCGTCCTCGGCTGCTGCGCCGCCCTCGGCGTGGAACACAGGCACCTCGCCGTGGGCAATCTTCTTGATGAGCTCCTCCGGCTTGTGGATGCCGTCGTCTACGCGGGTGAACAGCACCGGCTTGCCGTCAAAGCGGGCGGTGTCCACCTTTTTCTCCGCTGCTACGATGATGCCATCGCAGGCGGCGATCTCGGCGCGGGTCAGGATGTTCTTTGCACCGTCCGAGCCGTTGGTCTCCACCTTGGTGGGCAGACCCAGCTTGTCACCGGCCTTGGTCAGTGCCTCGGCGGCCATGTAGGTGTGGGCAATGCCGTTGACGCAGGCGGTCACAGCCAAAATGCGGTAGCCGTCCTGCGGGATAGCCTGCTGGGTAAAGCTCTCTGCACCGAACTGTGCTTCCTCCTGTGCGTCGATGCACTCCAAGAACTCCTTGGGGGTCTTGGCGGCTTTAAGCTTTTCCACAAAGTCCTCGTTCATCAGCATCTGCATCATACGCGCCAGCATATCCACATGCAGGCTGCCGTTTTCCGGGGCGGCAATGGCAAACAGCAGATCGGTGGCGCCTTCATCCTCAGCGTTGTACTGTACCGGGGTGCTCAGCCGCAGGGCGGCCAGACTGGGACGGGTGACCACATTGGTCTTGGCGTGGGGCACAGTGATGCCGTTGTCCACATAGGTAGAGCCCTCGGCCTCGCGGGCGTAGAGCGCCTTTTTGTAAGCCTCCTTGTCGGTGATGTTGCCGTGGGTGGCCTGCAATTCCACCAGCCGGCTCAGGATCTGCTCCTGCGTCTGCAGCGCCTCGTCCAGCGCAATGGACTGTGCGGTAAATAACTCGGTAATGCGCATAAACGTTCCTCCTATTCCTTTATCTTATCAAAGCTGCGCCAGCAGCTCGTCGATCTTTTCCTTTGTGGCAAGCCCAAGGCTGAAGGCCGTGGCGCTGCCGCAGGCAGTGCCCAGACGCAGCGCCTGCGCGTAGCTGCGGCTTTGCAGATACCCGGCCACAAAACCGGCCACCATGCTGTCGCCTGCACCTACACTGTTGACCACCTTGCCCTTGGGGCAACCGATGCGGTGCACCTGTCCCTGCTCGTCCAGCAGCAGCGCTCCGTCCCCGGCCATGCTCACCAGCACATTGCGTGCACCCTTTTCCTGCAGAGTGCGGGCAGCTGCCACGATCTCTGCGTCAGTGGTCAGTACCTTGCCCACGATCTCGCCCAGCTCATGGTTGTTGGGCTTGATGAGGAAGGGGTGGTAGGGCAGCACGTTTACCAGAAGGTCGCGGGTGGCATCTACCACGGCGCGCACGCCCCTGCCCTGCAGCCGCGCCAGCAGTCGCTCGTAGACGCTCTGCGGCAGGCTTGCCGGGATGCTGCCTGCCAGAATGAGGATATCGCCCTCGGCCAGCTTGTCCAGCTGGGCTTCCAGCTGCTGCAAAGCGCTTTCCGGGATGGCAGGGCCTGCGCCGTTCAGCTCAGTCTCCTGCCCGGCCTTGATCTTGACGTTGATGCGGGTCATGCCGTTTTCCAGATGCATAAAGTCGGTCTTGAGCCCCTGTGCCGCCAGACCGCGCTCCAGCCATGCGCCGGTCTCCCCGGCCACAAAGCCCAGTGCCACGCTCTCGCAGCCCAGCTGCGCCAGCACGCCGGACACGTTGATGCCCTTGCCGCCCAGCACGCAATCCTCGCCTTGGGCGCGGTTCACTGCGCCCACCTCCAGCGGTGCGTCCAGACGCACAACGTAGTCGATGGCCGGGTTAAAGGTAACGGTGTAAATCATGCTTCTGCCTCCTTTACGAACGTATACTGCTTATATTTCGGGTTCGGGCAGCGGTTGGTCAGGATGGCACCGCCGTGCAGGTCCGTGATGACCGCCGGGTAAATTTTAGCAAATTTGGCGTCATCCACAAGGAACCAGCTTTCCCGGGCGCGGCGGACGGCAGCGGCCTTTACCGCTGCTTCCTCGGGGTCCGGGGTGGTAAAGCCCGCCTCCAGCGCCACGCCGTTGGCACCCATGAACGCTTTGGTGAAGTTATACTGCTGGATGCTGCTGACTGCCGGAGCGCCCACGATGGCTTCGGTCTGAGGGCGCAGCAGCCCGCCGGGAAGATACACCCGACAGCCCTTCTGCGCCAGCAGCCGGGCGTGCGCCACACCGTTGGTCACATAGGTGGCCTTGAGCGCCGCACCCGTCAGCGCCCGCACCAGTTCCAGCGTGGTAGTGCCTGCGTCAATGAACACAAAATCCTCGGCAGTGATAAGTGCTGCGGCAACTGCGGCAATGCTGCGCTTTTCTGCCACAGCCAGTGTCTCCTTGGCTTCCATGGTGGGCTCGTCTGCCAGAAAGCGGCTGTCCGGCAGGGTGGCCCCTCCGTGTACCTTGGTCAGCCTTCCCTGCCGGTCCAGCTCGGTCAGGTCACGCCGGATGGTGGATTCGCTGGTGTGCAGCGCCTCACACAGCTGCTGCACCGTCACGGTGCGCTGCTCGTTCAGCTGCTCTAGGATCAGCGCAAAACGTTCCTCCGCCAGCATGGTGTTTTTCCTTCTTTCCTTCTCACGCCTGACCGTTTCTGCGCGGTATTGGCGTGTTTTGGTTGTTTGCATCTTTATTATAGCAAAAATCTTGTCAAAATCAATCAGTTTCAGTCATTTTCGCTCACAAAGAATTTTCATCATTTTTGTGCAGAGTTTCCAATACCTTGGATACAAGAGCTTTTTGCACGCAAAAAGACCACCGCACTTGTGTATGCGGTGGTCTTTTCTGCGTTTATGTGACCGGTCGCGACCGGTTTTTGTGCTCCGGCTGGTTTACCTCAGGCATCCGAGCGGGAGTAGGCGTTCTTCATCTGGCTGCTCAGCTCAAACAGCACCTTGTCCAGCGTGTCGGCGGCCTTCTCCTGCAGCATAGCGGCAATGGCGGTGTTGGCTTCCTCCCGCAGGGCGGCGCGGCTTGCAGCGTCCGGCTCGGCGGCAAGCTTTGCGTCGTACTGGTTCACCAGTGCGCGGGCAGCGGAGAGCACGGCCTCCTCGTAGCGCTCGAGGTGGAAGAGGGATTTATTATAGGAGGCGTCTGCCATGGCGGCAATCAGACGGCTGGTCCAGTAGAAGTTATCGGTGGACACAGTGCCGGTGGTGTTGGCCAGATACTCCGGGGTACGCTCCACGTTGGCGTAGAAGGGCACCATGGTGTTGAAGGCGTTGGAGGCATAGGCCACCCACTCCACAGCGCGGGATTCCTCCGGCTGGTCGGGACGCATCTGCAAAAGCGCCATAAAGTCATTGCGGTTGATGCCGATGGAACGGTACGCGCCCTTTGCGGACTTGTCGCCGTAGCTCAGGTAGGGATCATAGGGGGGTGCCCTGATAGTGGCTGGACAGCATATACTTGATGTCCTCCGGGGTCACCTTGCGCTCCGGCACCATGCACCACGGCAGGTCATCGGACATGGGTGATGTCCTCCGGGGTCACCTTGCGCTCCGGCACCATGCACCACGGCAGGTCATCGGACATGGGGGTGTAGTCGGCGTCGGCACCCTCCCACACCCATGTGCGGGGGTTGAGGTAGCGCAGCATATACCATGCGCGGGGGGTGTTGTAAACGTGGTCGGCGTCATCGTGGCTGCCAAAGGCATCCCGGGGGTTCAGTGCGCCGTCCAAAGAGAGGTCGAGGTGATTCTTGGCAATAAACTCCCGCAGGTCGGCAGAGCAGAGGTAGTTTTCCTGTGCGCCGAAGGCATCTTCCAGATCAAAGGTGTCGATGCCCAGTTGGTTGGGCATGACCACATACACATCGTCCGGCACGCGGCGGGCGATCCAGTGGTGACCGCCGATGGTCTCCAGCCACCAGATCTCGTTTACGTCCTGAAAAGCGATGCCGTTCATTTCGTAAGTACCGTACTGTTCCAGCAGGCTGCCCAGACGCAGCACGCCCTCGCGGGCAGAATGGATGTAGGGCAGCACCAGATAGACGATATCTTCCTCGCCGATGCCGCCGGGCACCTCGGGCTTTTCGCCCTTGGCGGGCTGATACTCCACCAGCGGGTCTGCGCCCAGCACGCGGGGATTGGATGTGATGGTCTCGGTGGCGGTCATGCCCACATTGGCGGCGTTGACGCCGGAAGCCGCCCAGATGCCCTTGCCCTCCACGGCGTTGGGCATGGCGGTAAACCGCAGTGCGCCCTCCGGCAGGGGGATCTCCGCATGGGAGAGGACGCTGCGGTAGATTTTGGGCAGCTCCTCCGGGTGGATCACGGTAAATTTTTTAGCGGTGAAATGGCCGGAGCCGGAGTCATCGTTGCGGGCGATCATGGTAGAGCCATCGTACGATGCTGCCTTGCCGACCAGAATGGTAGTGCAAGCCATAGGTTTTCCCTCCATATTCTATAATGTGCCTCTATTGTAGAACTTTTGCAGCGGAATTTCAACCGGGAAACAAAAACCGCCGCGCTGCGTACCACGGCAGAGCGGCGGGAGATGGAATGCTTTTTTCAGGCTGTTACTGGGCTGCCCAGTAGAAATCCTCGCCGGGCAGCGTACCGCCCACGGCGGCAGGGTCGGCATCGTAGAGCACCTGCAGGTAACCGGAGACGTCTGCTTTCAGTTCCTCGCCGGTCAAGCAGACGATGTTGCAGTTGGGCAGTGCCTTTTTGGCAATGGCGGCTTTTGCCACCACGCCCTGCTCCTCACACAGAGCGGCGGTGCCGTCCAGATCGGTGTTGGCGGCGTTCACGCTCTGGGCGTAGTCTGCCAGAAAGGCGGCTACCACGTCCGGGTGCTCCTCGGCGTAGGCCTTGCGCACCACGGTCACACCGGTGATCAGCTGGGTGTCTGCCACCTTGTCCCACTCGGCGGTCAGGTCAAGAGCTACCCGCAGGGTGTCGTCCTTCAGCCCGGCAGCGGTCACATAGGGCTGGGGCAGCACCGCAATGGCGTCCTGCGTGCTGGCCATCTGGGCGGTTACCTCAGTAGCCTCGCTGTAATACTGGATATCCACATCCTTGTCCGGGTCAAGGCCGTTGGCGGTAAGCAGATAGCGCAGCACATACTCCGGGGTAGTGCCCTTGCCGGTGGACAGGATGGTGCGGCCCTTGAGGTCGGCCATGCTGTGAACGGTGTCGCCCTGCTCCACCACATACAAAACGCCCAAAGTGTTCACCGCCACGGCCTGAATGCCGCCGCTGGTTTTCTGGTACAGGGTCGCAGCCAGATTGGCCGGGATAGCAGCCATGTCCAGCTCGCCCTTGATGAGCAGCGGCACGATCTCATCCGCAGCGCCGTAAAGCTGCAGATCGTAGTCCATGGCGGCAGTACCGGCCTGCTCCATCGACAGCAGGTTGACAAGCCCCATGGTGGTGGGGCCCTTCAGCCCGGCGATACGCAGCGGCTCGGTAGCAGACAGCGGCGCTGCGGTCTCTTCTTCCTCGGAAGCAGCCGCAGAGGAAGCAACTTCGGACACCGCTGCGCTGGAAGCGGCAGAGCTTGCGCTGCCGCCGCAGGCTGCAAGGCTCAGTGCAAGGCTGAACGCCAGCAGTAAGGACAGGATTTTTTTCATGAAATACTCCTTTTCACACCCGGCACGCCCCGGTACGGGAAGCGGAAACCGGTCTTTTTTTGAAAAATTTTGCAAAATCATTTGCTTTGCGCGTTCCAGTTTACTATAATAGGGGTAAAAATACCGTTGCGTGCGCAACGTAATTGCAGGAGGCTGCGGAGAACGCTATTTTCTCTGCGGAGTTGCGATGAATAATTATCTGCCGCTGTTACAAACCACCACGCTGTTCGCGGGGCTTTCCGCTGCGGAGCTCAGCACGCTGCTGTCCAGGCTGGGGGGCAGTGTGCGCAGCTACGGCAAGGGCGAAGCCCTTGTGCTGGCGGGGGAGCCCAGCCGCCGGGTGGGCATCGTGCTGTCCGGCGAGCTGGAGGCCTACCGCCCGGCACCGGGCGGGGTGCGCATCCCCATCGCCCAGGTAGAGCCGGGCGGGGTGTTCGGGGACGTGCTGGGAGGCTCCAGCTTGTCCAGCCCGGTCACCGTGCTGGCTGCCGCCCCCTGTGAGGTGCTGCTGCTGCCCTACGAGCGGCTGCTGCTCTCGGACGGCAGCCCCGCCCACCAGCGGGTGGTGCAGAACCTTGTGCGCACCATCAGCGATAAATATTTTTCCCTCTCCCGCCGCATCGACCTGCTGGTGATGAAGAGCCTGCGCGCCAAGGTAGCGGCCTATCTGCTCAGCGAGGCCGCCCGCGCCCACAGCCTGACCTTCAGCATCCCCTTCTCCCGCATCCAGCTGGCGGATTACCTCAACTGCGACCGCAGCGCCCTTTCCCGGGAGTTGAGCACCATGCAGAAGGAAGGGCTCATCGACACCTACCGCAGCAGCTTCAAGCTGCTGGAGCCGGATGCCTTGCAGCAGATGGTGCAGTGACCCCCTGACTACTTTTATCAATAAGGAGCGATAAAACAATGTCCAAGCCCGTACTCTGGATCGTGATCCCCTGCTACAACGAGGAGCAGGTGCTGCCCATTACAGCACCCATGTTTCTGGAAAAGATCCACAGTCTGACCGCACAGGGGCTGGTCAGCGATAAAAGCCGGGTGCTCTTTGTCAACGATGGCTCCCGCGACAAAACGTGGGAACTGATCCAAGGCTTTGCCGCACAGGACGAGCACTATATCGGCATTTCCCAGAGCCGCAACCGCGGCCACCAGAACGCCGTGCTGGCGGGGCTGATGGAGGCGCTGCACAGCGACAGCTGCGATATCACCATCTCCATCGACTGCGACGGTCAGGACGATATCAACGCCATGGACGAGATGGTGAAAAAGTATCTGGACGGTGCCGAGGTGGTGTACGGTGTGCGCAGCCGCCGGGACACTGACACCTTCTTCAAGCGGTTCACCGCCGAGGGCTTTTATCATGTGATGAACGCCTTGGGCGCAGATATCGTGTTCAACCACGCAGACTACCGCCTGATCAGCACCCGTGTGCTGGAAAGCTTTGCGGATTACAAAGAGGTCAACATCTTTTTGCGGGGCATGGTGCCGCTGGTGGGCTTTCCCCACGATGTGGTCACCTACGAGCGTCACGAGCGTCTGGCCGGCGAGAGCCACTACCCCCTGAGCAAGATGCTGGCGTTGGCTTTTGACGGCATTACCAGCCTTTCCAACAAGCCTATCCGCATCATCACCGGAGCGGGCATCGTGGTGAGCCTTGTCAGCTTTATCGGGGTCATCTGGGCCATCGTGTGCGCTGCCATGGGCAGCAGCGTGGCAGGCTGGGCCTCCACCGTCTGCATCGTCTGCTTTATGAGCGGTGTGCAGCTGGTGTGTCTGGGCGTGATCGGTGAGTATATCGGCAAGATCTATATGGAAACAAAGGCCCGCCCGCGCTATATCATCTCGGAGCGCACATGGGCTCCCTACGAAAGGAAATATCACGGATGAGCAAGCAAAGTTGGAAGGGCAGCACCCTTTTGAACCCGGAGCCGCCGGTACTGGTATCCTGCGGCGGGCTGGATAAGCCCAACCTTATCACCATCGGCTGGACAGGCACCATCTGCACCCAGCCCAGCATGGTATCCATCAGCGTGCGCCCGGAGCGGTACAGCCATCAGCTGCTGTGCGAGAGCGGGCAGTTCGCCATCAATCTGCCCACTGAAAAGCTGGTGCGCGCCATCGACTGGTGCGGCGTGAAGAGCGGCCGCGAGGTGGACAAGTTTGCCGCCTGCGGCCTGCACGCCGCCCCCGGCAGCGTGCTGACCGACTGCCCGGTGCTGGAGGAAAGCCCGGTCAATCTGGAGTGCCGCATCACCCAGCGCATCCCGCTGGGCAGCCACGACCTGTTTTTGGCCGAGGTGGTGGCCTGCGATGTGGACGAGAGCCTGCTGGACGAAAAAGGCAAGCTGTGCTTGGACAAGGCAAATCTCATCGTGTACAGCCACGGCGAGTATCTGGCCCTTGGCAAAAAGCTGGGCACCTTTGGTTACAGCGTGCGGAAGAAAAAGCCCGCAAAACGCAAGAAACAGTAAAAGCAACTCCGCAAAAACAAGTACAGCAAGGCTGAGCATCCGAGAAAGTCAGGTGCTCAGCTTTTTCCATTTTCGCAGGCAGCAGCTTCGGCTCTATAATAAAAGCTTTCTTTCTGCCGAATCTGCCCAGAGCAGCGCGGCAGGCATTTTCAATCGTCCAATTCCCGTTGCATTCCGTCCGATTTTGTGATATACTCCCTACTGCTGTGCTTTTTTGTACAGTATCCTCAAAGAGCAACTTAGGATTTTAGGCTCCCCGGTGCCACTCGAGCGGCGCTGGGCAAAACCCACAGGAGCTGGCGGTTCCTGTGCGGTCAAAATCAAACCGCTGGAGTATTATCATGAATCAGAATTCTTCCGTCCGTAAGCTGGTGCACGTAGTGGCAGCCATCTATGTGGTGCTGTGTCTGGCACTGCAGCCCCTTTCCTATGGTGCTGTGCAGGTGCGTGTGGCCGAGGCTCTGTGCCTGCTGCCCGTGTTCGGTGCTGAGTACATCGTGGGTGTTGTGCTGGGTTGCTTCCTTGCAAACCTGCTGGGCTCCACCATCGTGGATGTGATCTTTGGCACACTGGCTACCCTGCTGGCCTGCCTTGTCACCTACAAACTGCGCAATGTGCGCTTCAAGGGTCTGGCCATTGCCGCCAGCCTGCCCCCGGTGCTGTTCAACGCGGTAATCATCGGTATTGAGATCGCCGTGATGTTCCCGGACCCCACGTCCAGCGCCCCCATCTGGCTGGCCTGCATCACCAACGGCATCTCGGTTGGCATCGGCGAGCTGATCAGCTGCACCGTGCTGGGCGTTGTGCTGGTAAAGTTGATCGAGAGCAACGCCGCACTGCGCAAGGTGTTTGTGACGGAATAACGCAAGGAGGTTTCCATGCAGCCAAACGGTATGATCTTCTGGGACTGGAACGGTACCCTGATGGACGATGTGGATTTTACCCACAGCTGCCTGAACTGGATGCTGGAGACCCACGGCTACCCCCAGCGGTACGATCTGGCTGCCTACCGGGAGCTGTTCGGCTTTCCCATCGAGGACTACTACCGCTGTGCCGGGTTCGATTTTGCGCGGCACCCCTACCCGGAACTTGCCGCACGCTTTATGGAGCACTACAACGCCGGTGTGCCCGGCTGCGCTGTAACGGCACACGCCGTTGACACCCTGCAAACGCTGGCTCGCATGGGCTGGCAGCAGGCTGTGCTTTCCGCCTCCCGCCGTGATTACCTGATCGAGCAGGTATCCGCCCGGGGTCTGCAAGGCTTTTTTACCGAGTTGCTCGGCCTTGCGGACATTTACGGCGTAAGCAAGGCGGGCATCAGTCCCGCGCCCGGCTGGAAAAGGTCAGTCCCTACGTCATCGACGACCTTGCCCAGCTGCCCGCACTGCTGGAAACGATATGATATCAGTGGCTCAGAAACGCCTGTCGGTGTTTCTGAGCCACTTGTTTTTACAGCCTGTTCGCGCGCAAAAGCAAAAAAAGACCAGTACACAAATGTGCACTGGTCTTTTTGGTCGGAGCAGCGGGATTTGAACCCACGGCCTCCTCGTCCCGAACGAGGCGCGCTACCAACTGCGCTATGCCCCGAAAATACCGCAGCTTATTCTGACAAGGGATATTATACACGCCGGCGGGCTGCTTGTCAACCATTTTTTCAGTTTTTCTGCAAAAGTTTTCGCAGCGGTTTTCCGATGCACACAGGCTTGTAAATTTTTGGGTTTTCTCTTGACAGCACTTCCCTTTCGGAATACTCTAATACTACAAAAAGGTAGGACCCCGGTCAGCCCGGCACCCTTTGCCGGACCGTTCGGCTTTGCCTGAATGATAATGAAAGAGGGTATTTGAATGAAAAAACGTGTTGGTATCCTGACTTCCGGCGGCGATTGTCCGGGCCTGAACGCCACCATCCGCGGCGTTGCAAAAGCACTGTACGCCCGCATGGGAGATAACGTGGAGATCGTGGGCATCGCCAACGGTTACAGCGGCCTGATCAACGGCGACTACCGTGAAATGAACGAGGACGACTTCCGCGGCATCCTGACCTTAGGCGGCACCATTCTGGGCACCAAGCGCACCCCCTTCAAGCTGATGCGTGTGGTGGAGGACGACAACATTGATAAGGTCGCCGCCATGAAAAAGACCTACAAGGCGGCAAAGCTGGACTGCCTGCTGTGTCTGGGCGGCAACGGCACCCACAAGACCGCCAACCTGCTCTCGCAGGAGGGGCTGAACATCATCGGCCTGCCCAAGACCATTGACAACGATATCTACGGCACCGATGTGACTTTCGGCTTCCACACCGCTGTGGACATTGCCACGGACGTCATCGACCGCATCCACACCACCGCCGGCAGCCACAGCCGCGTGATGTGCATTGAGATCATGGGCAACAAGGCGGGTTGGCTTACCCTGTACTCTGGCATTGCCGGTGGTGCGGACATCATTCTGCTGCCGGAGCTGCCCTACGATATCGACCGCGTGTGCGAGGCCGTGGAGCGCCGCGCCAAGAAGGGGTCCAACTTCTCTATCCTTGCCGTGGCCGAGGGTGCCATCAACACCGAGGAAGCTCGCATGAAGCGCAAGGACTGGATGGCCAAGCGTGCCGAGGCCGGCCTTGGCACCACCGCCACCAACCGCATTGCACAGGCCGTGCAGAAAAAGACCGGCATGGAGACCCGCGTGTGCATCCCGGGTCATATGCAGCGCGGCGGCAGCCCCAGCGCCTACGACCGTGTGCTGGCCACCCAGTTCGGCAGCTATGCTGCACAGCTGGTGGAGGTGGAGCGCTACGGCGTGACCGTGGCCATGGTGAACCGCCGGGTGACCGAGAACCGTCTGGCAGACATTGCCGGTAAGACCCGCAATGTGCCCGAAAACTGCGAGCTGCTGAGCGTGGCCCGCCGCATGGGCGTCTGCCTGGGCTGAACACCGCTTTTCCGTGCAGCTGCCGCCTGTTCCCGTGGCCAGCAGCGCTGCCCGGGCCGCCGTTTCTGCCGCAGCGTAAAAAATATTTTCACATGCCAAAGGGGCTGCGGCACAGCATTGTGCAGCAGCCCCTTTCCTGTTTCTGCCTATTTCTTAGCGGTCGGTCACATCATGCCGGGTGGGCGAGCCCTCGGCAAAGGCGGCGGCGCTTTCCAGCACACCGCGCACCATGCTCTTCACGTCCTCGTAGGTGTAAAAGGCAGTGTGGTCGGTCAGGATCACGTTGGGCATGGCGCGCAGAGCGGCCAGCTCCGGGTTGGGGATCACATCGCCCATGCGGTCGTAGTAGTACAGGCCGTTCTCGTTTTCCAGCACGTCCAAACCGGCAGCGCCCACCTGCCCGCTTTCCAGCGCAGCCAACAAAGCATCGCTGTCGATCAGCTTGCCGCGGGCGGTGTTCACAATGGTCACACCGGGCTTCATCTTGGCAAAGGCCTCGGCGTTGAGCAGGTGGTGGTTCTCCTCGGTAGCGTTGGTGTGCAGGGTGATGACATCACTCTCGGCAAGCAGGGTCTCCAGCGGCACATACTTTGCGATCTTCTTCACCTCGTCGTTCTGGTACAGGTCGTAGGCCAGCAGCTCACAGCCAAAGCCGGACAGGTGCTTCAGCACGGTCTGCCCGATGCGCCCCGTGCCGATAACGCCCACGGTGCAGTTGGAGATATCCCGGCCGATCTTGCCCTTCAGGGAATAGTCCTGCACTTCACCGCGCTTGAGGATGTGCCCCGCCTTGCGCAGGCTCATCAGCATGAGCATAATGGCAAAGTTCGCCACACCGTTGGGGGGATAATCCACATTGGAAACCTTCATGCCCAGCTCCCGCGCCTTTTCCAGATCCACATGGTCGTAGCCGATGGAGCGGCAGCAGATCGCCTTTACCCCAAGGTCGTGAAAGCGCTGCAGCATGGGTGCGCTCATATCACAGGGGGTCAGCGATACCGCATCGTAGCCTGCGGCCAGCTGGGCGTTCTCCATGGTAGGATACGCCTCGGTATAGCCGTACTCGATGCCCCGCTGCTTTGCCAGATCCTCCAGAATACCCTGCTCATCGTAGGGGCGCAGGGTGTAGAAAAACACTTTGACTGCCATAAAATTCTCCTTCCGATCCTTCTTTACTAAAATGCGTGCCTGTGCAGCGCGTCCTGCACCGAGCGCCTGCACCTTTATAAGTATGCCTTTATTGTAGCACGTTTGCGGGAGGAGGACAGCTTTTTTAGGGTGAATTTTGTTCATTTTGCTGTTGAAGCTGCGTTTTCTGTCCCAAGTGGGCCAAAAAGGTTGTCAAAACACAAAAAACAGGGTATGATAGAAGCCGGATCGCAGCCTGCGATCCTTCAATATTGCAAAAGGAGTGTGCTTTGTTATGCGCGCCTATGAACGACTGCTTGATTACGTCAAGGTCTACACCACCTCGGACCCGGAGTCCGGCACCCATCCTTCCGCTGCGCGGGAGTTTGATCTGGCTCACAAGCTGGTGGAGGAGCTGAAGGCTCTGGGCCCTGCCCGCCACCCCCGGCTGCGAGGAAAAGCCCGCGCTGGGTCTGATTGCCCACATGGACACCGCCCCGGATGCCAGCGGCGAGAACGTGAACCCCATCCTGCACGAGAACTATGACGGCGGCGACGTGGTGCTGCCCGCCACCGGCAAGGTGATGAAGGTCTCCGCCTTCCCCTTCCTTGCCTCCATGAAGGGCGAGACCCTCATCACCACCGACGGCACCACCCTGCTGGGTGCAGACGACAAAGCCGGTGTGGCTGAGATCATGACCGCTGTGGAAACCGTTATCCGCGAGGGTCGCCCCCACGGCAAGCTGTGCATCGGCTTTACCCCGGACGAGGAGATCGGCGAGGGTGCCGACCTGTTCGATATCCCCGGCTTTGGCGCAGACTTTGCCTACACGGTGGACGGCGGCGATGCCGGCGACATCGAGTACGAGAACTTCAACGCCGCTGCCGCCACCGTGACCATCCACGGCTTCTCGGTGCACCCCGGCTCTGCCAAGGACACCATGATCAATGCCTCCAACGTTGCCATGGAGTTCCACGGCGCTCTGCCCGTGATGGCACGTCCCGAGACCACCGAGGGTCGTCAGGGCTTCTACCACCTGTGCCAGATGTACGGCGATGTCACCACCGCAAAGCTGGGCTACATCCTGCGCGACCACGATGCCGCCAAGCTGCAGTTCAAGAAGGACAACATGCAGGACATTGCCGATTACCTGAACGGCAAGTACGGCGCAGGCACCGTGGAAGTGGAGATCAAGGACAGCTACCGCAATATGCTGGAAAAGATCAAGCCCCACTTCCACCTCATCGAGACCGCCCGTAAGGCTGTGCGCATGGCCGGTCTGGAGCCGGTGGAGGTGCCCGTGCGCGGCGGCACCGATGGCGCTACCCTGAGCTGGATGGGTCTGCCCTGCCCCAATCTGGGCACCGGCGGCTTCAACTTCCACGGCGTGTGCGAGTGCACCACCGTGGAGCGGATGGACCGCTGCACCGAGATCGTGCTGAATATCATCTCCCTGTACGCAGAGTGATCTGCTTTTTCTGCGAAAAAACTTTCAGCGTGAAAACGGTCTGTCCCTATCGTTCAACATAAAAGCGGCGGCTGCACAGTGCTTTGTGCAGCCGCCTGTTTTCATTTAACCTACGTTGATATGCCCCACTGGCATGATCTTGCGCTTGTTGTCGTCCGGTTTGGCAGTCAGGCTCATGGCAAAGGCCACCGGGCCTACACGGCCCATGAACATGACCAGCATATACAGGATCTTTGCCCCGTTGTTCAGCTGGCTGGTTACGCCTACGGAAAGGCCCACCGTACCAAAGGCCGAGCAGGACTCGAAGATGGCATCCACCACGGACACGGCGTCCGAGGTGTTGTAGTACACCACAATGGCCGAGCCGATGACCGCCACAGCGCCCAGCACGATAATGGTCAGGGCGCGGTAGACGGTCTTGGACTCGATATGATGGTCAGCGATCACACAGTCATCGCGTCCCTGCGCCACGCTGCGGATGGTCAGGATGATGACAGCGAAGGTGGTCACCTTCACGCCGCCGCCGGTAGAGCCGGGCGCTGCGCCGATGAATTGCAGCACGCTCATAAGCAGCTTGCTCAGGGTGCCGCAGGAGGCCAAGTCCACGGTGTTCATGCCGGCGGTACGGGTGGATACCGACTGGAACAGCGAAGCCATCACCTTGCCGGGCACCGACAGCCCGCCCAGCGTGGCGGGGTTGTTCCACTCCATCAGCCCCAGCCCCAGCGCGCCGCCCAACCACAGGATCACCGAGAAGGACAGCACCACCTTGGCGTGCAGGGACAGACGGCGTTTCTGGTACCACTGGCACAGCTCCACCCAGACCATAAAGCCCAGACCGCCGGAGATGATCATGAACATGATCACTGCCTGCACATAGTAGTTGTTGACATAGGGCACCAGCGAGGAGTACGCCCCGAACCGTCCGAACAGGTCAAAGCCCGCATTGCAGAAGGCCGAAATGGCGGTGAATACGCTGATCCAGACGCCCTCCAGCCCGAACTGCGGCACAAAGGCGAACATCAGCAGCAGAATGCCGATGCCTTCAAACATCGCTGCCAGCCCCACCACGATCTTCAGCACACTTTTGGCCTGATCGTAGCCGTCCGCCGAAACGCTTTCGCCCAGCAACCGCAGATCTCGGAAGCCCATGCGCCGGCGCATGGCCAGCGCAAAAAAGCTGGTAAGGGTAACAAGGCCAAGGCCGCCCACCTGAATGAGCAGCAGCACCACTGCCTGCCCGAACCATGTGAACTGCGTCCACGTATCCCGCACCACCAGACCGGTGACGCAGGTGGCGCTGGTGGCTGTGAACATGGCGTTGAGCACATCCAGCCGTCCGTGCCTGCTGGCAATAGGCAGGGTGAGCAGCAGCGTGCCCAGCGCGATGACAGCAATAAAGCTGACGCAGATGATCTGGGTCGGGGTGCTCAGTCCCAGCTTTCTCCGCCGAACCGACCTCTGGTGCCGCAGCCTTTTGCGGATATTTTTTATCTTTTCCATAGCATCCTCCCTGCGCAGCACGCAGCCGCCTTGCATTCCTTTATAGCATACACCATTTTGCCCGCAGGTTCAACTTGATTTTACAGCCCGGTTGCGGTATTATAATATGGTACTGTATTTTTGGGGTTTTCTGCCCCAAGGATGCAGAACTGTGTCTCCGTAGCTCAGCTGGATAGAGCGTCCGCCTCCTAAGAATTCGGTCAACCGGATACCTTGGGGGCAGAAGTGATTGCTCTAATCAAAAGCAAGACTGGGAATCAGAGTTTTCTCAATAAATTTTGATGCAACAATTTTACCATCGTCTCGGTTGCAATGCAGTCGGTCACTTCGTTCTGAAAGCCATTCCGTACATTTGTTTCCAAGTACGTTAAATTTCAAAAAATCAACGATAATACATAATACGCCTCAGTAGCTTAGCTGGATAAAGCGCCTCCCTCCTAAGGAGGAGACCGCAGGTTCGAATCCTGTCTGGGGTATCCCTTTAAGAAAATGCGAAGGTCATTTTTCCATGTGAAAGACGATCTTCGCATTTTTCATTTTGAACCTATCACCAAAATTAGCCAGCTAATGCCATTAGCAGAATT
>QWCN01002340.1_pt1 | contig 25070 bp, 17 predicted proteins | sample 1972711 | NCBI WGS metagenome assembly QWCN01 (sample SAMN09866707, study PRJNA288562) | Human gut metagenome isolate term1_stool, whole genome shotgun sequencing... | isolation source: gut | host: Homo sapiens | place: USA: California
AGGAGACCGCCGGTGACATTAACAGAGTTTTGCTGAGTTTTTTCATCATACACCTCACATATAACTGAATCATAGCCTGATTGTAAGGTACCACATCATTAAAACAATGTCAATATAAAATAAACTTCCCCTTTATTTTTGGCTAAAATCCCTAAATAAAAAGCCCCTTATTTAAGGGGCTCGTCGATATTTAGAAAGCATATGTCAGACCGGCGTTGACCGAATAGGTGCTGTCGTCTTCGATAAAGCGGCTGCCTTCCAGATAGAAATTGAACTTGCCGCGTTTATAATCGAAACGGCTGGACAGAACTGCTCGGTTGCGTTGTGTCTCATAGCTGTTCATGTGATAACGTCCCTGCAGTCCGACAATACCGGCGCTGACTGCCTGATAGGGGTTGTTAAACTCATGATAATAAGTTCCGCCCAGACGGATGTTCAGTTCATCGTCACCCATGGGTTTGAAACTCTTCTTGGCATATAAGCCGAGTCCGCCCTCAACGGAAAGGTTATTGCCGGAATCAACCCGGATATTTTCCTTGGTGCGTCCTTGATACAGGCCGATAATATTGAATTCGGCCACCGGTTCCAACGTCAGCAGGCCCATATCCAGTTCATGGCGCGCTTCGTTAGTGATACCGTAGTAATAATTACGGGTATTGGCCTTATATTCCCCGGTATGGTCATAACGGGTATATTCACCCCAGCCCATACCGATTCTCGGCATCGAAACAACCTTGGTGCTGTCGGTTTCGAAAATTAACGGCGCCATAATTTGGGCAATGACTTCATCACGTTCCGCACCGTTGTCATAATCACTGCTGTATTTGGTGAAGCTGGCGCCGAGGCCGTAACGGAAGTTGGCGTTATATTTCTTGTCAAACAAAGCATAACCGGTGTGGGCCTCGTCTTCATAACCGCTCAGGCCGTTGGTGCCGTCCTGTTCGCGCTCAAAATAGTCATAGCCGACATGAACACGGAATTCTTTCGTGTCATTGTTGTTGAAGACGGCACTGTTGACCTGACGGTTGACATTGCGGAGAATATCCATATTTTGTTTGGCAAAATTGGGAATTAAGTCAAGCCCCAGATTACTGTATAAAGCCTGATTGAATTCTTCCATGCTGCCGGCCGTAATCATACCGTCATAAATTGTGTTGCGGATAGCATAATTGCTTTCCAGATAAGCCGCCTGGCTGGCATTATTAACCAGATTCGAGAAAGCGACACGGTTATAAACGATGTCTTTTTCGCTGGACGGTTTGTCGGAAGTGCTGCTGTCGTTGTCTGCCTCATCTTCGTCTTTGACTGTCGGCTGTTCGACGGCCGGCTCGTCTTCAGCCTGCGCCGCCGCATCGTCGGCAGAATCTTCCGCGCTGTCAACCAGAGAGACTTCCCACATCGGCGAAGCGGACATCAGGTTGACGTCAATTTCACTGGCCGTCAAAGCATTCCGGTTAACATAAACATCTTTCTGTCCCTGTTCCAGCATCGCCCGGTCGCTGACGGCATATAAATCGCCGCTGATTTCGTTGCCGGCGACCATTGTTCCGGTTGAGGCAAGCAGAACTCTGCCGCCGCCCATTTCGTTAAGTTTGAACGAGGCAGACGTTACCATAGTGCCGCTGTTTTGCAGGGTTGCGCCTTGTTCCAGATGAATAAACTTGTTGGCGCAGCTGCCGCCGTCATCGCAAATGTCAACGTTGCCGGCCGAGGTGTCGCCGGTAATGGTTCCGTTTTGCATTTGTCCGCCGGCAAAAATGATTTTACCCAAAGCATTGTTGTAGAAAGTAGATTTTCCGTCAACATAAATGCCTGTTCCGGCCGAACCGGCAGCCATATTAATCGTTCCGGCATTTTCAACCGAACCGCCGTTGACGGCCTTCATCCCGTAAGAAGTGGACGAAGTTCCTTTAATGTTAATGGTACCGAGGTTAATGGCGCGGGCATGCGATCCGTCGGCATACATGCCGACACCGCCGTTGCTGTTGACGGTGATGACACCGCCAGACGCATTGGTGACTGTCGTATCTATCGTTGTAGAGGTTGCAATCATGCCTTTGCCGCTGTTGACGGTAATGGTGCCGCTGTTGACAGCATTCGCTCCGGCGGAAGATGTTCCGTCTGCCGCCATGCCGTTTCCGCTGCCGGTCGCGGTAATTGAACCTGTGTTGTTGACGGTAGCCCCTTTGGCCTGCAAAGCAGAGCCTGAACCGCTGAAGGTGAGGGTGCCTTTGTTATTTGCCGTGCCGCCGTTTTCCGCCAGCATCAGGTAAGAAGCGCCGGAACCGGCATTGATTTTTCCGCTGCTGCCGTTGGTAACAATTCCGCCGTCAGCGAACATACCGATATTATTATTGGCATTAATTGTAGCATTGTTGATTGCTTCGCCCTCGGTTGCTTTCATGCCGAATGAACTGCTGCCGGTAACATTAATGGTACCGCTGCTGTTTGTAGCTGTTCCTCCGTCAGCCAGAATACCGACGGAATCTGCCCCGCTGACGTTAATGGTTCCCGTATTGTTTGCAGTTCCTTCCGCCTCTGTCATCATACCGATTCCGCTGCTTCCGTTGAGGGCAATAGTACCGTTATTGGTAATTTTTCCTCTGGTGGCATACATGGCCGTAGAGTTATTGGCCGAGCTGTTCAGCGTAATGGTTCCGCCGCTGGCATTAACGGCTTCGCCGCCGTCGGCACGCATAGCCTCAAGGTTGGAGGAAGTAACCGTAATTGTTTTGTTGTTGCGTCCGATTCCGTCGTCAACTAAAACAGCCGCATCGCCGCTGCTGAATTCGATTGTTCCGCTGTTGACCACGGTACCCCCGTTGGCATATAAGCCGACCGTATCGGTGCCGCTGACTTTGAGACTGCCGGAGTTGGTGGCTGTTCCTCCGTCTGCCTGCAGACCGATGGCGCCGGTGCCTCCCAGATTGATAGTTCCCAAATTGCTGCCGCTGCCGTTGGCCACATAAATACCGACCGTATTTTCGGCTTTCAGGTCAATCGTTCCCGAAGCGGCATTGACAACATTGCCGCCGTCGGCATACATACCTTGCGCACCGTTTCCGGTAACGGTAATGGCTGCATTGTTGGTTGCGGTGCCGGTTGAAGCCCTCATGCCCGAAGCTGCCGTATCTGCGGCGGAAACATTGATTGTTCCGTTGTTGACGGCGCTTCCCGAACCGGCCGCCCAAATACCGGTTGACCCGGCACCCGAGACGTTGATTGTTGCGCCTTTGTTATTGATGACTTTGCCGCTTCCTGCCAGTTTCATACCAGCGGCATTGCTGCCGACAACATTAATGGTGCCGGGCAAATCCTTTTCTTCATATTTGGGCTGGTCGTCATCGCCGAGAACCGGTTCTCCGTCTTCGTCCAAAACCGGAACCTGAACCGTTTTGCCGTTGGTTACGGTTCCGCTGCTAGCTGTCATTCCGATGGAACCTTCGCCGGCAACCGAAATCGTCGTTTGATTGTAGGCTTCGCCGTTGGCCGCATAGATACCGGAAGAACCGTTGCCGCTGGAGATAATGGTTCCGATATTGTCGGCCGTTCCGCCGTTGACATAAATGCCTGAGGAATTGCTGCCGCTGGCGGTGATGTCCTTGTTATTGGTTCCCGTGCCGCCGGTTGTTACTTCCATACCTTTGGAACCGCTTCCCGATGCGGTAATCGTTTTATCATTAACCAGCGTTCCACCGCCGGACATTCCGGTTCCGTTTGAGCCGGAAACCGTTATCGTTCCGCTGTTGGTAATGCTGCCTTTGGACGCGCGTATGCCGTAGCCGCTTCCGCCGACCTCAATGCGGGCACCTGCGGCGTTGGTAACGGTTGCCGTGTCGGCCCAAATGCCGTTGCCGTTTCCGGTAATCGTAATGACGCCGTTGTTGTTTATTGTGTTTGACGTTTCGGCCGGAGAAGTAGCAGAAATGGAAGAATTAATGGCACTGCCGCTGCCGTTGACCGTAATCGTTCCGTCATTGGTGACCGTTGCCCCGCTGTTTGCGTTGCTGGAAATGTTAATGCCGTCGGCACTGCTGTCTTTCTCGGTTGTGATGCTGGCGCCGGCTTTGTTGTTGACCGTTCCGCCGGCTGCTTCAATGGCCGCCGAACCGTCGGCAATGGTAATCGTTCCCTCGTTGTTGACGGTTCCGCCCTTGGTAGAGGTAATGCCTTTGGAACCGGTTCCGTCAACATTGATTTTTCCTTTATTGGTAATGCTGACGGTGTCGGTATCCGAAGCCAGAGTCATGCCGGAAGAATTGGTTCCTTTAACGTTAATAATCCCTTTAAGGTCGTTCAAAACTGTTCCCGTAGCCGTTTCGCTCATATAAATGCCGTGCGAGTTGCTGCTGTCTTCGCCGATTTCCAGCGTACCGTTGTTGGTAACCGAACCGTTCCCTTTGGTATAGATGATAAAGCCGTCTTTGCCGTTCAGGTCAATTTTACCGCTGTTGGTAATATTGTTTCCGTCTCCGGCGATAATAACTTTGGAACCTCCGGCGCCAACCGTGACATTGCCGTTATTTTGGAAATTGCCTTCGTCGGAGTCCGTTGTGCTGAACAGAGTATAATCTTCGGCGTTAATGACGATATCACCGTTATTGATGGCCGTACCGTCATTCGTTGTCGTGAAAATGGTACCGTTGCCGCCGTTTAGGGTGATAGTTCCGCTCTTGTCGTTGATGACGGTTCCGCCGTTTGCGGTCATGCCGACGGCATTGTTGCCGTTCATGTTGATATGTCCGGAGTTAATGGCCGTTGCTCCGTCACCGGCGATCATGCCCGTACTGCCGCTGCCGCCGACAATTGCCCCGGTTCCGTTGTCAACGCCGATGTTGATCGTGCCGAAATTTTCGGCTTTGCCGCTTGTGGTCTGCATACCGACGGAGTTATTGCCGTACAGGTTAATTGTTCCCCCGGCAACATTGGTGATTTCGCCGTCGCCTTCGTCAAACAGGCCGAACGCATTGTCTGAATGCATATTGATCAGACCGTGATTCAGTCCGTTGCCGCCGTTGACGGAGATACCGTAGGTTTCGGAGTTGACCGAACCGCCGGTAACGTCGATTTGCCCGAAGTTTTTGGCCGTTCCGTCCTGCATGGACATACCGTATGAATTTTGCATATTGGGCGTTCCGGTAATGGTAATTGTTGCATCTTTATTGTTAAACGATTCGCCGCTTTCGCCCATAATGCCGTATCCGCCGTTGGTCAGGTTGATTGTTCCGTTATTGGTCAGTGTACCTTCGGTAGAGGCCATGCCGTAACCATACATGCGGTTGATGTTGATTGTGTTGTTGTTATTGGCCCGTCCGTCGCCGATAGACATGCCGTAGCCGACTTCTTTGCTGGCCGCATAGTCATAGCCGTTCAGGTTGATAATTCCGTCATTGTCAATCTGGGCCCGTTCACCGCCGGCGGAAATCATACCATAGTTTTCTTTGCTGTTTTGAGTGCTGGTTAAGGTAATGGTGCCCCGGTTGACCGCAGTGGCATTTTCTTCAACCGAAATGCCGGTCGAATTGGCGCCGGTAATTTGAATCGTAGCGTCTTTGTCATTAACCGCATTGCTGCCGGAAGATATGCCGACAGAATCCTCACCCTGTGAAATATTAATTGAGCCCTGATTGGTAACGGAGCCGGAGGTCGATTTGATGCCCGTGCCGCTGACCAATTGGATTGAGCCGGTTTTGCCGTTCAGAACGGCGCCGCTTTCGGAAGCCATACCGGTTGAACCGATACCGTTCATGACAATCTGTCCGTGGTTGGTATTGGTTCCCTGCGTTGTGTACATGCCGGTGCCCTTGCGGGTGAAAGTAATTTTACCCGTAGCCGCGTTGGTGGCCGAGGCCGAATTTTCGCCATACATGCCGTAAGAGTCGGCATCGCCGGAAAGAATAACGTCCATGTCAATCGATCCTGTGTTAAGCATGGTGCCGTTTTGAGCATGAATGCCGTAGGAAGCTTCGGTTGTCGTACTGTCGGTGCCGTTGATTTTGATTGAACCGTTGTTTTCGGCAGTGCCGTCTTCAATAAACATACCGTTGGAACCGTTGGCATATTTGATGTCAATCACGCCGGTTTCCGTATTTTGAATTTTGGCGCTGCTGGCATTATTGGCCGTTCCCGCTTCCGTCGTAACGTTCTGCCGGATGGTCATGCCGTCGCCGCCGTTGCTCAGTGTTATGGTGCCGCTGTTTGTTCCGGTTCCGGCGTTAATCTGGAGGCCGGTGCCTTTGGCCAGCATTTTGATTGTGCCTTTGTTGACAACGGTTCCGCCGTGCCGGGTTGCCATGCCGAAACCGTCGGTGCTGTTGACGCTGATGGTTCCGCTTTCGGAATTGACGATGGTCGGATTAAGGGTGTTGAATTCGGAGTTGGTTCCTTCGCCGCGAACACCCAGCATACCGTAGCCGCCGATTCCTCCGGTGACCGTGATTTCTTTGTTATTGACGATTGTTCCGCCGTGTACCGACAGCATTCCGGCATGGGAATTGGTAATGTTGTTGGTGCTTTCCGGCGCAATCGTCAGGCGGATGGCGCCGTTGTTTGTTGCTGTGGTATGAGCGTCTGAGCGAATACCGACAATACCTCCGGTTCCGTTCAGCAGATTGCTTTGCGTCGAATCATAGGTACCGCTGTCGCCGAGATTGACGTTCAGATCAATGACGCCGTTGGCGGCGTTGGTAATTTCAATAAACCCGGTACGGCGCAGCAGCTTTGTTCCCTCCAGAAACGCCTTTTCCAAAAAGCTGCCCATACCGACCAGAGAGGTAGAAATTGTCTTGTCGGGCGTTGCTGCGGCACTCAGGGAAATATTACCGTTGTTAATCAGCTGGGTCGGAATGGTGCCGGCCGGATTTTGCACTTGGTTAATCAAACGTCCCTGCATACCGATTAAAGTACCGGCAACACTGTCAACCGCAGCGTTTCCGGTGATTTTTCCGTCATTGATGGCAGTGGAGGAGGTATCGGCATACATGCCGTCAACTTGGTCGGTGGCGGTAGTGCCCTGAAAGGCAATGTCTATGTTTCCGTTGTTGCGCACCAGTGATTTATCACTGGCAATCATGCCCAGCGTTCCGTTGCGGGCGATAATTTTAAGCGTATTGTTATTTATGGCGTTAGAGTTATGCAGTGCCACCATGCCGGCGGTATTGTTCTGCAGGGTAATTGTTGCGCCGACTTCGGTGCCGGTCAGGGGAATTTTGCCGTTGACGACCTGATTGCCGTCAATAGCTTTCATTCCGACCTGAATATATTTGGTATAATCAAGCACGGAGTCGTTCAGGTTAATCACGTCAACCAGATTTTTGGTTTCATCACCCACTTTGATTTGAGAATCATTGCTCAGCGTAAAGTTGCTGTCATTTTCGCCGTTGGTGATTTTTACCGGCGTATAGGGGCTGTTTTCGGGAGCGGAAGGCGTTTCCGTACCGACAAAAGCGCCCAGACTGTCGTCCGTCGGCGTAAAGCTGTCATTCGGCGGAAAATAGTAATGGTGTTTTTTGCCGCCACCGCCGCCGCTCAGAGCAATTGCGGCAATGCCGCCGGCCAGAAGCAGGCCGCCGATAACCCAGGTTGTGGTTGAAAAGACGAATTCGCCGTCTGCAAATTCTTTATAGGCGTCGCGGGGCGTAGCGGTTACCGGCGTTGCCCGGCTCGAGGCCATGAAATAATCATATTGCTGCGGCGGAATGTTCTGAATGCAGGGATGCCGAGGATTTGCGCCGGAAGCATGAAAAGCGTTATATGCCGTATAATTGTTTTGGTAGATTGAATGACACAGGCCGGTGTTGCCGTATCTGTCGGTCGCATCAATGTTCATTCCGCGCTGAACGGCAGCACGCAGAGCCCTGACATTCCCTTGTGAAGCCAGGCTGTACATCTGGGCCAGGCTTATCGGGGGCAGGGGTGCCGCAAAGGCCGAAAGCGTGGTCGCAATGTAGAAAGAAACAATTGTCAGATAGGTAACAATGCTCTTGAAGCTGAAAATTTTAAATTTCATCAATCTACTACCATGGTTAAAAATATATTTGTCGACAGAGTATTTTTAACTTAGGCGTAAATTTCCGTCAATCGCGGTGCGCAGGTTATACCACGGTTTTTAACTCTTTATTAATATTTTTAAAATTTCGTTGCTATATAATTAATCGTCGTCTACAATTTGTCAGGTCTCATAAATAGGAAGAAAAAATGAATATCTACTCAAAATTGTCGGATTGGCAAAAACGCGGTCTGATTACTGCGGAACAGCAGCAGAAAATTACCGATTATGAAAACAACGTCAGGCGCCCGATGCTTTATCATGCGCTTTTGTTTTTAAGCTGTTTTTGTATCGGCATCGGTGTGATTGCCGTCATTGCCGCCAATTGGGAGGCCATTCCCGCCGCAGTTAAACTCGGCGTCGATTTTGCTCTCCTTTGTACGGCTGCATGGGGAGTATGGCACAGCCGCAGAAAGGGAAGGAACCTGGCCGCCGAGGCACTGCTGACGGCCTTTGCCTTGCTTGTTCTCGGTTCAATCGGCCTGGTCGGGCAGATATATCATTTGCCGGCGCATGGATTGAGCGCTTTGCTCTTCTGGTCGGTTTTAACTTTTCCCCTTCTGTTCCTGAGCAGCAAGCCGTTGTTTCCCGGTTTGTGGTTTATTGGCTTTTTCCTGTCGCTGTATGACCGCCTGTCTGATTATCGCTGGTTTGCCGATTTCATTGACCGGTTGTTTGATCGCAATGCTAATTTCGGTATCTGGAGCGGCCTGTTTGCCATGCTGGTCTTTTACCGCCTGCTGCAAATGCTGCCGCATCCGGCCATTCAAAAGGCTTGGCGGCATCTGACCGTTTTTGCTTTTGCATTTTGCGCTTTTGTGCTGGATGCTTTCAGTTTGAAAGATTGGTCCTATTTTCGGACGGATAATGTTTCACTCGGTTGGACGGTTTGGGGCTTGTCAGCACTTGCGCTGGCCGGGTTCGCTTTCGCTTGCCGGAAAACTTCGTTGCGGCCGGGAATAGCCGCGGCTGCCGTCATCTTTGTTTATGCTTTTTTGACGGATATGCTGCCCGCCTGGGAAGATGAAACTTCCGCCCTGATGATGATTGCTTTGCTGTCGGTGGCGGGAATTTATGCATACCGGCACAATTATCCGCGTTTGCTGAATGTAAGCACGGTTTTGATTGCGTTGCGCTTTTTTGGTATTTATCTTGAGGTCTTCGGCTCCATACTGTCAACCGGAATGGGGCTGATTGTCTCCGGGCTGGCCTTTGCCGCGATAGCCGTCATCTGGCAAAAGGTACGGCGCCGTTTGCTGCATAATGTCGGGGAGAAAAATCATGATTAGAAAAAATTGGGCTTTGCCAGCTTTGGCTTTTCCGATAGTCGTCCTCCTGATATGGACGGCTGGTCTGCAATACCTCAGCCTGACCGCGCCGCGGGTTATGGTAACGGTAGAGGGGTATGACCCCCGCAGTCTGATTTCCGGGCATTATTTGGAATTGCAGCCTGACTGGACGCGAACGGATTGTAAAACATTCGGCGGACAAACCTGTCCGAAGGATAAATTTGAAAAAGTTTACCGTTTCTACCTTCCGGAAGATGTTGCGCCGCAGCTGGAACGGATGATAAACCGCACCCGGCCGCTGATGCAGCTGGAATTTGCCCTTGCAGACGGAAAACCGCTTGTCCGCGAACTCCGCATTGATAAACGGCATTGGTCTGACTGGTACCGTGAGCAGATGAAAAATGTGAAAGAGTAATTATATTCCTCTGCGGAGGAAAAATGGTTTATTTGTATCTCGCGTTAAGCGGCATTCTTGACGGCGGCGTCATTTTCGGAGCCAAGGTTTTGTCAAACCTCGGAGCATCTTTGTTTGAGCTGATGATTTATCCGAATCTGCTTTCCGTTTTGTTTATTGCTTATTTTGCCCGCTGTGATTTGCATAAGCTTTGGCGCATACCTTTGAAAATGAAATTTCTGTTTGCCGCCGCTCTGTTTTTCATAACGCTGGGACAATATACGCCGATCTTTCTTAAAATTCCGGTTACATTGGTCGTATTGCTGATTTATTTGCAGCCGGTTTGGACCATTTTGATCGAACGCTTTTATTTTCGCCGCCGCCAGACGCTGCTGAACTGGTTTCTGGTCGGCTGTATGATTGTCGGCCTGTGGTTTCTTATCAATCCGAGCGGCGGGACGGAGTTATCGCCGTGGGGTGTCCTTCTCGCGGTTCTCGGCGGTGTCGGATTGTCTTTATGGCTGATTGTGGCTCAATATTTCAGCCGGCAGAATGTATCGCCTTCCGGAACATTTCTCGCGGCCAGCGTTTATACGCTGATACCCGTTTTTGCACTCTATTGGATTTTAAGGATTTTGCCTGAGTTCAACGGCGTCCGGATATTCAGCCTGGAAATGCCGCCGCAGCTGTGGCTTTATTTTGTCATCTACACATTAGCTTCTTATGTGGCGCCCAATCTGCTGCTGTTTGCCAACAACCGCAATGTCAGCCCGGTAATTGTCGGTATGCTTCTGCTTTTGGAACCGGTAACCGGGTTGTTCTTGGATTGGATGTTCCTCGGCAAACCGCTGACCTGGAACATATTGCTCGGCGGCGCCATAATTCTGATTTCCAATGCTGTTCTCATACGAACGCAGGAGTAAAAATCTTTTTGTACAAAATTTATTGTAAAATGTCCGAAAATGAGGTATACTGAAAATATAAAACAGTATAATGAATTTTCTATTATTAATATATTAAACAAAAAAAACGTATGAGTTACATTGCATTAACACTGGGTTTTACCGCTTTGTTTGCGGTTCTGAGTTTTCACAAAGAGTATAAAACGACATGGAGCATTCTTTGCGCCGTTGTATTTGTTTTATTCGGAGTTATTAACTACAACACTCTGCCGGTTCTCCAATGGTGGGGATTTGAAGGTGTTTGGATTGAGGCGTTTATTGTATCTTTAGCCGGCGCCGGTCTTCATTTTGCCTTTTGCGCAGATGACAGCGACTATGAGATAAAGTATGCCTGGCGCTTTATTCCGACCGGAATCACCGTCTTGGCTTTTTTTATTGCCGGTTTTCAGAGCTGGGAAATGTTCCACGCTGACGAATATTATAAACGTCTGAAAGTGGAAACCGTCCCCGACAGCGTCTTCAATGCCGATGTTCATCCGATACCGGTTTCCAAAATGATTTCGGTTGACGGTAAACTGGCCCGCAAGGTTGCTGAAGACAAGCTCGGTGAAGACTTAGGGTTAGGTTCGCGTGTAGAAGTCGGTAATATGACCATTCAGAACATTACCGGAGAATTTACCATTAACAACGGTAAAAAGCTGGTTTTTAACAATGATCTGATTTGGGTAGCCCCGCTGGAACATCGTTCCTTCTGGAAATGGTTCCGCAACGGCCATACCCCGGGTTACATTATCGTTGACGCGACCGATGCTACCAGACGCTGGCTGGTAACGGAAGTTAACGGACAGAAGCTGCGCATTCAATATCTGGAAAGCGGACGCTTCGGTGATGACATTGAACGCCACATCAAAGGCAATGGCTATGCTTCCAAAGGTTTGAATGATCACTGCTTTGAAATTGACGGCAACGGAAATCCTTATTGGGTTCTTTCATCCTACGACCAGAAAATCGGTTTCGGCGGTGAAGAATCCGAGGGGCCGATTACCGTTGATGCTCAGACGGGGGAACTCAAAGCTTACAGCATTGAAGATGCGCCGGCCTGGATAGACCGTATTCAGCCGCAGAGCTTTATTGAAGACCTGATCAGATGCTGGGGCGAATATAAAGACGGATGGTGGAATGCCGTTTGGGCACAGATAGGCGTTCAGGAACCGACACCGGGAACGACTTTGGTTTATTCCGAAGGACGCAGTTTCTGGTACACCGGTATTCAGTCTGCCGGAGCGGATAACGGTACCAACGGTTTTATGTTGGTTGATACCCGTACCAAAGCGGCCAAATTTTACCGCGTGATCGGTATCAATGAAACCGAGGCGATGCGTATTGCCGATGACCAGCCTTTTGCCAAAGCGGCGCAGTACAGTTCCAATTTTCCGGTACTGTACAATGTCCGCGGTATTCCGACTTATTTCATGACCATGAAAGGAAGTTCGGGAAATGTGGTCGGTTATTGTTTTCTGGCAGTCAACAACCGCCAGGCCGTTGGCAGCGGTGTTTCCAAACAGGATGCCGAAGCCGCTTATCTGCGTATGTTGAAAAAGACATATCAGGATAAGATTAAAGACGGAGACGTCAACAAGGAAACACGGCAGTTTACCGTCCGCGCCATCGTTCAGGAAAGTAATGTTTATTACATTCTGTTCAACGAGGTCAAAGGAATTGAGTTTACCGGAAGTACGGAATTCTATCCGGAACTGAAATGGACCAACCCCGGAGATAAGGTCAAAGTCTCATACGGAAAAGGCGAGAGCAAAGTTATCCCGCTTGATTTCTATGAGAACTTAGACTTTGAAATCTAAGGGATCATTAAGAAAAAGCCTGGCAGATTGCTGTCAGGCTTTTTCGTTTCTTGTTAATCCGGCTTACTTATTTGGAAGCTTTTTTGACATTTAATTTTTTTACTTTGGTTTTTTCTTCTTTGCTCTTCGGAATATAGACTTTCAGCAAACCGTTGTCGTAGCTGGCGTCTGCTTTGTCAAAGTCCAAATCCCAGGGCAGGGAGACGGTGCGTTTGAATGAACCGTAGCTGATTTCGGAGAAATAGCTTCCTCCTTCCTTGTTTTCATATGAATTTTTCTTCTCGCCGGAAATTGTCAGATAACCGTCTTCCGAAAGCTGCAGGTCAATGTCGTTTTCGTTCATGCCCGGAATTTCGGCGGTAACGTTTACGCTTTCTTTGTTTTCTTTAACTTCCAGCTTTGGCTCGAAATTGTTCCAGCTTGAAACGTCCCGGCTTTCCGGCAGGTCCAGCAGATTATAAAAGCTGCCGAACAGGTTTTTCAAATCGCGGTTGGTCGGAAAGTTCAATTCGTTCAGATAATGATGTTGATTATTATTCATAAGATCTTTTCTCATTTTACAATCCTCCAGATTTTATAATGAACTCTTTCTAAGTTTCATTTAGGAAGACATAAAGCCGAAAACAAGAGGCTGATGAAAAAAACTTGAAAAATAACCGGATGCACTTATAATCTAACTACCCAACAGGAAAGGACGGACAATGGCGGAACAATGGGCTTTGGTAAGCGATTTTGACGGAACGGTCAGTGCCGATGATTTTTTCACTTTGGCTGCCGGGCGCTATTTTACCGATGAAATGCTTGAACCCTGGCGCGAATATCTTTCCGGCCGCAAAAAACATTTTGACGCTTTAAATGAAATGTTCGGCCGGCTGCGCGGTTTGCCTGATCTGCCTGCTTTTGTTAAAAATATACCTCTGGATTCCTGGTTTCCCGAAACGGTTGCGCTTTGCCATGCCAAAAAAATTCCCGTTTACATCTGCTCTGCCGGTTGCGATTGGTATATAAACCTGCTTATCGGCGGGCTTATCGGCAAATACGGGGTTTGTCTGGTGACAAACCATTGCGATTACAGCGTTGAGACAGGCCTGGTAATGAAACGCCTGCCGGAAGATCACCCGTGTTATGACGACAATATCGGCGTCTCAAAGGCCGCTGTCGTTAAAAATCTGAAAGAACGGGGATTTCGGGTTGTTTTTGCCGGAGACGGACCGCCTGACATTCTGCCGGCGCGGGAAGCCGATGTGGTCTTTGCCAAAAAGCGCCTGCTGGACCTCTGCCGCCGTGAAAACATTAAAACCGAACCCTTCGCCGACTTTCGCGATGTCTGCCGCTGTATAAAGGAGATCTGAAATGCTGTATCCGCTCTATACCAATAAACAGATTAATATTCCCTACCTTTTGAAAATCGGTGACGGCAAGGTCAAAAAAATCGGCAAATATCTCGCCGATAAAAATCTTACCAATGCCGTTATTTTCTGGAGCGAGGGAATCCAGCGCCTTCTGGCCGACCGTTTTTATCCCGGGCTGGAGGAAAACGGCGTTAAAGCGGTTTATGAACAGGATGTGCGTTTTATCAATATTGAAGAAATAACCAAAATAACTTTCAGCCTGCCCAAAGCGGCCGAAGTCATCGTCGGCATCGGCGGCGGCAAGGCGCTTGATTTTGCCAAATTCAGCGCTCATCTGCTCAAGCTGCCTTTTGTTTCGGTTCCGACGTCCACTTCCAACGACGGTTTTTGCAGTCCGAATTCTTCGTTGATTGTTGACGGTAAGCGAAAGACGGTTAAAGCCAGCATTCCTTTCGGCGTCGTCGCTGACTTGGAAGTCGTTCGTGAATCGCCGCAGATATGCCTTTATTCCGGAGTAGGGGATATGGTCTCCAAAATTACCGCTCTCTATGACTGGAAGCAGGCCGCCGAACGCAAACTTGACCGTTACAACGACTTTGCGTCGCTGCTGTCTTACAATTCGCTGACGTTGCTGTTTAACAAACACAGCACCGATATCAATGAACCGTCTTTCCAGCGCAGTCTGGTTAATTCGCTGCTGACCAGCGGCATTGCCATGGAAATTGCCGGCAGTTCCCGTCCGGCCAGCGGTTCGGAGCATTTGATTTCTCACGGGCTGGATGCGGTTTCCCGCCGGCCGCGGATGCATGGTCTTCAGGTCGGAGTTGCGACTTATCTTTGTGCCTTGCTGCAAAATAATCCCAGCACGGCCAATGTCCGGGATATCCTGTCAATTACCGGCTTTTTCAATTACGTCAAGCAGGATCCTCTGTCAAAGGAAGACTTTATCAATGCATTGCAAATGGCACCCGGAATTAAAGCCAATTATTACACCGTACTGAGCGAACCGGACAGTTTCGCCCGTGCTCTGCAGTTTATTGACCGCGATCCGATTTTAAATCAGATTATCCGCTATTAAGCTAGCGGATAAGGTTTAAAAGGTTAAAGTAACGCTTGAGCAAACAGTCGTAAGTCGTGAGCTTTTGGCGAAAAATATTGTACAGTGTTTCATAATACCAAATTTGGCGGTCTTTCGGACTGTGAAAATAATGCCAGACCAGGTCGCCGCCGCTTTCCAAACCGCAGACCATTGAATTCAGATTAGAAATTTTATCGGCACAGATAAGCAGAAGTCCGTCGGTTTCTTCCGTCGTTTCGGCATAACGAATGGTTTCCATTTTCCGTTCCTGCCAGGGAGCCTCCTTATCGCTTTCATTGTCGGCCATAATAATATGCAGTACGGCTTCGCTTTGTTCTGCCGGAAACAGGGCACGGATGTCATCGGCCGTTTGGGACGTGTCTTCCAGAATATCATGCAAAATGCCGGCAATGACCAGATTTTCCGATGCCTTGCAGCCAAGCAGAATTTCTGCCACGTCAAAAACGTGCGAAACATAGGGCAGACAATCAATTTTGCGGTTTTGCCCGCGGTGGGCTTCTAAAGCGAATTCTCCGGCTTTCAGAATGGCCGGCGTCATTTCCGCCTGATGCCGTTCGGTAAAGCGCTGCCAAAGTTCTGCGGCCGTCCGGTGATTGTAATCCATTGTCTCAGTCCTTTAACAAAATCTGCCAGGGGCGGGGAGCCGAAGTTTTTTCGCCGAAAAGCAATTCCGCCATATATTTGGTAACCGCGACATTGCTGTATTCCCGATGAATTTTTTCATGTCCGGCTGCGGCAATTTTCATGCGGGCCTGAGGATTGTTTTTATAAAATTTAAGCTTGTCATAAAATTCGTCCGGCGTTTCATAAAATACGGCTTCTTCTTCGCCGAACAGATCCTGAAATCCGTTGCGGCGATCCAAAAATGTGAGCTGACCGTTGGCCATGGCGTGTACCATGCGATCCGAACTGTAAAGATAAATATCGTTCAGCCGGCTGAGATTAAAGCCCATGGCGCTCTCGCCCAGCGCCTTAATATAGGCGTAGCCGTTCAGCGCCGGCGTATTCTTAATGCCGGCGAGTTTCCATTTGAGCCCGGGCACTCTCCGGTCAGCTTCGTCGATAATGCTTTCCAGTTCCTCGTCCCGCCCGCAAAACTGGCGTTTCCCGGTATTGGCGCACAGCATCATGTCATAGGGAAGCTCTTTATGCTCGAAAGCCCGCCCGGTTTCCAGACTGTCGTCAGCCATGTTGGGCAGATAGCCGACCGCTTTTCCGGGGCGCTTGAATTGCTGCAGCAGGTTGCGGTCGCCGGTGCTGATTAGCGTCATGTCAACCGCTTCCAGACGCGAAGAAACCGCTTTGATGTTTCTTTCCGCATAGCCGGGAACTATCCAGTCACAGCTCCATTGCATGATTTTCAGAGCCGGAAACAGCCGCTTGATTTCAAACAGGGTTTCATTGCTGATTAAATCGGCATGCCCGATTAAAATTGCATCCGGCTCGGTAACTTTGCAGAAGTTGATTAAATGCTTGTTCAGTCTGTTCCGTCCGATAAAATTCATGTGTCCGAAACCGAACATCCGGCACAAATCCCGGTCAGGATAATTCAGCACCGAATAGCCGTTGCGAATAAGCCCGTTGGAGATTTTGAACGGGAAACCGACCTGAAAACATCCTTTGAGCCGGATTAAGTTAAAGTTTGACACATGAATAATTTTCTTCATCAGACAGTCTCATTTTTGGAACAAATGTTTAAACCATAAATTAAAGCGGGCAATTATTTTGAAAAACGGATGCAGAAAACGCGGCGCCTGCCCGGCGGCGGAAAACATCACCGAAACCCTTTGAATGTTGCAGTCGATAGCCACGCCCATCCGGTGATGCCCCTGATTAAGGGTATCCTGAATGCCCAGATTGCGACAGAGCATGATATCCAGCGGAAAGCGGTCGTCATAGCCGTTCCGGCGCATGCTGTCCGCCAGCTGCCGATAGAGCTTTTTGCGTTCGCTCTCGGGCATTTTGTATTTGGGGTTGGAGAATTGATAGGCATTTTCCGGCGTGCGGAAACTGCGCTCGATTTTAAGCCGCCGGATTTCAAAAGGATTGATGTGATAAATATTGCTGGAATAAGCCTTGTATTTGTAACGCAGCACCCGGATGAGCGGTGATACAAAGTCCCATGCCGCCGTTCGGGAGATAAAGGCAATGCGGACCGGAATAAAGTCCCTGCTGTCGGCAACGGCTTTTTCCACCAAACTGCGCCCTTTGAGCAGCGTGTCATAAATCACCGGTTTCTGCGCATCATAAATGTCTTTTTCCCCGATGAGGATAACAACCTTGTCCGCGCAGTCTGCCTTGCAGCTTTTGGGGCTGTCGGCAAGCACGGCCAAATCCCGGGGATCAAGATGATAAACTTCAGATGAGTAACAAATATGGCGCATAAATTTCTCCTGACACTATTGATACATTAGTTTCCCCAAAGAAGCAAATAAAAATGCCTCACTCTCCACAATCCGCCCGCGAGGACATTTTTTTTGCCGAAGCCTTGAATTCATGGGTTTTGAACTTACATTCTGCCCCGTTAAAAATGCTTAAACGGGAGAGGAAAAGTGACAGCGGCCGACGGCAACGTGATGTATAAACTGGAGAAAGGCTACCGGATAACCCGGGTTCTGGGAAAAGAATGCCTGATGATTTTGCGCGATAAATACAGCACGCCGTTGGCCACCATCGAACTTTGCCGGGGAAAAATTTCGTCCGTAACACCGTATCGCGGCGCCGAAAACGACCGCAACCATATCCGGGTTATTCAAAGATTTGTCCGCCGTTATCATTACAGTCTGACGGCAGAGGCCGCGCTGAATCTGAGCCTTAACGTGGTTAAACGCGACGGGAAAGAAACTTACTATACGTCGTCCGAACTGACGGCTTCCCGTCTGGAACGGCTGTTTAAAAATTACGATACGTTGGCCGTAACTCTGAATAATTTCCGCAAACGCAAGCTGATAGTTCCTTCCTCTGCCAAAAAATGCAGTTTGAATCTGAGTCATGCCATTGTTTCTAAGCTGATTGTCAGCCGCAATTCGCACGCGGCGATAGATCTGCGAGACAACCGCTTTGTCGAAACGCTTATAATCGGCGACAGCTTTCGCGGCAGTCTGAATTTTTCCCGCTCCGATATACAAAACATCAAACTCGGAAATAACTGTCGCTGCGATATTTTCTGCATCCATAGCGGCAAATGCTTTGAAATGACGCTCGGTGACGTTTACAGCGGCATTTTGGATGTGCGGGATTCCTGTTTTCACCGGATAAAAACCGGATATTACTGCTATGCCGTTATCCGTCTTAGTGAAAATTGGGGCAAGAAAGACGTCATTATCGGAGATTCTTTTCGCGGCTCACTGTTTATTGATTCCGTTTTGGCCGAAAATGTTGAAATCGGCGATGACTGCCGCGGCCGTATTTCCGTCCGCGAACATAACCGCCGGCAAGGCATTAAGCATATTGACATTGCCGACGGTTTCAAAGGCGAGATAGACCTGGCCTCCGCCTTGGCGCTGCAAAAGGTTGAAGTCGGGGCTCATGCGGCCGGCAGCATCAACCTGTCCGGTTGTCCGTCCATTCAGGCCGTCAAGTTTGAAGAGGATTTTTCCGGCCGGGTTGATCTGCGCAATTCTGGGGTCATTTATGTCCGGGCCAAAGACGGCTGCAGCGGCCGGTTTGTCCTTCTCCACTGCGAAAATTTAAGTCTGCTGCGCTTACCCAGAGACAAAAGGGCGGATATTGCCGTCGAGCGTATGCCGCAGTCGGTCGGAACCGACAGTCGTAATTTTTATTATCATTTTGATGAAAAGGAACTTCCGGCGGAATTATCCTCGCCGTTTTATGCCGGCTGGGTTAAAAAGCTGCGTCATTTTATACATCGTCATTTCATTCTCTGAAATTGTTTCAGTTTTGTTACAAAAATTTGTTGAGCCGGGCTGCAAAATATGTTATATAAATATGTTATATTATAAACATAACGTAACGCGAATATAATTATGGCTTGAAGGAGTGTTGGTCATGGTAGCTCTGGTTAAGGAAACAAAAGGTGAAGTCTTCATCAAAGCGATTGAAGAGGCCAAAAATAATAAGGGACATATTTTTTCCCTGTTGCTGGAAACCCTTCAGAATGAATATCCTCAGGCAGAAGCTGTGACAATTGTCAACAAAGTCAAAAATTTTGACGCTCTGGTCAACTATGATGCCAGCCTGGCCAAATTTCAGATTGGCCGCAACGGCGATAATATTCGTAAAACGATGGAAGACATCAGCTCGACGGAAGTTCTCGGCGAAGACAACTTCAAATACAAACAGCTGATGATAAAAAAACTGAACGTACTGGCTTCAATCAATCCCGATGCCAAAACCTATGCCGACTTGGCTGCCGCGGCATATATTTCCCAGGGGTTCGGCGACGCCAAACTGTTCAAACGCGAATTTACCAACTACGTGCATAATCTGCATAACATCAGCACGGTCGGCTGCTGGGATACCGAGTGTCTGGCGCGGCTGGGCTGTTAACCGACTTTTAATTAAAAAACTTCTATACTGTCTCCATAATGCATTTATGGAGACAATTTTTATGTCCGTTATCAAAACAATCGGCGTAATGACTGGCAATTCGCTTGATGCCGTCGATGTTGTCCTGACAGCCTTTGACGGAGTGAATATTTGCGATTTGGCTGCTCATACTCTGGCTTATCCGGCAGAATTGTCTGACCGGTTTCGCCGCCTGCGCGGACGGTTGAAGCAAACTGCCGCCGATATGGAAAGTTTTGCACGGGATACTTTTTTTTCCGAAACCGTAAACGAATATACCTCACTGGTCGCCCGGGCGGTCAATGAGCTGCTTGCCCGGAGCAATACGCCGAAAGATGAAGTTGACGCCATCGGTTTCCACGGACAGACCTGCGACCATTTCCCGCCTTCCATTGCCGGAGATTTGCCGCCTTATACGCTGCAAATAGGCAATCCTAACCTGCTGGCGGATTTGACCGGAGTTCCCGTGGTTTATGATTTCCGTTCTGACGATCTGATGAACGGCGGGGAGGGTGCCCCGCTGGCTCCCATGCATAATTTTCACCTGGCCGCGAGCCTGCGGGAGAAAGGTGTTTTTCCGGTTGCATTCTGTAATGGCGGAAACACCGGAAATATTGCGCTCATCAGTCAGAACGGCGCCGGAAAAGATATTCTTCTCGGCTGGGACGTCGGGCCGTTTAACCACTTCGCCGACACCATAACCCGAACCTGTTTCGGCGCCCCTTATGACAAAGACGGCCGTTACGGCAAAAAAGGTCGTGTCCAAACCGATTTGCTGGATAAACTCTTTAACCAAACTGCTGTCAGCAAAACCGGCGAAAATTTTTATCTGTCCCGTCCGCCCAAATCGTCAGACCCGTCATGGTACCGTCTGCCGGATATCAGCGGTTATCAGGCGGAAGATGTGTTGCGGACGGTTGAATATTTAAGCAGTTATGTCTTCTTTCATTCTTTGTCATACATTCCGGAAGACGTTATGATGCCGGAATATTTTCTGCTTTTCGGCGGCGGTTGGAATAACCCGTTGATGACAGATGATTTTACCGCTCTGTTGCATGGCGGAGAAAATATTGTTTTGCCGCAGCATCGGGCATTGTTTGAGCGGCTGCGGTCCCGTTTTGCTCAAAGCCCGCACATTGCCCGGACAGACAGATACGGCATCAGCGGACAGTATATGGAAGCCGGGATACTTGCCGATTTGGCCCGTTGCAAAATAAAAAACATTCCCTTTACCACGCCGGAAACCACCGGCTGCAAAACACCGACAGTCTGCGGCATCTGGTGTTATCCGCACGATAGGCAGCAGCCCCTGTATAACCGTGCCGCTCCCGGCTGGCACAAAAAAATCCCCGGTTGATACGGGGATTTTCTTTACGCTGCCTTTTTACGGAGTTTTACTGTCCTGCGGTTTCCGTTAGCCGCTTTTGCGACAGCTGCTTTGCCTTTCGGCCCGAATTTGGTGCGGCTTTTAGCTTTCTTGTCCGGGGCATAAGGCTTAAACGGATTTTTTCCTTTTGCCTTGGCTTTGCTTTTGGGCAGAGACTGCCCGGCATTCAGCGGCGTAAGATCAATCGGGCAATCTTCGCCGACGGCCGGTTTCGTGTCGGCATTGGCTGACGGATGCATCAGCTTATAAATGGCTTTCCACTGAGAAGCATCTTTAGGAGTCAGCAGATTAACGGCAATTCCGGAAGCCCCCGCCCGTGCCGTCCGGCCGATGCGGTGAATATAGTCTTCCGGGCATTGCGGCAGGTCATAGTTAATCACGCTTTCAATATGCGGAATGTCCAGCCCGCGGGCGGCAATATCCGTTGCCACCAGAATACGGCTTTTCATCTTGCGAAAATTGGCGATAACCCTTTCTCGTTTGGCTTGTCGCAAATCGCCGTGAATGGCGTCGGCCGATTGATTTTCTCTGTTGAGTTTGGCAGCCAGTCTTTCCGCCCCGAATTTGGTCTTAACAAAAATTAAAACCGAACCGTCGCGTTCTTTCAACTGTTTCATCAGTTCTCCGTATTTTTGCGTATCATTTGTTTTGACGATTTCCTGGCGGATATTGTCCGCCGCCGCGGTTGTCGAACCGATGGCTATTCTTACCGGGTTGGTCAGATATTTGCGTGACAGGCTGATGATATTGGCGGGCAGAGTTGCCGAAAACATCAGTGTTTGGCGTTTGGCAGGCAGAAATTTGGCAATCTGTTCGAGCTGAATGCCAAAACCCATGTCCAGCATACGGTCTGTCTCGTCTAAAACCAGAAAATCAGTTTTATTTAAAACCAGACTGCGACGCAGCAAATGGTCGTTTATTCGCCCCGGAGTGCCGACAATCAAACGGGGATTGCGTTTCAGTTGCTGCAATTGCTTAAACATGGAATCTCCGCCGATAAGCAATGCGGAAACAATTCCGGAATCTTTTTCCAGCATTGACCGGGCCGCAGAAATAACCTGTTGTGCCAGTTCTCGCGTCGGCAGCAGCACCAATGCGCAGGATAACGGGTTTTCCAACAGGTGGACAATCATCGGAATGGCAAAGGCAGCGGTTTTTCCGGTGCCTGTCTGTGCGGAACCGAGAATGTCATGTCCCTGCAACGCCACGGGAATTGACTGTTGCTGTATCGGGGTAGGTGTGTTAAAGTGAATGGCATTAAGCGCGGTTAGAATTTTCTCGGGCAGGCCCAAGTCGGCAAAATTTGACATTTTGTTTTCTTTCAATAAATTGTTTATACATACGAAAATCTAAAACACTGCTTTATTTTGATAAACAGTGCCAACTCTAAACAAATCCATTGATAAGAAAATCTTTAAATAAGAAGAGCTGCAAGAATCTCAAGCGCCACTATACAGGGATTAATTTAAATAACAAGCTTTATTTTTCTGTCGCTTTGCGCTTAAGGCTGACAAGGGCAATGCCGCCGATTACCAGTATGCCGCCGATGAAATCGGCACTGTACAGCTTTTCTCCCAGAAACAGATAGGCTTCCACCCCGCTGAATAACGGCAGCAAATAATAAATAATTGACGTCTTAACGTTGCCGATGGCCGCCAGTGCACTGTTCCAAGCCAAATAAGACAAAACGGAATTAAAAACGCCGAGATAGAAAATAACCGCCAAATCTTCCCCGTTAAAACGGCGCAGCAGTGCGGGAGGAGTCGTCAGCAGCATGAGCGGCAGAAGAATAACGGCGCCGACCACGGCCGTCGCCGCCAGCATGGCTGATTGTGAAATCTGCGGCGGCCTTTTGTATTGCAGAAAAGAATATACGGCAAAAGAAAAAGTGTTTAACAGCATTAAAAAATCGCCCGGTACGAATTGAAAGTTTTTTAGCCGAGTAAAATTGCCGTTTAAGATAATAACCGTTACGCCGAAAAGGGCAACGGCCAGCCCCAGCCATTGCCGCCCGGTAATCGGAGTTTTCAGAAAAATGCGGGACAGAAAAACCAAGAATATCGGCCCGGTAACGTCCAATAATCCCATATCAATGGCCGAGGCTGTCCGTCCGGCATAATAAACCAGCGTGTTGTCAAACACCATGCCGGTAACTGCCAACGCCAGAACCAGTTTCCAGTGCCGCAGCAGGTCGGAAAAACTCTCTTTGACATTTTTTCTGGCAATGAACAACAGAATAACTCCGGCAATCAGCCACCGGCCGAAAGCAATCTCCATCGGCATCAGAGAAGTTGCAAACGAGCTGGCAATAATCAGATTGATACTCCAGAAAAAAACCGCCGTCAGGGCAAACAAATAGCCAGATAAGGAATTTTTGTGCATTTTTTATCTCTCTTTCTTTCAATTTATTCGAAGATATAATCGTAGCCGGAAAGATTTAAATATTGATTTTCGTTGTAAAAAAAGCTATAAACAGTTCAAATATTTAATTATTAAAACTAAACGTTATGAAAAATTTTATTATTTTGTTGCTGCTGTTGGGCGGTGCTGTAACATTGAATTCCTGTCAAAAAGAGGAAGACAACTGGGCTGAAGAACTGTTGCTCGATAATCATGGCCGAACTACGGTTAAAAAAGTCTATAAAAATGTTACCTTTGTTTCGGATACGTTTATTCCGTTCAAATGCTGCGTTTTTACGTTTGCGGACGGTGCTCATAAATATGCCCAGAACCTTCGGATTGACGGTGCGGTCGGCAACGGTTATCCCGTTGAAGGATACCAGACTTATAAAGCTTGTCCTGATGAAATTTATCAAATCACGATGGGAACGCCGTCATCCCGGATAGCTCCTGAAAACAATCAGGTTCTTTCTACCCGCGGATTAATCCTCTCGGGCTATAAAGACGGCCGCATTGTTGAAGATTTTACCATGCGCTGCCGGTTTACGACCTTTTTGATTTTGGGCTTTCCGCTGATAACTCAGTTCGATACCCAGTTTTTGGAACTCGAAAACGGAAACCTGATTTATATCAAGGACTACCGTTCGCAGGGAGAAACCTTTCACGCCGGGGATTATATCCGCTATAAAACTTATACGCTCAATCCCAATGAAGCAGTCGTCATCGAAAAAACCGAGCCTTGAGGCCCGGTTTTTTTGCAAACAGCGTTATTAAAACGGTGCTTCGCAGGCAAAACCTAGTGTTTCTGTTCCTGTACAACCACTATAAGGATTGGTTCGCCAGCCTGAGAAGCAGTCTCCCGTTCCATCTCCTGAATGATAAATACATCCATTTGAAGTACTGCTTAAAGTTTTGCAGGTTCTTGTTCCTGATGCAATAGTCCAATTAAGACCTCCTGCCGTTTTAGCATTACATTGCGCATTAGCATCACTAGCAGTTCCTATTCCCCCGGAAATGGATAGATATCCATGCTGTCCGGTACTGTCAACAGAAACGACTGTTCCTAAAGCAACACCGTCTTTAACATAAGTGTCTCCGACTTTGTAGGTAGTTGTAGGTGTTGTGTCTCCGGCAATTTTAGCCAGCGTGTTTACGCAGCGCATAATACCGTTAGAACTAATAGAACAATCTGTCATATCTTTTCCTGTAGAAAAATTGATATGATTATGGCAATTGCTTCCTGTATCATAAATATATCTCCCGGTTCCTAATGTGGTGGTAGCAAGAGTTGTCAGGGTTGCATCAATTTTAGTTTTATTGGCATAAATGGATTGCAATTCTGCTTTGCTGGGATTTTGCCAACCGCTTGTACTACCCGAAGAATAACCGGAACACATTGTTTCAGACACTGAAGCAAAATCATCAATATCTGTTTTATATGGAAGTAAGGCGATAACAAGGCCGGAAGTATTAAAAACCACACCGACAGGTGTCTTACTTGGAATAGGTACGGCAGAATATGTTCCGTCCGAATAGGCAATATCGCCGACGGCAATGGGTTCCCCTTCGCCGGCATTACGATAAGCCGTACAAAAGTATTTGCTTTGGTCGAACGGACATTTCAATTGAGCCAGACCGCTGCACTCGTCGGCGGATTTGTCATATCCGAGACTTTCACAGGTAGGGGGCACGGCGCACGTCTGGGCATTTGCGGGAAATGCGGAGAAAGCCGTTGTCAACAACAGCATTGCTCCTATTGTCATCTTACAATTCTTGTTCATGGTCTTTCTCCTTAATCAGTTGTTTTATCTTTC
>QWCN01002351.1_pt1 | contig 25009 bp, 41 predicted proteins | sample 1972711 | NCBI WGS metagenome assembly QWCN01 (sample SAMN09866707, study PRJNA288562) | Human gut metagenome isolate term1_stool, whole genome shotgun sequencing... | isolation source: gut | host: Homo sapiens | place: USA: California
TGGGGCATCTGGTTCGTCTACGCAGGCCTTATCGTCGGCGCGTTCACCACGATCTATTACGTCGCAGCGGGCGCCCTCAAGCTATCCGCTGCGAAGCGCGAAATGCGCAAGGCACGTGCCGAATAACGTTTTCGGACGCTGGAAATCTAGTTTTGCCGCTCTTTTCCTATGACGGGGTGGGCACAAACGCTACACTGTACGAGTTAGCCCTAGCTATCGGGTCTAATTTGAGTGTGCGATGGCTTGGGTGGCGTGGGCAAGGGCGCGTATACGCTAGGCAAGACAAGGAAGGACTTGAGGTGTTTTTTCAAGAAGAAATCGAGACTATGCCGCGCGAACAGCTGCGCGAGCTGGATATGGGGCTGGAAAACCGCCTGCGGCAGCCGGTGGGGTTTCTGTCCGGCGGTCAGCGCCAGGCGCTGACGCTCCTGATGGCAACGATAGCAAAGCCCAAGCTTCTTCTGCTCGACGAGCACACGGCAGCGCTCGATCCGGGTGCGGCAGAGAAAATTCTGGCCATGACTACGCGCATCGCGGCCGAGCAGAAGCTGACATGCCTGATGGTAACGCATAATATGCGCGCCGCACTCGCTCTCGGCAATCGGACGCTGATGATGAATAACGGCCAAATCGTTCTGGATGTCAGCGGGGCGGAGCGCGCTCATATGGAGGTAAACGATCTGCTCGAGCGCTTCAAATCCGGCACGGGCGCCGCGCTCGATAACGACCGCATTCTTCTTTCCTGATGACGACATTCTCTTTGCCGCAAAAAAACCATAGAAAGAAATAAACCCGCATCTTACGATGCGGGTTTATTTCTTGGTGGGGCGGGTGGATTCGCCCGCACGGCGGCGCGGGCCGCCTCGCGGCTCTGGAGCGCCCCCGGCGCTCCATTCACTCCCGCTCGGATCGAATCCCCCGCCGGGACAATACTAGAAAAAGCCCGCATCTTGCGATGCGGGCTTTTGGTGGGGGCGGGTGGATTCGAACCACCGTAGGCATTGCCAGCAGATTTACAGGCTGTTAAAAGTCCTTATTTTTCAACAGCTTTCAGTTTTTGCCATCAATTATGCCATCATTTTGTTGAGAGCATCGTCCAGAGCGGCGATGCTCTTTTTGCGTTTTGCGTCGCGCAGGTCGGTGTATATTCCCCGTGTGATCTCCACACGGGAATGGCCGAGGATCTGCTGCGTGGTCTTTTCGTCAACGTCTGCCTCAAACATCAGCGTGGCCGCGCCATGGCGCAGCTGATGGGCCGTGACCGTGGGCTTCCCGTCTCCATTGACAAGCCCTGCGGAGGCGCACCAGCGCTGCCAGGCTCCGTCGTACTGACGGAGAGACATGTATCCTCCACCCTCCCCGCTGCGGTTGCTGGGCGGCGCGGGGAAGAGCAGCGGAGAGCGGGACGCGAGCTTCGCTTCCTTCATCCGGTCGAGCAGAACGAGAGGGATCGGGACGACGCGAATGCCGGCTTCCGTTTTCGGCGGCTTTACCGTTGCCTTGCTGCCGGTAGGATATGTGAGCGCTTTGGTGACGGAGATCTCCATACGCTTGAAGTCTACATCCGACCAGAGCAGCGCCAGCGCCTCCGACTTGCGGAGGCCGGTGCAGAGCAGAAGCGCCGGGAACAGGTCGAACCCGTCGCCGGAGGAGCGGAGGATCGTTTTCATGGCGGGATCATCCGGGGCTGTCCGCTTTCCACGCGGGAGGCCGCGCGGGAGCTTCACGGCGGAGACGGGGTTGTACTGCACGAGCCCTTCGCGGATCGCATAGTCAAAGATCATGCGATAGAGCGAACGGACGGAGTTCACGACCGTCCGGGAATACCCCTTCGCCTTGAGCCGGAGAAGGTGGGCATTGATATCCCCGGCGGAGATATCGCCGATCTCCCGGCGGGCATAAAGCGAGACCATCGTATCATAGTGCGGGGCATAGTTTTTCCATGTGGCGGGCTCGATCTCTTCGCGGTGCTCGCGCTCCCAGCGAGAGGCAACGGAGGAAAAGAGCCGAACGGAAGAATCTTCCTTCAACGGCGCGCCGGAGCGCTCCAGGAGACGGCGGTACAGCTCGGCGGGGGTCCCGGTCACAAATGACGTGGCGCTTCCCTGCCGCGTCCCGGTAATAGCCCTGGTAGCGCCCGTCCTTGCGGAGGGTATAAAGGGCGGCGTAATCTTCTTTTTTCATTTTTCCTCCCTGCGCCGCTTATGGCGGCGGTATACACGGATGATGACGAGGACGACCATAAGCGCGGCGATCGCAATGCAGACCATCGAGAACACCGCAACAAAGTTCCACTCGCCGCGGAAGAAGCCGATGTCCGAGCACCGAAGGTCCAGCGTAACACACCAGATGACCAGGACAAAGAAGAACACGCCGAGCATCAGAATGACGGTGCAGAGATATTCGATATCCCGGACGGCGGATTCGTACCGCGCCTTCCAGCGGGAGGCGTCCTGCCGGGCGAGCTCCGTTTCCGCACGGCCGCTCGGGGCGAGAATGCCGAAGGTTTCATCGAGCGAGACGTGCAGCTCCCGGGAGATGCGCACGACCGTATCAATGCTGGGGTTCGTGGATTTCGGGGAAAAGGCGTACTCCACGGTGCTCGGCGACAGATCGGCGGCTTCGGCAATGTCCGGGAAGGTGCGTGTGCCCTTGGCCTCCCGCCAGCGGTTTTTCAGCGCGTCCATTTCGTTCATGTTCTCCGTCCTTTCGTTATTTTCGGGGTGAGCCGGGATATATTCGTGTCGAAAAAGCTGAACTACGGCTCGCCCGTAAAGCGTTCGGTTTCGGATCTTGCGCCGGTCTGTTACGATGCAGTCACGGCAGGGCGAGCGGGACGCCCTGCGGCAGGCGTCCGGGGCGGGTCTGTGGCACGGCTACCCCGGGCGTTCGCCTACACTATAGCATTATCCGCGGCAGAACGGCACGGAAAATGCGCAAGTTTGTTGAAATATACAAGAGAATGACCGGAAATGCAACAAAATGACAAGGGGGAAAGACATGGAAGAGCGGGCGAAGATCATAGCGGAGATCACGGAGCTGCTGAAGGATGCAGACGAGGAGGCGCTGCGGTTTATCCGGAGCTTTCTGAAAGCGGCGTAGAAAAAGAAAGGACCCGTCGGAAATTCCGACGGGGTTCTTTTTGCGGTTATTCCGGATCGCTGCCGTTCTGCGACGGGCTGGGAAGCCTCCCGGCTTGAGCGGCGAGCTTCTTCTCCTGCGACTTTACACGGCGCTCCAACTTTTTGATATCTTCTGCGGGCGGGAGATTTTCGGGTTCAATGCCTCGCTGGACAAGCATCTCGCGAACGGAGCGGTTGTTTTGCACATGCTCTCCAGTAATGGGCTGTTCGCCCTGAAGATCCTTCTCTTCTACGTTGTAATTCGTCATTTCTGTAGCAAGATTTTTTGCTGCGATAGAGAGGGCGGGGAGAAAATCTGCCAACGGGCGCGAGTCCTTTACGCCGAGACGGTCTTTCATTTCCTGCGTAGTATAGCCGCCAAACAATGCCTGATCGCCCTTGGAGCGAATGCGGCCAAAACCGGATTCGTCTACACCCCTTTCGTATAAGTTTTGCGAAAGGCGTTTCTCTGATTCGCGTAGCCTGCCGCGAGCCTCGGTACGTTCGATCAAAGAGATTCTCTCTTCAATGACCTCTTGCCTCCGCGTCTGGACGGCGAAATAGCTTTGCGCAAAAGCGATCTCTTCCTTTTTGGGATCGCCGTTCTGCGCGATCAAATAACATGCGTAGCGCGTCAACAGGTAGTCTTTGACAGAACGTTGAGCGCCCTTTCCTGCGGTTATCATTTTCGTGACCTCACGAAAATGATCTGAAACGAGGGTTCCACTGGATTCGCAAGATTCCATTGCTCGTGCAATAACCTTATCGAAGTTCTCCCAGCGATCATAGCCGAGCAGCGGCATAAGGTCGCGTGCGTACCAAAATTCGATGTGCGCCTCCGGATCGTTTTGCACAACAAGGTCAAACTGCGCTTTGATTTGGCTCACTCGCCTTTTGTCCATAAATACGACCTCCTATTCAGCGTTTAGTATTGGACAATGCGAATATACCATAGATGAGGAAAGAATAGCAACACATGCTGTAAAAGTGAAAAAGAGAGCGGGGATTATTCCCTGCTCTCTTTTTCGGCTGCGATGGAATTATAGATGTTCTCAAGGATCTGCCATTCGGGGGAATCGGGCTCAAAGCGCAGGAGACTGGTGATGAGGCGGGAGCGGAAGGACTCAGGCCGGTCGGCCAGGAGCTTACGGACAAGCTCGCCGAGCTCCTCGGCACGGGGCTTTACCTCGAGCATCTCGCCGGTGCCATCGCGGAGCCAGGCTTCCCGCACATTGAATTCGCGGCAGATCAGCGAGATCACCGCATCGATGGGAACGTTTCGCTCCAATTCGTAGTTTGCAATGGCGCCACGCTGGATGCCGAGCCGGTCGGCAAACTTCTGCTGCGTGAGGTCAAGAGAATTGCGCAGCTCTTTGATGCGACTGCCAACGGACATAGGTAGCACCTCCTTTCGAGGACACTTTAACAGCCTTAGAACAGAAAGTCAAGAAAAAATGAAACAAACGCACAAAAAGGACTTGACAAATGCAACAAACGCAATTATAGTGGTCACAGAATCACAAAGCAATGCAACGGAAGGGAGGGGAAACACCGTGAAAACAATTCAAAAGCTCGCCCGGCTGCTGGCACAGACGGACGAGCGGGAATTAACCTTTCGATTCGAGAGAGCCGAGGGCGAGACCGAGCTTTTTGCGAAGGTCGCGGGACTTGGAAAGGGCCGAGGTCAGCTCCGAGAGCTCGGACGGATCCTCTGTTTCACTGATAACTGAACGAAGGGATTTAATGTAGTTGTCAACGAGACCGTGCAGAAATTTGACTTCCGCGTAAGAGAATTTTGTATCCAAATGAATCACCTCCTTTTCAATCACTATACCAGAAAAGGCGGGGAAAGCGCAACCCAAAGCAATGCAACGGGAGGGGGGTAAGGAAATGACGGAAATGGAGTTCCTGGAATCGCTGAATAAGGAACAGGCGGAGTATTACGCAAAGACGCTGGATGAGCTGTGCGAGATGCTGCCGAAGAAGCCAGAGGAGACCTGGGAGAACGCGGGCAAGACGGAACAACAGGTGCAGCACCGGAAGATGGTTGACGCGGAGATAAAGCTGATCCACGCCCTCATCGGTCTTGAAGAGCTCACGGAAAGAATCCGACAGGCGGTGACGACGCTGGAAACGGCAGAGAAATTGACCAGCATGCGGAACGAAGAGAGCGGGACCGGCTTTGGATATGTGACGGAAAAGGTAAAGGCGGGCATTGAGGTCATGTGGGTAGCACAACGCGATCTTGAGTTCTGTGTCAACCGGATGCGGATGCTGCTTGGCGAGAGCGAGATGCTGCATCGGGAGTGGGCGAGCGAAGTCAAAAAAGCGAACGGACACGGGCAATAAAATGCCCGCGTCCGCGGCAAGCGGGAAGAAAGGCTACGGGCGGAGAACGTGATGCCCCGGCGCGGTGAACTCTTCGAGATTCTTGACAAGAAAATCGTAGGTATCACGATCTTCTTTCAGATACTCCAGCGCGTCGGCGAGCGCTTTCTCCGGGATATCCTCTTTCCCTTCGATCCACGCGGCAAGCTGCTGTACGGAGCAGCCGACCTTTTTGAGGAAACCCTCGAGCGTGGGAGAGGCGGAAGAAGTGGTGCGGAGAAATTGAAGCACGATGCCTTTCTTTTCCTGCTCGGTCACGGTATCACCTCCTTTCGGCGGGAATACCGGAAACAGAATATCAGATTTCAAGATAGGAGGCAATGTGAATGAAGATATTGACAAACCTCGCGTGGCGAATCCTTCAGGCGGACGCGAAGATACGGAAAGACGGCATCACATCCGGCAAACTTGCCGAAGGCTGTACCGGCATGGCAGACAAGCTGAAGGACTTCCCGAAGGGGTGGGATCCGACGGCGTATTACTACCAGAGAAAGACGCTCGATGCGATCAAGGCTGTGGAAAAGCTCAAGACCTCGGTGACGGTTCTGTATGTGGCCCTCGGCGTCGTTGCGACGCTGGTAGTCGGGCTGATAATCAAACTGTATTAGGAGGGAAAACGATGGGCGAGGAAAATTCGGCGCTGGGAATTTCGATGCGGCTGTTTCAGAACCCGGAGATAGAAGAGCTGAAACGGCGCACGGACGCGCTGGAGAAGCGCGCGGCGGCGCTGGAGAAGGAGATCGTCCTTCTCGTCTGGGCAATAGCGGCAGCAGCCGCGGCGGTGGCGGCGGTGCTGCTGGTGTGCATGTAAGGAGGTGAGGACATGAGCGAAAAGGAAAAGGCGCTGGCCGAGAAGGTGTGCGCGCTGCCGCCGGAGCTGCAGGAGAAGTTTGTGCAGCAGATAGACGGTGCGGCTCTGGCTGTTGAGTATATGCAGAGCAAGCAAAAGGCCGAGAAGGAGGCGGGGTAAATGCCGCGCGAGAAGGAGGACTACCGCGCGATCCTTGAGGACATTCTCACCGCCACGGGCGGGAAGCGGATGCTAACGGTCGAGGACGCGGCGCGGTATCTGGGAATTTCCAGAAAGACCGTGAAGAAGCGGTACATGCCGGAGGACGGGCCGATCAACGCCTGTGTGCTGGCGCGGCGGCTGTGTCCGTGACAGCTCTCCCCTGCCCTCTCCGCAAAACCAATACGTCAGCTTCACGAACCCCTCCGACCGCTTCGCGGCCACCTCCCCTGTCAGGGGAGGCAAGGGGGAGAAACGGGGAGGCAAGGTGGGAGAAGCGGGGAGGCAAGAATTTTGAAAGGACTAAGAACGATGAAAGGCATTTGTTTTTTGTGCGGGAATTATGAGCCGCTGGAGGAGCACCACATTTTCGGCGGGGCCCGGCGGCCTATCTCTACGAAGTACGGCCTCACGGTGCAGCTCTGCCCGTGGTGCCACAGGATCGACGCGGACAGCGCGCATCGCTCCGGCAAGACCGCCGATCTCCTGCACCAGTATGGACAGCACAAGGCGATGACCGAGCAGAAGTGGAGCCGCGAGGAGTTCATCGCGCACTTCGGGAAGAACTATCTCGACGACGCGCAGATCTGGGGGATCGAGCACCCGGACGACAGCTGGGACAACGAGAGTGCCTTTCAGCTCGTGGAGGAAGGGGCGGTGCTGCCGTTTTGAAGAAATACATATGCTACCGCACGCAGTGCAAGTATCATTCCGGCAATGTGAGCGGGTCTGACGGGAGCTGCAACTACTTCTTTATCACCGGCGAGACCAAGACGAGCCGGGGCGAGGCGGACATCACGAGGAAATGCGGGCTTTATAAGCCGGGGACGGCGCTGCGGGTACGGGCGCAGCCGGTCGTGCTGCGCGGGAGCTCTCCGAGGAGGGAACCAAAGCAGCGAGCGGGGCGACTTTACGACTGGGCGCAGTTCCGGGCGCTCTGGGATGAGGGCAAGAACGACCGGGAGATTGCGCGCATAATCGGATGCAACCCGGACACGGTGCAGAAGTGGCGGCACGGCGCGGGACTCCCGCCGAGATACCGGCAGGAGATCGACCGAGCAAGGCTGAAGGAGCTGTGGGAGGCCGGGATGGACGATCCGCACATTGCGAAGGAGCTCGGCGTTTCGACGATGTCCGCATGGCGGGCGCGAAACGGGATGGGATTACCGACGCAGAAAGAGAGGGCGAAGGAATGAAAACGTGCAGGGGGTGTCCGCACATCGCCCTTGACCAATGGCCGCAGGGGAAGCAGGCGGTGCGCTGCCTGTACACCGGGAACGGCGACAGGTTCGGACGGGTGCTGCACGTTGTGCGGGACGGAAATCCGCATCCGGACAGTGTGAGGACGCCGAAGTGGTGCAAAAAGGAGCAGGACATATCCCCGGAGGGGGAGACGAAATAACGAAAGGGGAATATTGAATGATTCCGAAGGAGACGAAGTGCAAGTACTGCGGCCGGCCGGTTCTGTTCGTGCCGGGGCCGCGGGGGCTTTTGTGCGTGGAGGCGTCGCTGACGCCGTACCGCTTCCGCCGGGCGGCGGAGAGCAGCCACGACATGGTGACGCTCTACACCAACAGCGGCACGCCGCTGCCGGTGATCGAGTGCGAGGAGGACGAAATGTGCGGGGCGGCACACAAGTTCCATTTCTGCCAGAACAAGAAGAGAGAGAGGAAAACGAAATGAGCAGGAGCAAGGCAATGTTTATCACGACGATGGTGATGGCGCTGTTGGCGGCGGTGATCTACTTCGTATGGCGCTACGGGCGCGGGTTTGGCATTATCGAGGCGCTGTTCGCGCTATACGGCTACGCCTCGTTCGCCGCCGACATCTGCCGGTGGATGCGGCTGCCGGACGCGGCGATCCTCCAGAGAGGCGGGCGGCACGGATGAAGGCTTGCCCGTTCTGCGGCGCGGAGGCGCGGCGCTCCATAGCCCCGGCGGAGGGACATCCGATGGGGACTTACATCGCCACGATCCGCTGCGGGAACCAGCACTGCGGCGCGGAGATGCACACGCTGTACCCGGCTCCGCCGTGGACGAAGGATCCCGTGCGGCAGGCAAGACTTGAGATTGAGAGACGGTGGAACAGGAGGGGCGGCGGTGACTGAATACATAGAACGCGGCATGGCGGTTGCAAAGCTTACTGCGCTGGACATTACGGAGCCGTGTGCCACACTGACGGACGCGAAGCGGCTACTCGCAGACATGCCAGCCGCTGACGTTGTGGCGGTAGTGCGGTGCGGGAAATGCATACATAGAGACCCGGAGGACAAGAAATGCGACTGCGGCTGTTGGCATATTCCGTTTACGGTCAAAGATGAAGATTTTTGCAGTTACGGGGAAAGAAAAAACGATGCAGATGAACCGGATAGAGCATGATCTGTGGGTGCGGGCGGTGGACGAGCTTTGCCGGGCGTGTCCGTTTACGGCCTGCCCCGGACAGACGAAGTGCGTGAGGCTTGCGGAGCGGATCGTGGAGATGAAGGAGGAGCTGAGATGAAAAAACTGGCCATGATCTCGCAGCCGATGGCGGGGAGATCAACATGGGAAATTGACGATACACGAAATCGAGCAATCACCGAGCTGGAACAGCGCGGGTATTACGTTGTGAACACGTTTTTTACAGGCGCATGGCACGGCAAAGAGAAATTGGAGGGGCAGGGCGTTGTCCAGATCTCTCTTCACTTCCTTGCAAAGTCATTGGAAAAGATGAGCTTTTGCCACGCTGTCTACTTCTGCCGAGGTTGGCAGGATGCACGGGGCTGCCGCATTGAGCACGACGCGGCGGTAGCCTACGGACTTGAGGTGATCGAGGAATGAAGGAGCGGGTTTTATGGGCTTGCGGCGCTGCTCGCGGTGCTGGGGTATATCTTTTAGCCGAAACGGGCGGAAGGCCCGTCGTATGGGGGTGGCCACCCATGCCTGAAGATGGCAGGCCGAAGAAAGGACGGATGTGTATGTCGGCTGTGGAAAAGATCGAGCGGCAGCAGGCGAAGGAAAAGGGACGCACCGCCGCGTGGATGGTGGGCGAGCAGCTCAAGGACATGGCCCGGCGGGAGCCGGAGAGCGCGGAGCTGCTCGACAAGGATCTCGATATCCCGGAGATGAGCATTCAGCAGGCAGAGAAGAAGATCAAGGCCTACGCGGACGCGCACAAGACCGGGAGCTTTGCGTGCGTGACGCCGGCGGAGGCGGAGAGAATTTTGCGGGAGTTTTACGGGCTGAACCCCTCCGTCAGCTTCGCTGACACCTCCCCTGATAGGGGAGGCAAGGGAAATTTTGAGGGAGGCGACGGGGGCGACGCTGAGATCATCGATCTGGGGGCGTTTTTATGACTCTCTCGGAAACGCCGCCGGAGGGGCTGCTGGACTGGATCAAGGCGCAGGATCTCCAATGGCGGGACTATTTCATATACCGCGCCGGATGGCAGACGGATCCGCTGACGGGGCTGCGGCACAAGTGCGTGGACGCCGTATGCTCGGCGTGCGGGGAGACGGTGAAGCTCTCCTATGTGCCGGGCGGCGGCTGCGGGCACGCGGGATACAGCACGCCGTTCGGGTTTCTGCATCCAGCGAGCGGGGACGAGCTCGCGAGCGGCGACAAGCTCGCCTGCCCGATGTGCGGCGAGGAGGTCGAGGCGAAGCATGTGTCCTCGGCGCAGCGGCTTGCGCGGTACGTCTGGCCGATGACGGCGGAGGCGCGGGGCGGGAAGCTGCTGCTCTATCTCTGGCGGGTGTGCCGGGACGTGGAGAAGAGCGGGCGCGTCACATGGCGCGTTGACCCGTGGGAGGTATACGCCTTCGGCGGGACGAGCGCCGCGCGCTGGCGGCACTGGAAGAAATACATGTACTCGACCTACATTCTCCCCGGCTGGGAGGAGCGGAAGCGGTTTGCCGACACGATGTTCGACGTGGAGCTTGTGTACTGCCCGGAGGGGCTGGCGAATGTATACGCCGAAACGGAGTGCGCCAACTGCAAGCTGGAGACATACATGAGCGTGGAGACGGAATACCGCTTCCCGGTCGCATGGATGAAGCTATGGCAGCGGCACAGGAACGCCGAGGCGCTGACGGCGCCGAACGCAAGGAAGCTCGCGGCGGCTCTCATCGCCGAGGGGAAGCGCTCTCCGGTGTATAACAAAGACTGGTCGGAAAGGACCGACGTGCTGCACGGCCTGGACTGGAAAAGGAAAAAGCCGCACGAGCTGCTGCGGCTGACGAAGGAGGAGCTCAACTACTTCAACGGCGCGGAGGACGCGCTGAAGCGCTTGAAGGCGATGCTGCTTGCCCGGAAATATAACGTTCCCTGCAGTCTCGGCGAGGAGGTCACGAAGGTGACGGAGAGCCAGCAGGAGGACTTTCTGAAGCGCGGGGTGCTGCCGGGCAAGGCGGAGCGGTATCTTGACAGGCAGGCGGCGCGGTATAAAAGCCGGCTGTGGCCGGGGTATCTGCTGGACTACTGGACGATGGCCGAAAGGCTCGGCGAGGAACTCACCGAGCGGGACGTGATGTGGCCGCAGAATCTCAAGCGGGCGCACGATCAGATGCAGGAGCGGCAGAAGGCCGAGGCCGCCGAGAAACGGCGGGAGGCTTTTCAACAGCGCTATGAGCGCATGAAAAAGTACGCCTTTGCCGACGGGGACATTTTCATCCGACCGTGCGGAACGGAGGAGGAGCTCATCGCCGAGGGAAAGGCGCTGCACCACTGCGTCGCCTCCTACGCCGAGCGGCACGCGCGGGGCGAGCTCACGATCTTCTTTATCCGGCGGAAGGACAAGCCGGATGAGCCGTGGTATACGCTCAACTTCAACGAGAAGAAGCTATCGGTGACGGAAAACCGGGGCATGTGCAACTGTGCGCGCACCGACGAGGTACGGAATTTTGAAAATACATGGCTGGAGTGGATACGCTCCGGCCGGAAACGGAGGACAAGCGCAGCGTGAATGATTTGGTAAAAACGGAGGACATGACGCCGGAGCAGCTCGGCGGCGAGATCCGGCTGCTGACGCGGCAGGCGCGGCAGATGGTGCTCGAGTACGGCATCCAGATCGGGTACCGGCTCCAGCTTGCGAAGGACAAGGTAGGCGAGGATTTCGCCGGATGGGTAGAGCGCGAGACGGAGATCAGCAAGTCGAGCGCGTACCGGTTCATCAAGCTCTACAACGAGTACGGATCCGCGCAGGGGTCGCTTCTGGGCGTGGAGAACATTTTCCCAACGTTGGGAAAAATCAGCGTTTCCAATGCTTTGCGGCTTCTTGCCGTGCCGGAGGAGGAGCGGGAGGACTTCGCCCGCGAGGTGGACGCCGAGCACATTTCGGCCCGCGATCTGGAGGAGGCGATCCGCGAGCGGGACGAAGCGCGAAAGCATCTCGAGACGGCGGACAGGGAGCTCGGAGAGGCGCAAAAGGCGCTCCGGGACACTGAGGCCGAGCTTGCCGAGACGAAGGACGCGCTGGAGGACCAGCGCGTGAAGCGCGAGGACGCCGAGGACGCGGCGCAGAAGATGGAGGCGATGCTGCGCGAGGCGGAGAGCCGCCCGGTGGAGGTAGCCATTGACGAGACGGCAGTGCAGAGGGCCGTGGAGGAGGCGAAGGCCGCCGCCGCGGAGGAAAAGAAAAAGGCCGTGGCGGAGCTTGAAAAGAAGCTGAAGGACGCGGAGAGCGCCGCGAGGGACGCCGGAAAGAGCGCGGGCGCGGCCGCGGAAAAGGCACGGGCCGAGGCCGAGGAGCTGCGGAAACGGCTTGCGGCTGCGCAGAGCGGGGCAAACGAGGTGATTTTACTCGTGAAGCTCGCGCAGGAGAACTTCAATCTGGCTGTGGAAAAGCTGCATGTTATGAAGAGCACGGACGGCGAGACGGCGGACAAGCTGCTCGCGGGGACGAGGAAGATCCTGGAAACGCTGATCGGGAGGTGCGGATAATGGCGTTTGATGATGCGGCGTTGGAGCGGGCACTGCGCGCGGAGACGAAGCACGGGCTGACGCTCTACTGCAACGGCGAGACGCTCACGGCGCTCGGATATGAGTGGATGGCGGTCGTACCGATGGACGGCCTGCGGGAACGGTTGCGCGGGACGCTCGGCGCGCTGGTGGAAATGCTCGGCTACATCCCGGAGAACGACACGGTGCGGATCGTGCGCAACAAGGGCGGCTATCTCGTGCAGCCGGAGCTTCCGGAGACGGTCGGCGAGGAGATCAACGGATATGCCGGAGAAACACACACCGAGGAGATCCGTCCGACCGGGCTGCGGATGGGGTTGAACTTCCTAATGCAGAAGAGAAACGGCGAGATCGTCGGCGTGGTACCGCGCGGGGCAAATCTGGACGTGCGCCGGTATGCGATCACGCCGGGCGGGATCGTCCGGCAGGAGGACGGCGACACCGGAGAACGGCTGTACCGCCGCGGCTATCGCCCGCGAGAGGACACGGACAGCGAGGCGACGCTCCGAAAGTGGCGGCATCTGGAAGTTATGAGCTGGTGCGACTGGAACGCGCCGGAGGAATAAAAAATAAGGAGGATAAAAACATGAATTTTAAAAGCGCGCTTGAAGCGATGAAGCACGGGGAGGCGGTGAAGCTGCCGCCGTGGGGCGGCTTCTGGCGGTGGGATGCCGAGAAGCAGACCATTATCATGCACACCAAAGAAGGAAAGGAAATGGACATCCGCGAGACGCAGGTCGTGGAATACACGCTGCTGAACGTCCTGTCGGACGAGTGGGTGATTGCCGGGATTGAAAACTGCCAGGCGTTCGGCGGCATAGCGCGCTTCTCTTTCAGCGATGCGATAAAGTTCGTCAAGCGCGGGATGAAAGTGCGCCGGGCCGGGTGGAACGGACGAGATCAGCACATCGAATTGGCGATAGACATCCGTTACTACAGCGCCACGGACGCGCAGCCGCGCAATGCGTACCATGAGGACATAGGCAGCAAGGCCATCGTGTTCTGCGGGACGCGGGGAGAGCAGATCGGCTGGCTGGCGAGTCAGGCGGACATGCTGGCGGAAGACTGGATGTTCTGCGAATGAGGTGCGAAGAGTGCGTACATTGGCCGCCGAGCGCTATGGGTAACAAGCCCTGCTGTTTCTGCTATCCGGACACGCCGATGAACTATTTTCAAAGGAAGGAGGAACAGAAGGACATGGGAAACACGGAATTTACGGAAAAGGCAAAGAAACTCGTGCGGGAGTATACCGCTGATCACCTGGACAAAACGGACGAAATGCCGGGCTTTGAGGTGTTTGTGGTATGGAACGCATACATTCTCGGGAACGCGAAGGCACTTCTCTCGACGACGCTGCCGGACGGTATGTATTACGAAGTTACATACAACAAGGCGAAGAACGAGATCTATCTGGACGCCTACAAGAAGTTCGAGAATATCTGCTTCGCCGTCTGAAATGCGAAAAAAAGCCCGCCGGGAGACCGGCGGGCGGCGTATGACGGGAGTTAATGAGAGGGATGGCCGTACTCACGTTCCATGGCGGAGCGGGTGACGACCCATTGCTTGCCGAATTTCTGGACATCGACGCCGACGGTGAGCTTACGGTATTCCACGGCTTTGCGCAGGGCGCTTTCGCTGAGACCCCATAGGCCGGTGGCGTCGGCGAACGAGAGCAGACCGGAGAACGGGCTTTCGGCGGCGACGCCGTGCTCCCACAGCTCCTCGGCAGATATGTCGATCTCGTCCGACCACGAAACGCCGTAGCCGCCGGGATCGACGGCGGCGGAAGCCCAGAACGCGGGAGACTCCCGCAGCGGGGCGTAGACCTCCATGCGGTCGAGGAGCGGGCGGAAGTCGTAGGATTTCACGGAGCCGTCCGAGAAATTGGCGAGGAGCGTATAGTCCGGAAGCGGCGTGACGGATTTGAGCTTGTGAAACATGAGATACCTCCTTTACGGAAAGCTCCCGGCCTCATTCCAGAGGCGGGAGCACGCGGAACGACTGCGTTTTCCACATGGTGAGAAGCTCCTGCTGGTACGCGGAAGCCCATTCGAGGACGAGCGCGCGGGCCTTTGCGGGGAGGTCGCATTCTTTGAACGTGAGCGTATTGAGATCAAGGACACCGTTCTTTTCCCCATAGAGAATGTGGACGTGCGGGGGATTATGCTCCCCGCCGAGAAGATACATCTTCACGATGATCCCATAAAATCGGGCGATTACCGGCATGATATTGCCTCCTTTCGTTTCTGACTATATTATATCACGATACCGTGACGCTTGCAAGAGGAAAAACGAGGAAATTTCCGGTTTGATTTCTGCTGCCGGAGCACGGCGACGGAAATGAGGGCGGAAAGACTCCCTCCGTCAGCCTTTGGCTGACACCTCCCTCGGGGAGGGAGGCAGGAGAAAAGAACGGCGATACTTTATATAATTCGCGTGCGCGTGCGCGAATTTTTGCGGACCTGTTAAAAGGCTATCTTTAGGACGGAGGATAAAAGGAGTGACGGCTTACATGGAGTACAAGATCATTTCGGGACCGGTGACGGAGATCCGCCGCGGCTGGATGCCGACAAAGAGAGGCGGCCAGCGCGTTCGGCGGGGAACAAAGGCGAAAAAGTCGAGTATTGAAAAAATCAAACGCAACGAGACGGACGCCATAAAGAAACTCACCCGAGTGCTCAACTGCAATTTCCGGATGGGGGATCTGTGGCTCACCCTTACTTTTCCGGGGAAGGAAGAAATAAACTGGGAGACCGCTCAAACGGCGTTCGACCGGTTCCTCCGAAAGCTCCGCGAGTCGTATCGGAAGGAACAAGGGGCGAACATCAAGTTCGTTTACTCCCAAGGCCGGAAAGATGAGGACGGAAACGATGCCCGGCCACATTTTCATCTCGTCATGCCGGCGGCGGACTATGAGCTCGTCTGTGCTCTCTGGCCACAGGAGGCGGTGACGTACCGCCGTCTTGACGGACGGAAGGATCATGTCAAGATTGCAGAGTATATGATACGAAACGCCAAGGGCGTACCGGGGAAAAAGAAATACCACACGAGCCGCGGGCTAGAAAAGCCTGTCTATACGGAACCGGTGCCGGTGTACATCAACAGCAAGATCGAACTCCCGAAAGACGCGATCATCTGTGAGCAGCATAAAACACGGGATTACGAGAGCGGGTTTACCTCGGAGTATGTCCGCTATATTCGACCGGAGAAGGAAAGAAAAGGCAACGGCGCGCGCGTCTCTGCGCGTTCTGTTAAAACAAATGTCGGCGGAAAACCCCTCCGTCAGCCTCCGGCTGCCACCTCCCCTGTCAGGGGAGGCAAGGGGGAGGAAGGCGGCGATGCCGCCACCTCCCTTTGCACAAGGGAGGCTAAAAAGGAGGCGAAGAATTGAAATTCCGGCCGCTGAAGGGATGCGGGGCGGTATGGCAGCAGCGCATTGTTCACGCCTTTCTGGAGGCGTACCGGAATCTGCCGCCGCCGGCGCAGGACGAGATCCGGAAAACGATAGAGAGTACAGCGACAGGGCAGGCCGAGGGGCGTGCCCTCATCGCCGTGCTGTTGAAAAACAAATCGCCGGAGACGGTGAGCCGTGAGACGAGCGTGCCGGTGGGCCGGATCTACGAGCTGCGCCGGAATTTCTACGCAGCGTACTGGCCGATGTGAGGAGGGAGAGACATGGCAAGAGATATCACACCGCGGCAGAAGAAGTTTGTGCAGGAATATCTCCGGAGCGGAGATGCTACGGACGCCGCCATCGCCGCGGGGTACAGCGCGAAGAGCGCGGCCTCGACGGCCTCGAAGACGCTCAAAATGCCGGGCGTCATTGAGTACCGGCGGGAACTGGAGAAGAAGCTCTTTGACGAGATGGGTATATCGAAGGCGTGGATCGGGCGGCGGCTGGTGGAGATCGTGGAGCGCTGCACGCAGAAGACGCCGGTGCTGGAGTGGAACCCGGAAACGCGGCAGAAGGAGCCGAACGGATTCTGGGAGTTTGACGCGAACGGCGCGATCCGGGCGCTGCATGAGCTTGCCGAACACATGGACTTCGCCGAGGGTGAGCAGAGCGCCGCCGAGAGCATTGAGGACTGGCTCGCAAGGCAGGAGGGATCGAAGCTGTGAACCCGTGCATAGCTATGGACTACATCGAGAATTGCCTGAAGATCAAGACGAAGAGCGGGACGGTCGTGCCGTTCCGGCTGAACGACGCGCAAAGGAAGCTCTACGCTGTGGCGAAGCGGCAGCAGGACGCGGGGAAGCCCGTGCGGCTCATCATTCTCAAAGCCCGGCAGCTCGGCTTTTCCACGCTGACGGAGGGCCTCATCTTCCACGCCTGCGCGACGCGAAAGAACGTAAACGCGCTGATCGTTGCGCACCGCGAGGACGCGACGGCGAACCTTTTCCGGATGAGCAAGCTGTTCTATGACGAGCTGCCTGCGCCGGTGAAGCCGATGCTGCGCGCCTCGAACGCGCAGGAGCTGGTATTCGAGAACCCGTCGAAGCTCCGCAGCGAGCGGGAGGCAAGGCCGGGGCTGCGCTCCCGGATCCGCTGCGCCACGGCGGGCGGGCGCGGCATCGGACGAAGCGACACGCTGCAATGCGTGCATCTTTCGGAGTACGCCTTCTGGCCGGACGGCGCGGACGGGAAAGCCTCCACGCTTGCCGGTATTTTACAGGCCGTGCCGAGTCTGCCGGGCACGATGGTCGTCATCGAGAGCACGGCGAACGGCTTTGAGGACTTCAAGGAGCGCTGGGACGCCGCCGTTGCGGGGGAGAACGACTTTGAGCCGGTGTTCTTCGCGTGGTTTGAAAACCCGGACTACTCGATGCCGGTAGTGCCGGGGACGGAATGGACGCCGGAGGAGCGGGATCTCAAGACCGCCTACCGGCTGACGGACGGGCAGCTGCAATGGCGGCGCTGGTGCATTGCGAACAACTGCGGCGGGAGCCTGGACATGTTCCGGCAGGAGTATCCAGCCTCTCCCGGCGAGGCGTTTCTCCACAGCGGCACGGGCGTATTCGACAATGAGCAGATCGTTCTCCGGCTGGAGCGGCTGCCCGAGCCCGCCGGGCGCGGGGAGTTTACGGACGGCGAGTGGACGGAGAGCGAGACCGGCGCGATCACGCTCTACGAGCTGCCGGAGGAGGGCGTTCCGTATGTGCTCGGCGGCGACACGGCGGGCGAGGGCTCGGACTACTTCACGGCCATCGTCATCGACAACGTGAGCGGGAGGATCGTGGCGAAGCTCCGGCAGAAATACAGCGAGCCGGAATACGTCCGGCAGATCTTTGCGCTCGGGAGATTCTACAACGATGCGCTCGTCGCCATAGAGACGAACTTCTCCACCTACCCGGTGATGAAGCTGCAGGAGATGGAGTATCCGAATCAGTACAGCCGCGAGCGGGAGGACACCTACACGCGGCAGATGAGGAAGAGCTACGGCTTCCGCACCGACCGGCAGAGCCGTCCGCGGGCCATTGCGAATCTGGTGGAGGTTTTCTCCTCGCATCCGGAGTGGTTCACCGACCGGGAGCTGCTCGAGGAAATGCTGACGTTCTGCTACAACGAGGACCACCGGCCGGAGGCGCTCGCCGGGAAGCACGACGACCTTGTGATGGGCGCGGCGATCACCTACGCGGTGCGGCATCAGCAGCGGATGACGGTGCTCACAGAGCCGGAAAAGCCGCGGGAGAAGCTCATCGACCAGATGAAGCGGCAGAAGAGGGCCAAGAGAGTATGGGGATAAACGAAAACAGGACAGGGAGAAAACCTGTCCTGTTTTTGCGTTTGGGTATTGACAATGTACCCCACATTTGATATATTAAACGTGGGGTACATAAATAGGAGGTGACACATGGGAAACCCTAACGCGAAAGGCCGCCCGACCCCTCTGAATCCGAAAGATAAGTTCTTCAAAATGCGTACCGACGAGAAAATGCTTTTGCTTTTGGAGGAAAATAGCCGCATGACCGGCAACACAAAAGCCGACGAAGTGCGAATCGCTATTGAAGAGCGGAACAAGCGGCTGAAAGAAGCAAAATAAAAATTCCCTGCGCTGCTCAGTTTGGCGACAGACAGCACAGGGAATCCGTTACCGACCTTTTGCAAGGAGGGTGTAAATATATTACTATGCCCTCTTTCAAAGGTCAAGGACAATTTGAAGGAGGTTTTTCTATGCCCAAAAGCACAAACCCGGTAAAAGTCATCCGTGAGAAATGCCTTGACTGCTGCTGCGGCAGCATGAAGCAGGTAGAGCTTTGCCCCTGCGAGAGCAACTGCCCGCTGTGGCCGTTCCGTTTCGGGAAGAATCCCTTTAGGAAAAAGCCCAAACGGACGGAAGAGCAGATGGCGCGGCTCACGGCTGCAAAAAGAAAGAAAAGCGGCGCTATAAACGAGGAGGAGACGAACGAAACGGGCGGGGTAAGGTAAGTATATTACCCAACAACGCGAAATCAAATAATCCTCGCTGCGATAGAGAAAAAATACGAAAGACGCGAAACGGGAGGCGGTGATGCGTTCCGTTTCGCGGAAGAAAGGAACAAGGGCATGAATAACGATAGAGAAACGAAGATCGAGGAGATCGTGCGGATGCTGCGGCACATGGACATACGGGCGCTGCGGCGGGTGTATTTCTTCCTGCTGGGGATGATCTGACGGAAAGGAGAGCGGGACATGAAAAGCGATACGGCAACCATCGAGCGGGAAAAGACCATCAAGGAGATCGTTGGGATGCTGGCCAACACGGACGAGGAGGCTCTGCGGTTTATCCGGAGCTTTCTGCGGGCAGCACGGGAGCAGCACAAACGTGATAATAAACGCGGGTAATATTTCACAGAATTTTTTCGACCGGAGCGGGAAACTGCTCCGGTTTTTTATTTTCTGCGGCCGGAACCTCCTGCTGCTTCAACGGGTTTGACGATTCGTGAAAAGTTCACAAAAAAGTCGCCGAGCACGGACAGATATTTCGGGTTAGCCTTTAATCAGCAGGAAAAATACATCGCGGCCGCGGCAGTACAGCGGTAGAAAGGAACCCACATGGAAGAGAACATGGAAGTCGAAACTCCGGAGGAGGGCTCGGAGGGCGGCGTCGTAACCGCAGAGACCGGCGCTGAAGCGGAAGAGACCGCAGGCGAAAAGAAGCAGGAGGCCGCCGAACCTGCCAGACAGAGCCGGGAAGAGAACGCCAGATACCAGGCGGCGCGCAAGGCCGGAGAATCCGCCGGATTTCGACGGGCCGAGGAGCGCTACCAGAACGCGCTTGCCAAGCTCGGATTGAGCGATCCGGACGGCGGCGGGGCGATCGACTCGCTGGACGTGCTGGAGAGCTACGCCGACAAGGCGCGCGCGGCGCGGCTCAAGAAGGCCGCGGCGGAGAGCGGGCGCACCGTGCAGGATCTGGAGGAGGAAGAGGACGCAAAAGAGGTCGTCCGCAAACAGAAGCGCGAGCGGGCCGAGCGGGAGAAAGCAGACGCCGAGGCAGAGCGGCAGAAGGACTGGATCGCCCAGGACGCCGCGGCATTCGTCCGGGAGCACCCGGACGTGGATATTTCCAAGCTCGACGGAAACGCGAAGTTCCGCAGGTTCTGCGGCAGCCGGTACGGGAAGGAGCCGCTGAGCGAGCTCTATGCCGACTGGCAGGAGCTTGTGGGAGAGGAAGCCGCCGCGAAGGCGGTGGAGAAGGCCGCAAAGAAAGCCGAACGCTCCACGGGAGCGGGCGGAGGCGGCGTATCTGCCGGGCTGACGGCCGCCCAGCAGAGGGAGCTTGACGAATGGAACCGCGAGTTTCCGCACCTGAAAATGACCGCCAAAGACTTTTTGGAACGCTGAAAGGAGAAGAATCATGCATCCTGTACAGAATGTGGACGGCGGCAGCGTGCTGCAGACCGCCCGCAACTATCCCATCGACGCGGCGACCGTGATCGACGCGGGCGCCGTTGTGAAGCTCTCCGGCGGCAAGGTCGTTCTGGCCGCCGCTGCGGAGACCGGAGCGATCCTCGGCATTGCCGCGGAGTTCCACTCCGGCAAGGAGGACGCGCTCAATCTGCGCGCGAACGGCGAGTGGATCCGCGTATGCGACAACCCGACGCTCATCTTTGAGTGCGCCGCGCCGACGATCAAGGCCGCCTCCGGCAGCGCCACGACCATTGTGCCGGCGACCGGCGACGTGGACGCGAGTGCCGCGGACGACGCTTTCAACAACGCGGTCCTTGTACTGAAGGAGAAGGCCGCGAACAGCGGCAACACCGACGCGCTCGGCACGCAGATCGTCGTTACCGACTATGCCAAAACCGGCACGGTGATGACCAAGGCCAGCGGCGGCGTGCCGGGCGCGGGCGATGTGTACCAGGTCTATCCCGTGATCGGCGCTGCCATCGGCGGCGTTGCGAGTCTCGGCGACAAGCGCCTCGGCATCACGCTAAAGACCGTGGGCGCGACGAAGCTGCGCTGCATCGGCCACGACTACGAGCGCGGCGCCATCAAGCTCATGGCGATCGGCCATGCGCTGACCTAAGGAGGGAAAAGAAAATGCCTAACAATTTTGGAAACTGGAAGACCGACAACTACAAGTTTGTCGGCAAGGCGTTCGACTTTGCGTATGCCGACCGCCTCAACAAGCTCTCGCCCATCGTGGGCGAGGTGAATGCCAAGAGCATCGACTACGAGCTGACCGGCTCCGGCGGCTACGGCGAGATGGCCGAATACGACGGCAGCAACCTGAACACCGGCAGCATGAAGCGCGGCTTCAAGACCGTGATCACGCCGGTCGAGTACACGCTCTCCATTCCTGTCGGCTACAAGCAGGCGAAGATCGACAAGATGGGCGAGACGAAGAAGGTCGGCTCGAAGCTCGGCGACAGCGCGGCCTTGACGGTGTATCTGCACTTGCTGCGCATGTTCGCCAACGCCTGGAACACCGACGGCCGCCACAACGGCGGCGACGGCGTGAGCTGGGCCAACGCCGCGCACCCTGTCGCCTCCCGCGGCTCGCAGGGCCGCCGCTTCGAGGCGGACACGGACGCCGGCACGTACTCCAACATCTCCACGGACGCCTTCTCCGTTTCCGCTATCACCGCGGCGCAGGCGCGCGCCAACCGCTTCGAGACGCCGGACGGCCTGCCGTTCCTGTGCGACTTCGACACCGTTCTCATCGCGCCGGAGCTGGAGGAGAAGGCGAAAAAGATGTTCGGCGAGAACGCCAGCCTGACGCCGATGCTGAATCCGGACGACAACACCAATGCCGCGAACCCCATCTACGGCATGCGCTACATCGTCATGGGCGGCGGCGCGGACGGCTTCACGGGCAAGCAGTGGGCCGTGTGCGATCGCCGGCTGATGAAGGAGATCGTGAACATCGTCTACAACACGCGCCCGACCGTCATGCAGACGCAGCAGGACAATCCGCTGGTGGATCTGTACACCGCGTATGCCGACTTCGGCGTGGGCTGGGGCGACGCGCGGCAGATCATTTTTGGTGACCCCGGTTAATGCCGGGACGACAATCCCTCAGTCGGCTGCGCCGACAGCTCCCTTTGCACAAGGGAGCCGAACCCCTCCGTCAGCCTGCGGCTGACACCTCCCCTGTTAGGGGAGGCAAGGGGGGAGCGGGAGCGCGTGAGGGAGAAAGGAAACGAATATGATGAAAATTGACCGCGTGCTCGCCGTTTCGGCGGGCACGAAGGAGACGAAGGTGGACTGCCACTGTCAGACCGTCGTTGTTTCCAACAACAGCGCGAATGTAGCTTACATCGCGCCGTATGACCCGAACAAGGCGCTGACAGCCGCGGCGGGCTTCCCCATTCCGGCCAACACGGTGCTTCAGGTGCCGTTCGCCGCCGGAGAGCTGGCGGTCGTAGCCTCGGCGGCATCCACGGACGTGCGCTTCCTGCTGCTCGACTGAAAGGAGAAACGGTATGGACAACTTCTGGAAGGCCATTGTGACCGCGGCAGCCGCGGCGCTGATGGCGTACTTCAAGCAGCTCGTTGTTCCGGTGGCGGTGCTCATCGCGGTGATGATCTGCGATTACGTCACGGGGATGACGGCGGCGTGGATGAACAAGGAGCTTTCGAGCCGCAAGGGAATTCAGGGCGTGATCAAGAAGGTTTTCTACCTGATGATCGTCGCCGTGGGTATGGGGGTTGACTACCTCATCACGATGCTCGGCGGCAAGCTCGGCGTACAGCTCGATGTGAATTTCGTTGTGGGTCTGCTGGTGATCGTGTGGCTTATTATTAACGAACTCATCTCCATTCTGGAGAACAGCGGGAAGATCGGCGTGCCTATGCCGGACTTCCTCATGAAGCTGCTGGACCGTCTGAAGCAGACCACCGAGAAAAAGGCGGAGGTCGAGGAAGCTCCGCCGGATAACTGATTATGTGAGGGAAACAGGGCGGGGTGACTCGCCCTGTTTTCGGTAAAAAAAGACTCCTTCCGTCAGCGGCGTTGCCGCAGCCACCTCCCTCGGGGAGGGAGGCAAGACGAAGGAGCGGTAAGGAGGAAACGATATGACGCTCGGAGAAGCGAAAAACAAGGTATACATGCTCCTCGACGAGCACAGCGCGGGCGGAGAGATCGAGCACGACGAGGACATCGAGAAGAAGATGACGGCGTTTTTCGACATGGCGCAGAAGACGCTCGCGCAGATCAGGAAGATCCTCCGGGAGGAGGTCATTGTCCCAACGTTGGGAAAAACCGTATACGCCATGCCGGAGAATTTCTACTCGCTGTACCGGATATGGGCGGACGGGAAGAATGCGACACGGCGCTTCCGGTGGATGGGCGGGAAGCTCGTCATTCCGGAGGGGTACGCGGAGGTGACGGTCGAATATTTCGCCATGCCGCAGACGATCCCGACGGACGCGCCGGACAGCTACGAATTTGAGATCGCGCCGGACGCCTGCGAGTGCATGCCGTATTATGTGGCGGCGCAGCAGCTCCTCCCCGATCTCGTGATGGACTACGGGGCGATGCTCACCATGTACGACCGCGCGGTATCGCTTCTCAGGACGACGCAGCCGGGCGAGAACCGGCGCATCGCGCAGAGCCTTTTCCGGGGGTAAGCCATGGCGAAGAAAACAGGGGTAAGCATCCGGCAGAGCGTATATAAGACGTTCCGCGGCGCGGACTTTTCCACAGACCCCTCACTCGTGGATTATTCCCGCAGCCCGCTTTGCACGAACATCGTGGCGGACGGCGGCGGGATGCCGCAGAAGCGGCTCGGCTGGCGGAAGCTCTGGCAAAAGGACAAGCCGGTATATGGTTTGTTCGCCGGAAGGTTCGACGGCACGGAAAAGAAGCTCGCGCACATCGGCACGGCGCTCTATGCCTGGGACGACGAGACAGCGCCGACGGAGATACTCACAGGACTGCCGGAGAGGCGCTCACGCGCCGCGTATCTGGCCGGGAAGCTCTGGATAGTAACAGGGGCAGGGTTCTATGTATACGACGGCACAGCGGCGCACAGAGCCTCACAGAATGCCTACGTCCCGACGACCGTTATCACGCGCAGTCCAACAGGCGGCGGGCAGAGCTATGAGAACGTCAATATGCTGACGCCGTACCGAAAGAACGCTTTTCAGACGGACGGCACGGCGACGGACTTTCAGCTCGACGGAGACATCGACGCGACAGGCACGGTGCGCGCATGGGTGTTCGGCGAGGAAACGACGGCGTTCACGCTCGACCGCGAGAAGGGCATCATCAAAATGAGCACGGCCCCGGCAAAGCCGACGGCCGGTTCGGAGGACGGGCTGGTGGTGGAGTTCCCGCACACGGTGGCGGGCTACACCGACCGCATCGACAAGTGCACGATCATCACGACCTACGGCATCGGGACGAACGACCGCGCGGTGCTGAGCGGGAACGAAGATCTCCCGAACGTAGACTGGACGAGCGGGATGAACGATCCGACGTACTTCCCCGATCTGCTGTACAACGAGGTCGGGAGCGAGGCAACGGCGATACTCGGATACTGCCGTCTCGGAAGGTCGCTCGGTATCGTGAAGGAGGACAACGGGCAGGACAGCACGATCTATCTGCGCACCGCAGAGCTGCAGGACAGCGAAATCGCGCAGCCGCAGCAGCAGGCCGTGGCGGGCGTCGGCTCCATAGCGCCGGGGAGCTTCGCTTCTCTTCTGGACGATCCGCTGTTTCTATCCCGCAACGGGGTAATGGCCGTAACGACGAACAGCTACACAAGCGAGAAGATCACGCAGGGCCGCAGCTTCTATGTGAACAACAAGCTCAACGACGAGCCGGAGAGGGAAAAGGCCGAGGCGGTGATATGGAACGGCATGTATATGCTTGCTCTCCCGAACGGCCACGTCTACGCGCTGGACGGGCGGCAGAACAAGACCTACCGGAGCGCGGCGCTCGGCGACTATGTGTATGAGGGATACTATTTCGAGAACATCCCCGCCTCCTGCTGGCTCAACCGGAGAGCGGGCGCGGAGGAATCGCTGTACTTCGGCACGGCGGACGGGCGGATCTGCAAGCTAAACACGGACATCGAGGACATGAGCCGCTACAGCGACGACGGCGCGGCCATCTCCGCGGTGT
>QWCN01002358.1_pt1 | contig 24946 bp, 17 predicted proteins | sample 1972711 | NCBI WGS metagenome assembly QWCN01 (sample SAMN09866707, study PRJNA288562) | Human gut metagenome isolate term1_stool, whole genome shotgun sequencing... | isolation source: gut | host: Homo sapiens | place: USA: California
GAAAGGCCCACCAGATGCACATTCTTTTCCCGCACGGTGTTCACCACCGTCTCCACCGGAACATCACGGCCCAGGTCGATCACCTCAAAGCCGTAGTTTTCCAGAATGACCTTGACGATGTTCTTGCCGATGTCGTGCACGTCGCCCTTGACGGTGGCCAGCACGATGCGGCCCTTGCTGGCGCTGCCCTCGCCCTTCTGGGCAATGACATTCTTGATCTCCTCAAAGGCGCTCTGGGCGGCACTTGCGGCCTGCAGCAGCTGCGGCAGGAACAGCGTGCCTTTCTCGTACTTTGCGCCCACGATGTCCAGCGCCGGGATCAGTGCTTCGTCCACCACTTCCAGCGGCTGCTTTTCGGCCAGCAGTGCCTTGGTCTGGGCGGCAGCATCACCCTTCAGGCCCTTTTCCACCGCCTTCATCAGCAGGGCATAAGGGCCGGTAAGCTCTGCGCTCTCACCGGATGCCGAAGCCACAGGCATCGCCTGCGCGGCCTGCCGGATGGCTGCGGATGCAGGCACACGGTCGGCATACCGCTCAATGTACTTCGTGCTCTGCGGATCGCGGTTGGTCAGCACGTTGTAAGCATACACCGCCGCCATCATCTCCTCGCTGGAGGGGTTCATGATGGCAAGGTCCAGCCCGGCGTACATGGCCATGGTGAGGAAGGTGGTGTTCAGATAGGGGCGGCAGGGCAGGCCGAAGCTGATGTTGGACACACCCAGAATGGTGCGCACCCCCAGCTCCTTTTTGCAGGCTTCCAGTGCCTGCACGGTGGCCAGAACGTCCTTCTGCTGGGCGCTGGCGGTCAGGGTCAGACAGTCGATGTAGATGTCCTCCCGCGGGATGCCGGCGGCAAGAGCCGCCTCCGTGATGCGGCGGGCAATGGCCACCCGGTCCTCGGCGGCGGGCAGGATGCCCCGCTCATCGATGGCAAGGCCCACGATGGCCGCACCGTACTTTTTGCACAGGGGCAGAATGACGTCCAGCTTTTCCTGCTCGCCGTTGGTGGAGTTGACGATGGGCTTGCCGTTGTACACGCGCAGACCGTTTTCCAGCGCCTCCACATTGGAGGAGTCCAGCTGCAGCGGCAGGCTGGTGACGCTTTGCAGGGCCTTGACCACCTTGGGCATCAGGGCAGGCTCGTCCACGCCGGGCGCGCCCACGTTCACGTCCAGCACCTGAGCACCGGCCTCCACCTGACTGACCGCCTGCTCCAGAACATAGTTCATATCCTCTTCCCGCAGTGCCTGCTGGAAGCGCTTTTTGCCCGTGGGGTTGATGCGTTCACCCACCACCGTGATACCGTCCACGTTGACAAAGTTCACCGGCGTGCAGAGCACCGAGGGCATTTTGTGGGCCGGACGGCCGGGTACGCAGCCCGCAAAAACACTGTTCAGCAGCTTGATGAACTCCGGCGTGGTGCCGCAGCAGCCGCCCGCCGCAAACAGATGCAGCTCCCGGTAGGGCTTCATTTCCATGGCGAAGAGCTGCGGGGTGATATCGTAGCCGCTGCCGTCGGCCCGGGGCAGGCCCGCATTGGGCTTGACGAACACCGGGAAATCGCCGGGCACAGCCTCCGCCAGACGCTTTGCCATGGGGAAGATCTCCTTGGGGCCCAGTGAGCAGTTGATGCCCACCGCGTTGGCCCCCAGACCGCGGGCGGTCACGCCGAAGCTTTCCACCGTGCAGCCCGTAAAGGTGCGTCCGCCGGCTTCAAAGCTCATGCTGGCAAGGACCGGCAGGGTGCTGTTTTCCTTTGCGGCCAGCAGAGCGGCTTTCAGCTCGTAAAGGTCGGTAAAGGTCTCGAAGAAAATAAGGTCGGCCCCGGCGGCAGCGCCTGCCCGTACGATGCGGGCATACTCGCTCACCGCATCCTCAAAGGCCAGCGTTCCGCTGGGTTCCAGCAGCTCGCCCAGCGGGCCCACGTCCAGCGCGGTCAGGGCACCGTAGGGCGCACAGGCGCGCTTGCAGTTGGCGATGCCCGCCGCAATGATCTCTTCCAGACTGTAGGCGCTGCCCGCCAGCTTGTGGGCCGATGCGCCAAAGGTGTTGGCGTTGACAATGCGGCTGCCCGCAGCGGCATACTTGGCATGGATGCTCTCGATCAGCTCCGGGTTGGTGATGTTCAGTTCCTCCGGCTTTGCACCCAGCTTCAGGCCCGAAGCCTGCAGCATGGTGCCCATGCCGCCGTCCAGCAGGACGGTATTGCTCTGTTTGAAAAGTTCACTCGCTTGCACAGGTCTTTCCCCTCTTTCTGTATTCGCAACGGGTGCGCAGCACGCAGTGGCCGCACCCGGCCAGTTTTCCCTTTACCGGGTGGCCGCTGACCCCCAGAATGGCCGTCACGCTCTTGCGCGGGGTCATCAGATTGGTGTCGGTGACGCACAGGCCTGCACGGCGCACCGTGTCCAGCGCGTTTGCCACCAGCGGCTGTACCGCGATATCCCAGTCACCGTAGCCGGGCGAGAACCGTCCGGTAAGATACTTTCCCTCTTTTGCGGCCCACTGGCGCAGCTCCGCTTCTGCCGCGTCTGCGGCCTGCTCAGCCAGCGCGCTGCCCAGCGCGTCGGAGGCTACGCCCGCCGCAATATCGCCCACACCGGCGCGGCGGATCTGTGCATCCACGCCGGGGCCCAGCGTCACAGCCAGCAGCACCGCCTGCGGGCATCCTTCCAGATGGCGCATCACGTCCCCGCCCCGCAGGATGCCTGCTTCGGCAAGGGCAGCCGTGTCCGCTTCCAGCCAGACCGCCCGGGGCGTTGCCGCAGCCAGCAGCGGCAGGGCGCATGTTTCCAGCAGCGCCATGGTTTTTTCGTCCGGCTCACCGCGGGCACCAAAATACCGTGCGGCCTGTGCCGTATCAATGGCTGCCGGTTTTGCCAGCGGCAGCGGCCTTGGAGCACCGATCATCCACCGCACCTCCCTGCTTTTTTAAAATAAAGTGGTTTTAAGTATACCGCACCTGTGGGATTTTCGCAATCCCGCACAGAGAAAGAAAGCGATTTAAACCGGCCTCCGCTGCGTTCTGACTCTCTTCAAAAGGGCAAACACGCATCCGGCAGCTTTTTTGCTTTCCGGTTTTGTTCTTTTTTTATTTACAAACAGTGCCTTGACACCGAAATATCCTTTTTGTAATCTGGAAGAGTATTCTGAATGTAAGTGAATGCCGTCCCGAATCAATACGGTTTTTTCGGGCAGGACGGCAGTAGGAAAGGAGCAACACACCTATGGATCATCTGCAGAACGTGATGGGATATTTCGACCAGCAGCAGCCGCTGTGTGCCGAGCATGACCGCATCGCCAAGGATCTCTACCGGGAATTTGGCGTCAAGGCGGGCCTGCGCGACGAAAACGGCAAGGGCGTGCTGGCGGGTCTGACGAATATTTCCGATATCCGCGCCTTTCAGTATGTGAACGGCGTAAAAAAGCCGGCGGACGGCCAGCTGCTTTACCGCGGCTATGATGTCAAGGACCTGATCCGGGGATCGTCCGGCAGCCGGTTTGCCTTTGAAGAGGCGGCCTATCTGCTGCTGTTCGGTGAACTGCCCACGCAGGAAAAGCTGGATGAGTTCTGCCGGGTGCTGGGCGAGTGCCGCACCATGCCCACAAACTTTACCCGGGATGTCATCATGAAGGCCCCCAGCCATGATATCATGAACTCCATGGCCCGCAGCGTGCTCACGCTGGCCTCCTACGACCCCATGGCCAACGATCTGGATATCTCCAATGTGCTGCGCCAGAGCATCCAGCTGACAGGCATTTTCCCCATGCTGGCCGTGTACGGCTACCACGCCTACAACCACTACGAAAAGGACGGAAGCATGTACATCCACCGTCCGGACCCCCAGCTTTCCACCGCAGAGAACTTCCTGCGGATGCTGCGCCCGGATATGAAGTACACCGAGCTGGAAGCGCGGGTGCTGGATGTGGCCCTGCTGCTGCATGCAGAGCACGGCGGCGGCAACAACTCCACCTTTACTACCCGTGTGGTCACATCCTCCGGCACCGATACCTACTCTGCCATGGCGGCAGCGCTGTGTTCCCTCAAGGGCCCGCGCCACGGCGGCGCCAACCTGATGGTGATGCAGATGATGCAGAACATCCGCGAAAATCTGCACGACACCGAGGACGACGAGGAACTGGAAGCCTACCTGAAAAAACTGCTGCACGGTGAGGCCTTTGACCGCAAGGGTCTGATCTACGGCATGGGCCACGCAGTCTACTCCCTCAGCGACCCCCGCGAGGTGGTGTTCAAGGGCTATGTGGAGCAGCTGGCCCACGAAAAAGGCCGGGACAAAGACCTTGCCCTCTACAACAAGATCGAAACGATGGCCCCGCAGCTGATCGCGGAAGAGCGCAAAATCTTCAAGGGCGTCAGCCCCAACGTGGACTTCTACAGCGGCTTTGTCTACGATATGCTGGGCATCCCCATGGAGCTGTACACCCCGCTGTTTGCCGTGGCACGTGTGACGGGCTGGAGCGCCCACCGCATTGAGGAGCTGCTCAGTGCCAACAAGATCATCCGCCCGGCCTACAAGAGCCTTGGCGGCGACCACGAATATATCCGCCGCAATGAACGGTAAGATGCTGCTTTTGCAAGCAGGATCGAGGACAAAAAACCGCTTCTGAAGGAGGAAACGATATGGAACTGAAACATCACCCGGAAGAATGGTTCTTTCTGCACAATTTTGATGCAGACAGGGTGTTCAATACCATCCAGCGGGCCGACTATCTGATTTTGTACTATATCAAGATGGAGGCCGACCAGCACCCGGAGCAAACGATCTATCTGGCAGATCTGGCTGCAGCGATGGGGCTGAAGATCACCGAGCTGTCCAAGGCAGTGGAAAAACTGCAGGACAAGGGCCTTGTGGCGTGGAAGACCGACCGCGAGGCGGGCCGCACCTACGTGGAGCTGTCCAGCAAGGCGGTGGAGCTGATGGCCGAAGAACGCGATTTTATGAAGCGCTGCTATGCCCGCCTGCGCACGGAACTGGGCGACGACGAGCTGCGCCGTGCTGTGGACATCATGCAGAAGGTGACGGCTGTATTGCAGGAGGAGCGGGAGAAGAACAGCTGAACCTGTTTTGCTCTGCGATACAAAAAGCCCGCTTGACAGGCGGGCAGAAAATCACTATACTGAAAATAGAAAACGGAAAAGGTGCTGTGCCTGACAGCCAGCTCCTTACCGCGTATCACTCACAAAAAGCGAGTAACCGTATCCGGTTGGGGAACTAGAAGGCGGTCATTCGCTTTTTTTGTTGTCATCGTTCTGCCTGTCGTGAGACACTTTCCACGCGATGTCAAATGTAGTGTTGACCACACTGATGATCAGGGAACCAACTGCGGCCAGAAGGGTCAGCAGTAAGAGCAATTCCGACAATGTCATGGGACACTCCTCCTCTCTCGCATTGCACGAGTGGGAGGTTCAACTTCAAAAAGCCAGCCTCCCGGCAATCCGTTCATTCCATGGGAACATGAAACGAGCTGATACCGGCAAGGGAGCCGCCTGCGTTCAGAACACAGCACCTATCCGCCGCTTTTCAGCGGCACTCTCAGTTTAACATACTTTTCGGCAGCAAACAAGGCCCCGCCCCTGTTCTCCACAGGAGCGGGGCCTTGCTGTTGAAAGTTTTACTTTCTGGCGATCATTTCGGTGTAGGCCAGCACCAACGGGCCCACGCCCTTGGCGTCGTTGCAGACCACCGGCTCGCTGAAGTAGTAAGCCAGAGAGCCGTCGCGGTGATCCTTGCCGCCGAGACCCGCCACCAGACAGATGCCGTCCAGCTGCAGGCTGCCGTCCGGGTTCTTGGAAAGGTACTTGTCGCAGGTGCCGTAGAAGGCCTTTTCGGCCCATGCCGCCATGCGTTTGGGCAGGTAGCCCAGACGCACGCCCTTGAGCACGGCGTAAGCGAACAGGGCGGTGCCGCTGGTCTCGAGGTAATTGCCCTCCACACCGGGGTGGTCCATCACCTGCCAGAACATGCCGGTCTCCTCGTCCTGGAACTTGTGCACATCCTCGATGGTCTGCTTGAGCATTGCCATGATGCCGCGGTACTCGTTGTACAGCTGCTCGTCCATCCGCTCCAGCACGTCTACCATCGCCACCATGAACCAGCCCATGGCACGCAGCCAGAAGTTGGGGCTGCAGCCGGTGACGGGGTCGGCCCAGTACATCTGGCGGCTCTCATCGTAGCCGTGGTAGTACAGACCGGTCTTTTCGTCCCGCATGTGCTTTTTGATGTTCATGAACTGCTTGTAGCTGTCGATGCAGCCCTGCATCTTGTTGAAGCGGGTCTCGTATTCCATGTAGAAGGGCTGGGCCATGTAGGTGCCGTCCAGCCACACCTGCCACGGATAGATGTCCTTATGCCAGAAGTTGCCCTCTTTGGTGCGGGGCTGGGTGGCCAGCTGGCTGCGGATGGTGTCAATGGCTCTGCGGTACTTCTCGTCACCAAAGATATCGTACAGGGTGAACAGGTTCTTGCCCTGATTCACGTTGTCCAGATTGTACTCCTTGGGGTCGTAGGTCTTGATGGAGCCATCCTCCTGCACGAACCAGTCGATGAAGTTCTTGGAAAAGCGCAGGTACTTCTCGTCGCCGGTGGTCTTGTACAGGCTCAGGCAGGCGGTGATCATGCAGCCGTCGATGTAGTTCCACTTGTTGGGCTTGCCGCTGCGCACCTTTTCGATGTTCCACATGGGTGCTTCGGCGCTGGAATTGGCGATCAGATAGTCCACGTAGTCGCCCAGCATGGACAGGATCTCTTCATGGGTCATGGTTTCAGTCCTCCTCAAAATGGCCGACGTTGGCAAAATGCAGGCGTTCGCCCTCGTAGCCCTCGATCTTGACGTTATGCAGGTCGATCTCCTTGACGTTTTCGGCATAGATGGCCAGCTTCTTCACCAGCGGGCGGTTATCTGCCATGGCGGCCTGACCTTCCTTGGCGTTGGGGTCAAAGGTGATGGTGACATTCTTCATGGTAACGCGCTCAATGGGCTGCTCCGGCAGGCCGTCAAAGTAGCAGCCGGCGAACTGGGCGTCGGTGGCCACGATGTCCTCCATGGTCAGGCTGCCCAGCTTGGGGGTGTACTCGTCCACGGGCATGGCGTCGCGGCACTGCACATAGGGGCCGTGGCCGTCCGGGTCGCAGAAATAGAACATGTTGATAACGAAGGGAGCCTTGACGCCGCGCATTTCCACATTGCGGAACACCAGCCCATCGATGACGGCGGTGTTGCCGCGGCCGCGGCGGGTCTTGACCCGCAGGCCGCGGTCGGTGTGGTCCATCAGACACTGGGTGACCACCATATCCTTGACGCCGCCGCTCATTTCGCTGCCGATGACGATGCCGCCGTGGCCCTTGTCCAGCAGGCAGTTGCGGATGACGGTGTGCTCGCAGCTCTTTTTCAGCTTCATGCCAAGGAACACCTTGCTGGCCTTCATGGCGATGCAGTCGTCGCCCACATGGATGTTCACGCCGATGATGCGGATGTACTCGCAGCTTTCGGGGTCGATGCCGTCGGTGTTGGGGGCGTTGTAAGGGTTGTTGATGTTGAAGTTCAGCAGGTCAAGGTGCTTGACGAAGATGGGGTGGATGGTCCAGGAGTAGCTGTTCTGCACCGTGATGCCGTGCAGGCAGATGTTCTCGCTGTCCACCATGGCCACGGCACGGGGACGCCATGCGATGCGCTTGATCTTGGGCGTCACCCACCAGTCGCCGTTCTCCGCGTCGCAGTCCAGTGTGCCCTCGCCGGTCACAACGACGTCATGCACCTGCGTGATGTTCAAAAGGCCGGCAAAGCTGCTCAGGGGGTTGCCCTCCCAGCCGGTCAGGTAGTATTCGTCCACCTCGTTCTCGCTGGGGATGACACCGGGCAGGATGGGATAGTGGGTGCGGTCATTGTCGCCCAGCAGTACAGCGCCCTTTTCAAGGTACAGGGTGGTGCAGCTCTTCATGAACAGGCTGCAGGTGCGGTAACGGCCTGCCGGCACATACACCGTGCCGCCCTTGGGGCAGGTGGACAGGGCAGCCTGCAGCTTGAGGGTGTTGTCCGTGGTGCCGTCGGCCACCAGACCGTAGCGGGATGCATCCACAAAGAAGGTCTCGGCTTCGGTGGTAAAGGTGCAGGTCAGGCTCTCGCCCTCAGCCTGCACGCCCACCGTGTATTCCGTGCCGGGCAGCAGGGAGAACAGGGAGAACACGTTGGTATTGCAGGCTTCGTAGACGGTCCTGCCGTTCAACGTGACGATGAACGGATGGGCCGGACGGTAGCACAGGTCGTTTTCCAGCTCGAAAACAGCGCTGCGCGTCATGGAACGGATAAGCGACAGATTCATGAGAGAACCTCCTGATGGTTTTGTCTTGCCCGCAGGAAGCGGACATGATATGATAAAGATTAGAATGAAGGGAACCCCTTCCGTCAACCCCCTCGCGGGTTTGCCACTTCCATCCGTGATGGAGGCTTTGGCATACCGGAAAGCTTTTCCTCTTCGCCAGAGGCTCCCTCTTTGAGGGAGCTGGCGCGGCATCAGCCGCGACTGAAGGAGTTACCTATGAGATCAGAACGTGAAAAGATCACCGGCAAGGTGGCCGCTGCCACCCTGCGCCTGAATGCGAACCGCCACGAGCTGCTGCCCGACGAGGACACCTGTTATCTGCTGTTGGTGTCCGAAGGCAGCGTGACGCTGGAATCGGGCGGCCAGAGCGTACTGGTAAATCCCGGCAGCGCTGTGCTGCTGGGCCCGGGCGGCTGCAGCTTTCTGCAGACCGGCAGCGCCGTGCCCCAGATCGCGGGGTGCCATTTTCCGCTGGGGATGCTGCATGATTTGAAAAACACGGCAGGGCGGGACTTTTCGCGTCTGTTTGCGCCCGGGGAGCGCACCGTGCTGTATGCACCGGTGCAGTGGACCAGCCGGATACGCACCCTGCTGGAAATGATGAGCAGTGCAATGGACGAACAGGATTATCCCGGCCCGCTGTACCTGCTGCTGATCCTGCACTACGTGGAGCAGGAGTGCTTTGCAGAGAGCAGTGCCGTGGCACGCCCCCGCAACGAGACGGTGGAGCAGATCTGCGCCTACCTTGCGGCCAACTACCGGCAGAAGTTTTCCCTCACCGAGGTAGCGGCACAGTTTTATCTTTCGCCCTACTACCTGAGCCGGTTGTTCCGGCGGGTGACAGGCCAGTCCATCGTGGATTACATCAACAACCGCCGCATCGAAGCGGCCCAGAAGCTGCTGGAAACTACAGAGCTGTCCATCAGCGCAGTGGCGGAGCAGACCGGCTTTGCCAGTGCCGCCCATTTCCGCCGGGTATTCCGCGAGGTGATGGGCACCGGCCCGCTGCAGTACCGCAAAGGACATAAGAAATAAGAAACACCCCCTGTGCCATCTACGGGAACGGCACAGGGGGTGTTTGTATCAGAGATCTTATGCTTGTGCGCGGGGCTTAGCCCTTGACGGCACCGGCAGAGATACCTTCAACGAACTGGTCCTGTGCGCAGAAGAAAACGATCAGCTGCGGCAGGATGGAGATCAGCGACAGAGCAAGGATCTTGTTCCAGGCGAAACCGGTATCACCGTCCATGGACAGCTTGACGAACAGGGACATGGGATACTTGCCGGGGGTGCTGACGTAAAGCAGCGGGCCCATGAAGTCGTTGCAGCTCCACATGAACTGGAACAGTGCGCAGGACACCAGAGCGGGGCCCAGCATGGGCACGATGACCTTGTACAGGGTCTGGAAGGAGGAGCAGCCGTCGATGGCGGCAGCTTCGTCCAAATCACGGGGGACATTGCGCATGAACTGCACCAGCTGGTAGACGAAGTAGGTCTCGGTCGCAAATGCGCAGTGCACCCAGATGGCCAGATAGAAGGGGCTGTCCAGCCAGCCGAACTTGTTGTACAGCAGGTACTGCGGCACATTCAGAACGACCTGCGGCAGGAACAGGGTGGCCAGCATGATGTTGAACATCAGCTTACGGCCGGGGAAATCGAAGCGGCCAAAGCCGTAGGCAGCCACACAGGCGGAGACCACCGTGCAAATCACCTTGGGGATGACGTAGCTGTAGGTGTTCAGCATGGCCTGCAGGATGTTGATGGAACCGCCAAAGTTGTTCAGAGCGCCGCGGTAGCCATCCAGAGTGGGGTGCTTGATCCACAGGCTGATGCCTGCAAAGATCTCGCTGTTGTCCTTAAAGGTAGCGCTGATCATCCACAGCAGAGGATAGATCATGATGACGCCGACCAGGATCAGGACGAAATACTTGAAGAAGGTCGCGATTTTGTTCGATGCTTTCATTCCCATACTGGTCACCTTACCTTTCGTCAGAGTAGTAGACCCACTTCTTCTGGCTGGTGAATGCAATGATCGTCAGGATGCAGACGATGATGAACATGATCCACGCCAGAGCGGATGCCATACCCATGTCATAAGACTTGAATGCGTAGTTGTAAACCAGCAGAGAGATCAGCGTGGTGGAACCACGGGGGCCGCCGTTGGTGATGATGTAGGGGCCATTGAACTCCTGGAAAGCCTGGCAGATCTGAGTGACCAGGTTGTAGAAGATGATGGGGGTGATCATCGGAACGGTGATGGAGAAGAACTGACGCCACTTGCCGGCACCATCAATGGTGGCAGCCTCGTACAGGTCGGCAGGCACGCCCTTCAGAGCAGCCAGGAACAGCACCATGGCAGAACCGAACTGCCAGATGCGCAAAAAGCAGATGATCCACAGCGCGTAGCTGGGGTCAGACAGCCACTCGGGGCCCTGCACCAGACCAAAGGTGACAGCGCGCAGAACGGTGTTGAGCAGGCCGTCCACACTGAATACAGCCTTCCACAGAACGGCGATTGCAACAGAGCCGCCCAGAATGGAGGGGATGTAGTACACAGTACGGAACAGGTTGACGCATGCGATCTTGAAGTTCAGGATGTATGCGATGAACAGCGCAAAGACCAGCTTCAGAGGCACGGTGATGAAAGCGTACTTGAAGGTGATGATCAGCGCCTTGGTGATCTTGGTGGTGGTAAAGGCCGTGATGTAGTTGGTCAGGCCAACGAACTGGGTGCCGCTCTTGAAGAAGTTCATATCGGTGAAGCTGTAGTACAGCGACTGACCGAAGGGAACTGCCTTAAAGACGACGAAGCCGATGATCCAGGGGATCAGATAAAACAGGCCCTGATACTTGTCCAGCCACTTCTGGAACGGGGTGCGCCCGACGGCGGGAGCATTGCTTTCTTTCATCTGGGAAATCCTCCTTTTTAAGGAATTTCGGAGCATGAGACGGACGAAGGGGTAACAGACTGGATACAGCTTTGTCAAGATTTTGTAATATATCTCTGACAAAAAAGGGGCATCTGCCGGTCGGGCGGCAGGTGCCCCTCAAATTCAGTCAAAGGGTGCCCTTTTCTGTGCGTGACCGCACACGGCGGCACTCAAAAATGGTACTTAGCCGATGGTGTAGCCAACAGACTCCATGCCGTCCAGCAGGGTGTCAACAACATCTGCGCCGGCAACGCCGTCGTAGTCAACGGTATCGAACACTTCCTGATAGATGCCGGTGCCGGAAGCCTTCAGGTCGTTGTTCTCGAACAGGGGATCCAGCTTGTTGGTGGTGAAGGCCATAACCTTGGCGTTTGCATCAGCCACCAGATCCTTGACAGCGCCGGCAGCCTGAGCAGCAGCCAGACCAGCCTTGGAAGCGGGGATGCCGCACTCGGAACCCATGATGGAAGCGCCCTTCTCATCGTTCAGCAGGAAGTTGATCAGGGTAGCAGCCTCGGCAACGCACTTGCTGGTCTTGGTGATGGCCAGACCCATGGACACCTTGGAGAAGCCGCCGTTGTTGTCGCCGAACTTGATCTCTTCGCCAACGGTGAAGCCGTCCTTGTTGGCGTCATCCAGAGCGGAGGAGTACTTGGTAGCAGCGGAATCCCACTCGAAGATGCCTGCGATCTTACCGGTGATCCACTCGTTGGACTGGTGGGTGGCGGTATCGGAGTTTGCAGAGTAGTAGGTCTTCAGGTTCATCATGACGTGGCCATCCACCAGGCTCTTGATGAAGTCGATGCCCTCAGCGATCTCGTCCTCGGTGTAATTCAGGGTAGAGGTGACGGGGTCAGCCCAGTCCTTGCCGTACTTGGACTCGAGGTAGAAGACCATCAGGATCATACGGTCGTATGCGCCCAGGTGCATGGGGTAGTAATCGTCGCCCAGCTTCTCCTTGAATGCCTTGCCGGCAGCCATCAGATCATCCAGAGACTTGGGAACTTCGGTGATGCCAGCCTTGTTGAAGGTAGTCATATTCCAGAAGAAGATACGGCCGGTCATGGAAACGGGCACGCACTGCTGGCTGTTTGCAACGTAGCAGGCGTCCATGGCAGCGGTATCCCACTGGGTCAGATCCAGGAACTTGGAAACAGTGTTCAGGTCCACGAACTTGCTGCCGTCGGCAGAGTAGTTGTACAGCCAGTTCCAGTTCACCTGGCACACATCCTGTGCGTTGCCTGCGATGAAGGCAGCTGCCATCTTCTCTTCCCAGCCGGACCATGCGGCGAAGGTGGGCTCGATGGTGATGTTGGTGTGCTCAGCCTGGAACTCCTTGATGGCGTTCTGGTAAGCCTCGTGACGGCTGTCGCCGCCCCACCAGCTGATGGTCATGGAAACAGGGCCGTCAGACAGTGCCAGGCTCTCGTCTGCAGAAGCAGCGGGAGCGGAAGAAGCGGTGGAAGCAGCAGAGCCGGATGCAGCAGAGTTGCCGCCGCAGGCAGCCAGCAGGCCGGCAGCGCCCACAGCGCCGGTGACCTTCATGAAATCACGACGAGAAATTGCCTTGCTCATTTTCGTTCTCCTCCTAAATACAGAAAACATCATCTCGAACGGGGGTTCTGCACATACCCCGTTGTATACAATTATGATAACAAAACAGCAACCAAAAAGAAAGACGCAAATTGCAGATATCTAAACAAAAAACATACAAATATTGCTCTTGTTTTCGCGCAAGAATTGACGCCTTCGCTGAAATGAATAAACTTGGCTCGAAAAACTGTGCAACATGTATACTTCGCTATTTTGCATAGAAAACTGGGATGCATCATAGGAGGAACGTCGAATTTTGCAATAATTTTGTAAACATTCCGTTTCAGAACGTAGAATCGTTGCATACATTGTGGACGAACAACAGCTTAAAAAGCCCGGATGGGAGCCTTTGAACTGATATATCAATAGCGCAAAAAATGTTCACTCTGATATATCAATTGTTTGCGGCGGTCCCCCGGCACCGGTCTGCAGACACGGAAATCGGTGCTTCTTCGCCCTTTTTGGGGGTGAAAAAGCACCGACAGCGACATATTTTGCGCTGCTGCGTGGACTGCGCCCGTAGGCCGGGGATAAAAAGAAAGGCCGCCGTGTCGTTGGACGCAGCGACCTTGTATACAAGTTTCAGTCAGCCTGCGAAGCAGCTTTTTCGGCGTAGAACGCGCGCTTTGCCTTGAAATAGCACTGGGGGCACATGCTCACGTACTGCACATCGTTTTCCAGATCGATGGCCACCTGCTCGCCCTCAAAGACGAATCTGCCGTTCACCTTGCGGCAGTTGCAGATGGCCTTGCGGCCGCAGGTGCAGATGGTTTTCATTTCCTCGATGGTGTGGGCCAGCTCCAGCAGCCGGGTGGAGCCGGGGAAGCCCTTGAGGGAGAAATCTGCCCGCAGGCCGTAGCAGATCACCGGGATGTTCAGGTCCACCGTGACCATGAACAGCTGCTCGGCCTGCTCCGGGGTGAAGAACTGGCTCTCGTCGCACAGCACGCAGGCAAGGGCAGCGGTGCTGTTGGCCTGACGCACCGCCTCGAACACATCCGTTTCCGGCGGGATCAGCAGATCGGCCTTGCGGCGGACGCCCAGACGGCTGACCAGCTCACCGCCGCCCTTGGTATCCACCTGCGGCTTGAGGATCAGCACCCGCATCCCCTGCTCCTCGTAGTTGTGGGCCACCTGCATCAGAGCGGTGCTCTTGCCGCTGTTCATCGCGCCGTAACGGAAATACAGTTTTGCCATTTGAAAAACTCTCCTTACAGAAGAAAAGACTGCTGCACTTATTTTTATTTTTAGCGTCCTCGCCCTCTCAGCTTCGCGTTGCTCAGCAGCTCTCCCAAAGGGAGAGCCCTTGGCAAAACCGGAAACTTGATCATACTGCCAAAGCCTCTCACTCTGGGAGAGGTGGCATTGCGTTAGCAATGACGGAGAGGGCGAGCCCGCTGCTCTTGTGCAGCAGTCTTTATTTCTTTTTATTTACTATAGATAGGTATATTCAGTCCTGATTGCGCAGGCGGTAGCCCAGACTCATCAGGCTGTCGCCCAGATGGACGTTCTCTACCACCACATCGGGGTACGCCACCGAAAGGTCATAGTGGGAGAAATTCCAGAAGCCCTCGATACCCAGATCCACCAGACGGCCGCTGACCTGCTCCGCACCGTCGCGGGGCACACAGAGCACTGCGACCTTGGGGTGATGCTCGGCACAGAAAGACTCCAGCTCGTCGATATGGCGGATCTGGATGCCGCTGATCTCCTTGCCCACCTCGCTCTGTGCCACATCAAAGGCGGCGATCAGGCGGTAGCCGTTGGTATCGGTGGTGATAAAGCGGCTCACTGCCTTGCCCAGACGGCCGCAGCCGATCAGGATGGTGGGCAGGCGGTCGCCGTTGCCGAACAGCAGGCCTTCCAGAATGGAGAGCAGGTTTTCCACCGAGTAGCCGATGCCCTGCCGGCCATTCACATCGCCGATGCAGTTGAAGTCCTGTCGTACCTGCGAAGCGGTGGTGCCCATCTGAGCAGCCAGCTCGCGGGAGGAAATGCTGTTGATGCCGTCTTCCTGCAGAGAGCGCAGATAGCGGTAATATTTGGGAAGACGCTTGATAACGGGAAGCGAAGCCTTTGCAGGGGTGTTCATAGAATACTTTCTCCTTTCGCTCTATCGCAGTACTTGCCGCAGCTGCCTGCTTTACAGATGCGGCGCAGAGAAACCCCGATCCGTTTACGGGTCCATATTGCAGATATTACAGTTTGCAGATATTACAGTCAATTATTTAAAGTATACAGCACTGATGGAGAATGTCAAATCATTCTCAAAAAAATTTTATGAAATGTTACCGTTTTTTTGCTGCAGCGGGTCTGTATAGCCCGGCACAGGCCGGGGAATGCTGACAAAAAACGCAGGAGGAAAGCATATGAACGATGAAACGCAGCAGACCGACGCAGGCCGACTGGAAAAAGAAGAGATCGAGGATCTGGGCACGGTCACGCTGGCCCGCGGCGGGCATGTCATCCACTGCCTGACCGTCATCGGCCAGATCGAAGGCCATTCGGAAGCGCCGCAGGGCCAGAAGACCACGAAGTACGAGCATGTCATCCCGCAACTGGTGGCCGCGCAGGAGGACCCCCGCATCGAGGGCCTGCTGGTGCTGCTGAACACGGTGGGCGGGGATGTGGAAGCAGGCCTTGCGCTGGCGGAGCTGATCGCCAGCGTATCCAAGCCCAGCGCAACGCTGGTGCTGGGCGGCGGGCACTCCATCGGCATCCCGCTTGCCGTCAGCGCCCGGCGCAGCTTCATCGTGCCCACAGCCACCATGACCGTGCACCCGGTGCGGCATTCCGGCGTCATTCTGGGGGTGCCGCAGACCATGCGCAGCTTTGAGCAGATGCAGCAGCGCATCACCGGCTTTGTGGCGGCCCACAGCGGCATGACCGAAAAGCGCTACACCGACCTGATGCTCCACACCGGCGAGCTGGTGATGGACATGGGCACCGTGCTGGACGGACGCCGGGCCGTGAAGGAAAAGCTCATCGACGAGCTGGGCGGGCTTTCGGATGCACTGGCGTGGCTGTATAAAGAAATTGAAAAAGAGTAAGAAGACAGGACGGCAGATAGTTTCTCCAGCGAATGTCCTGGGGGTGGGACCCTGCTGCCGCAGGCAGTAGGGCGGGACTGGAGTCCCGGGCTGTTCGCGGAGAAAGCTATCTGCTGGCCTGCCGGGCTGAAGAAATTTGTACAACAATAGGTTTGCCATTTTCTTCCCTGCGTGGTACAATAATAAAATCAAATAGTGTGTCTACTACAAATGTGGGGAACAGAGAAGAATGGCGACAAGAAAACGTAAAACAACAACACGGCGTGCATCATCGCGCAAAAAGCGCGCCGAACAGCGGCTCCCGGCAGGGCTTGGCACCCTGTTCGCAGGCCTTTTGCTGGTAGTGCTGGCCTTTGTGGAGGGAGATTCGGCATGGAAGGCCCTGCACGATGTGCTGTTCGGACTTTTCGGCTGCGGCAGCTTTGTGCTGGGCGCAGCTGTGTGCTGCCTTGCTGTGCAGTATACCCGGGGCGAAGACCTTCTGCCCCCGATCTTCAAGCTGATTTTGGGGCTGGTGTTTGCCTGCGGGACCGTGATCGTTTTTTCGGATATCCAGCCGCAGGGCATGTCTGCGTTCCAGATGACCGCCGCCTGCTATGCCAACGGCGTGAATGCATGGCTGGGCGGCGGCGCGCTGGGCGCACTGCTGGGCGGCAATCTGCTGCTGCTCTGCGGCAGACCGGCGGCAAACCTGATCATGGCGGTGCTGGCGCTCTGCGTCAGTCTGTACATTTTTGACCTGACCCCGGCAGAGGTCTGGCAGTGGCTGTGCGCCGCATTCGGCGGGGTGCACGCAAAGGGCGCCGCCCTTGCCCGGCAGAGCGCGGAGCGCCGTGCGGAACGTGCGGCCGCCCGGGCGGCAGAGGCCGAGGAGGACGAGGAGGAAGCCGAAGACGAATATGAGGAAGAGGAGCCGGAGGACGAACCGGCCGGCCCTGCGTTCCATATCGGTGTGCCGGACTGGCTGAACGGCATCCGGCATTGGGGCCACAAGGTGACCGAAGAGATGGAAGCGGAGGAGCCGGAGGCAGCCCCGCAGCCGGAGCCGCCCGCAGACACTTCCGGTCAGCCGCTTGCCCAGCCGGAGCCTGCCGCCCCGGCCATCACGCCGGTGCAGGTACGGGTATCCCGGCCCCGGGCTTCCTTTGACGTAGACCTTGGCCCCGACCACACTGAGGTAAAGGAGGGCGGCAGCGAGCCCATCGAGCCGCTCATCGTGGGCCCGGGCGGCACCTTTGGGCAGAACCCGCTGCGCCCGGCCCCCAAACCTGCCCCGCAGCCCATCGTGGCAGATGCGGTGGAAACGGATGCGTCCGACTTCTTTGCAAAGGCCGCACAGCCGGTGCAGCCTGCGGCAGAAAGCTTTGATACACCGGTGATGCCCGCCGTCCCGCCGGAAGCTCCGGCAGCGGCCATCACGCCGGAAATGCCTGCAGCACCCATCCAGCCCGCTGTGCCGACGGCACCCGCCCGTGTCAGTGCAGAAAACGCGGCGGCCATGCGCAGCGCACCGGATGAGGACGGCTGGATCAGCATTACCGCTGAACCGGTGGAGGAAAAGGACATCAGCACGCTGGTGGCAGCGGCAATGGAAAAGCCCGCCGCCTCCGAGCAGGCCGCGGCAGCGGCCCCTGTGGACGAGACCGAACCGGTGGATACCTATCAGTACCAGTACCCGCCCATCGAGCTGTTTGAAAAATCGCAGGAGGAAAGCGACCCCGGCGTACAGGACGAGCTCAAAGCCAATGCCCAGAAGCTGGTGGACACGCTGGAAAGCTTTGGCGTGCGCACCCGTGTGCTGGACATCTCCCGGGGCCCCTCCGTCACCCGGTACGAGGTGCAGCCCATGGCGGGCGTCAAGATCAGCCGCATCACCTCGCTGGCGGACGATATCGCACTGAACCTTGCGGTGGCGGACGTGCGCATGGAAGCGCCCATTCCCGGCAAGCCCGCCGTCGGCATCGAGGTGCCCAACCACAAAAAGACCCCCGTGTATATCCGCAGCGTGTTCGAGAGCCAGAGCTTTCTGCGCATGACCTCACCGTTGGGCATCGCGCTGGGCAAGGACATTGCCGGTGTGGCGCAGGTAGCCGATCTGTGCAAGATGCCTCATCTGCTGATCGCAGGCAGCACCGGCAGCGGCAAATCGGTGTGCGTGAACAGCATCATCATGAGCCTGCTGTTCCGCTCCAGCCCGGAGGACGTGAAGCTGCTGCTGATCGACCCCAAGGTGGTGGAGCTGGCCGAGTACAACGGCATTCCCCATCTGCTGATGCCGGTGGTCACCGAGCCGAAAAAGGCCGCCGGTGCGCTGGGCAGTGCCGTGCAGGAGATGGAGCGCCGCTACCGCCTGTTTGCGGAGAACAATGTGCGCGACATCAAGTCCTTCAACAAGCTGGCCGCGGAACGGCCGGAGCTGGAAAAGATGCCCTACATCGCCATTATCATCGACGAGCTGGCCGATTTGATGATGGTGGTGGGCAAGGATGTGGAAGACTCCATCTGCCGCATCGCCCAGAAGGCCCGCGCGGCCGGCATGCACCTGATCGTAGCCACCCAGCGCCCCAGCGTGGACGTCATCACCGGCCTGATCAAGGCCAACATCCCCAGCCGCATCGCATTTGCGGTGTCCAGTCAGGTGGACAGCCGCACCATTCTGGACGGCTCCGGTGCCGAAAAACTGCTGGGCATGGGCGATATGCTGTTCATGCCGGTGGGCGCGCCCAAGCCCACCCGTATTCAGGGCACCTTTGTGCGGGATGAGGAGATCAGCCGTGTGCTGGACTTCATCAAGCAGAGCGGCACCGTGCAGTACGACGAGGCTATGATCGAGGCCATGGAAAAGCATGCCATTCAGGACGGCAAAAAGGGCAGCAGCGGTGCGGATGCGGATGAAGAGCCGGACAGCGACCCCATGTTCAAGCAGGCCGTGGAGGTGGTCATCGATGCCGGTCAGGCCTCCACCAGCCTTTTGCAGCGCCGCTGTAAGCTGGGCTACGCCCGCGCGGCCCGCATCATGGACGAAATGGAGCAGAAAGGCGTCATTGGCCCCTACGAGGGTGCCAAACCCCGCGCAGTGCTCATCAGCCGCCAGCAGTGGATCGAACAGCAGATGAACCAGCCGGAGGAATGACCCTCTCAGGCGCTGACGCGCCAGCTCTCCCGAAGGGCGAGCTTTATGAGTGGGTAAGATATCGTCTGCCTTCAAAGAAAAACTGGATGAAAAGATACAAAAAGCTCCCCCATCGGGGGAGCTGGCAACGCCGCAAGGCGTTGCCTGAGAGGGTTTAACAATAAAAGGAGCATTATGGACAACTCTTCCCCTAAGATCTACACCGAATTTCTTCCCATCAGCCGGGCGGACATGGAAGCCCGGGGCTGGGAGCAGCTGGACTTTGTGGTGGTAGGCGGCGACGCATACGTAGACCACCCCAGTTTTGGCACCGCCATCATCAGCCGCCTGCTGGAAGCAGAGGGCTATAAGATCGGCGTGCTGGCACAGCCCCACTACACCGACTGCGAGGACTTCAAGCGGTTCGGCAAGCCCAAGTATGGCTTTTTCATCGGCGGCGGCAACGTGGACAGCATGGTCAGCCACTATTCCGTGGCAAAGATCCCTCGCGCCGAGGACGAATACTCCCCTGGCGGCAAGGGCGGCGCACGCCCGGACCGCAGCGCCACTGTGTACACCCGCCTTGCCAAGCAGGCCTATCCCGACCTGCCGGTGATCCTGGGCGGTCTGGAAGCGTCCCTGCGCCGCTTTGCCCACTACGATTACTGGCTGGACACCGTGCTGCCCAGCATCGCCGAGGACTCCGGCGCGGACATCATCAGCTTTGGCATGGGCGAACATCAGACCGTGGAGATTGCCCGCCGCCTTGCCGCCGGGGAGCCGGTGGAGAGCATCACGGACGTGGACGGCACCTGTTACATGACCGATTTCGACCATCTGCCCGAGCGCTACGTGGAGTGCGCAGGCTTTAAAAAGGTGGCGTCGGATAAGACCGCCTACGCCAAGGCCTGCCGCATCCAGATGGACAATCAGGACGTGGTCAGCGGCCAGATCATCGTGCAGAAGCAGAGCGAGAAGTATCTGGTACAGAACATCCCCGCAAAGCCGCTGGTGCGCGGGGAGCTGGACAAGGTCTATGCCCTGCCCTACACCCGCCGGTATCACCCCATCTACGAGAGCATGGGCGGCGTGCCCGCCATCCGGGAGGTGCAGTTCTCCATCATCCAGAACCGCGGCTGCTTTGGCGGCTGCAACTTCTGCGCCATCCAGCTGCATCAGGGCCGCCGTGTCACCAGCCGCAGCGCGGACAGCATCGTGGCGGAAGCCGAGCGCATGACCCACGAGCCGGATTTCAAGGGCTACATCCACGATGTGGGCGGCCCCACCGCAAACTTCCGCTTCCCCTCCTGCCGGGAGCAGATGCTGCGGGGCATGTGCACCGGTGGCAAGCACTGTCTTGCCCCCACCACCTGCTCCCACATGATCGTGGACCACAGCGACTACCTGAAGATCCTGCGCCGGGTGCGGGAGCTGCCGGGCGTGAAAAAGGTGTTCATCCGCAGCGGCATCCGGTTCGACTACCTGATGGCCGACCCGGACGACACCTTCTTCAAGGAACTGGTGGAGTACCACGTGTCCGGCCAGCTGAAGGTGGCTCCGGAGCACTGTGCGCCCAATACGCTGGCCTACATGGGCAAGCCGCCCATCGAAACCTTCAACAAGTTCAAGGATAAGTTCTATGAGCTGAGCAAAAAGGCCGGCAAAAAGCAGTATCTTGTTCCCTACCTGATGTCCAGCCACCCGGGCAGCACCCTCAAGGATGCGGTCTATCTGGCGGAATATCTCTACAAAAACCACATGCGCCCGGAGCAGGTGCAGGACTTCTACCCCACCCCCGGCACCGTGAGCACCTGCATGTTCTACACCGGTCTGGACCCCTACACCCTGAAGCCGGTGTTCGTGGAAAAGACCCCTGAGGGCAAGGCACTGCAGCGGGCGCTGCTGCAATACTACGAGCCCCGCAACGCCGAGAAGGTGGTCAAGGCGCTGAAGATGACCCACCGGGAGGACCTGATCCCCCTGCTGGTGCCCGCCGCAGGCCGCCGCGCCGTGCAGCGCTCTGCCCGCCGGGCCGAAGCTGCCGACGTGACCATCCACAATGACGGCACCTATACGGTGCGCCCGAACCAGAAGGGCCATAACGGCAAGCCTGCCCACGGCCAGAGCCGCGGCGCTGCACCGGCAGGCCGTGCGCCCAGCCCCGGCGCACGCTTTGCGCCCCATTCGGCACCTGCGCACAAGCCCAAAAACGATCAACAGAAAGAGAACGCAACGTGGAAAACTGGAAAGAAGAAAAAGTGACCCCGCATAAAAAAAGCCTGTGGCAGCGCCTTGCTGCGCTGGCCGCTGCCGCCGCGCTGGTACTGAGCCTTGCAGGCTGCAGCGGGCTGCCATCCGTTCCGGGCGGAAGCGCCGATGTGGTGCCGAACCCGTCCTCTGCCGCTGCAACGGTGGATGCACCGCTGGAGGTGCATTTTATCGATGTCGGTCAGGCGCTGAGCGTGCTGGTGGAGTGTGACGGACAGTTCATGCTCTACGACGGCGGCAATGTGGACGACGGCAGTCTGGTGGTGTCCTACCTGCAGAGTCAGGGGGTGGAGCAGCTGGAATATGTGTTCTGCTCCCATGCCCACGAGGATCATGTGGGCGGTCTGGCTGCGGCGCTGGCCTACTTCCCTGCGTACCATGTGTACAGCCCTGTGACCGATGCCTCCACCAAATGCTTTCAGGATTTTGTCAAGTACACCCAGCAGCAGGGTCTGCAGGTGGAAGCGCCCGCCGTGGGTACCATGTGGCCGCTGGGCGGCGCCACCGTAACCATGCTGGGGCCGGTGGCACAGTACAGCGACACCAACGATACCTCTCTCGTGCTGCGCATCGACTACGGCTCCACCAGCTTCCTGCTGACCGGCGACATGGAAAAGACGGCGGAGACCGACCTTGTGAACAGTGGTGCCAACCTCAGGGCCAATGTTCTGCAGGTGGGCCACCACGGTTCCAGCACCTCCACCAGCTACCTCTTCCTGAATGCGGTGCTGCCGGAAATGGGAGTCATCTCCTGCGGTGTGAACAACAAGTACGGCCACCCCCACGAGGAGACCCTGAGCATCCTGCGGGACGCCGGGGTGGATGTCTACCGCACCGACCTGCAGGGCACCATCACCATTGGTTCCGACGGCCAGAACTACACCGTGGGCACCGAGCACTTTGCAGCAGATTCCACACTGAACCCCACCGACCCGGCGGCGTCCAGCACAGCCCAGCAGACCTACATCGGCAACGTGAACAGCAAAAAGTTCCATCTGCCCAGCTGCCCGAACCTGCCGGCAGAGAAGAATCAGGTCCTGTTCTCCAGCTACGAGGAAGCCGTGGAAGCAGGCTATACGCCCTGCTCCAGCTGCATCAAATAAACTCGTCCGATCTGACGAGACAAAGAAAAACCCACGGAAAGACGAATTTTGCAACGTCAGACCGTGGGTTTTATTCATATCGGAGTGGCGAGACTCGAACTCGCGGCCTCCTGCTCCCAAAGCAGGCGCGCTACCAACTGCGCAACACCCCGGCATCCGGCGGCACTGCTGCACCGCCGGGATATAGTATATCGTTTTTTGAGCCGTTCGTCAATACGGCATTGTGCACCAATGGGGCAAAAAATGGGCAGATCCTGCGCCTTCCCTTAATTAAAGGAGCGGAAGCCCTTGCCGATGATCTCGCTGGAGTTGACGATGGTGATAAAGCTACGGGGATCGTTCTCGCGCAGGAAGTTGCGCAGCTGCAGTGCCTGACGGCGGGTCAGCACCGTGACCAGAACGCTGAGCTCGTGGTGGGTGTAGGCACCGTAGGCCTTTTCCACAGTAGCAGAGCGGTTCAATTCCTTGATGATGAAGTCCAGAATGGGCTGCGGGTTGGCCGTCACGATGGTGCACACCTTGCGCAGGCGGATGTTCTCGATGGCACCATCCACCACAAAGCTCTTGCCCATCAGGCCGAGGATACAGTACAGGCCGGTGCCCATACCAAACCGCCATGCCGCCGCCAGCACGATGAGGATATCGCTGACCATCAGGGCCTTTCCGATCTCCATAGAGGTATATTTTGCCAGGATCAGGGCCACAATATCCGTACCGCCGGTGGATGCGCCAATGTCAAACACGATGGCCGCACCAAGCGCCGGCAGGAACACTGCGAACACCAGATCCAGCATAGCGTCACCGCTCATGGAAACGTTGACGGGATAGAGCCACTCGCACACCGACACGAAAAAGGACAGTGCGAAGGAAGAATAGATCGTCCAGCCCATGGTCTTGATGCCCAGAAAGACGAAGCCCAGCACCACCAGGATCAGGTTGATGATCCACATGAAGCCGCCCACGTTGATCCGGGGGAACAGGTCTGCCAGCAGAATGGACAGGCCCGAGGTGCCGCCAAATGCAAAATGGTTGGGATTTTTAAAGTATACGATGCCGACCGCAGTCAGGATCAGACCAAGGTTCAGCTCACAAAAGAAATTTAAATTCTTCAGCATATTTTCCCTGCTGAACGCTTCTTTTAAACTGTTCATGGGATTCCTCCTATTTTAAACACGGCAAAATCCGCCTTACACCATGCAAAAATATACTCTCCTTCTCTGCCGGTGTCAAGGGATAGGACAAAAGTTGTGGAAAATAGGTATTTCTTTCTCCATGGGAAGCCTTTTATCGCTTTCTCTTGAAGAAATCGGCAGAATAGTGTATTATATAGTATTATGGAATATGTAGGCACTTTGTGCCTTTGACAGGGGGAAAACATATGGCAGATAAAAACTTTCTGACCGACATCATCGACGCCGATCTGGCCGAGGGCAAGATCCGCGAGATCCATACCCGCTTCCCGCCCGAGCCCAACGGCTACCTGCACATCGGCAGTGCCAAGGCCATCTACATCAACTGGTCCATTGCAAACCAGTACGGCGGCAAGTTCAACCTGCGTCTGGACGACACCAACCCCGCCCGCGAGGGTGAGGAGTATGTCAACAGCATCATCGAGGATCTGCACTGGCTGGGTGCCGACCCCAACGGCGGCATCTTCTACGGCAGCGACTACTTTGATAAATGCTACGAGTATGCCGAAAAGCTCATCATGGAGGGCAAGGCCTACGTGGACGACCTGACCCGCGACGAAATGCGCGAGTACCGCGGTGCCGACGCCGGCAAGCCCAGCCGTCCTTCTCCGTGGCGTGACCGCACCCCGGAAGAGAACCTGGATCTGTTCCGCCGGATGCGTGCCGGTGAGTTCCAGGAGGGCGAAAAGACCCTGCGTGCCAAGATCGATCTGGCCAGCCCCAACATGAATATGCGCGACCCGGCCATCTACCGCATCAAGTACGCCGAGCATCACCGTCAGGGCAGCAAGTGGTGCATCTACCCGATGTACGACTTCGCACACCCCATTCAGGACGCCATTGAGGGCATCACCCACAGCATGTGCAGTCTGGAGTTCGAGAACCACCGTCCGCTGTACAACTGGGTCATCGAGAACATCTTCGGCACTGCCTTCCCCAAGCAGCGCGAGTTTGCACGCCTGAACATGACCAACACCGTCATGAGCAAGCGCTACCTGCGTGAGCTGGTGGAAATGGGCATCGTGGACGGCTGGGACGACCCCCGCATGCCCACCCTGTGCGGCCTGCGCCGCCGCGGCTACACCCCCACCTCCATCTTCACCTTCGTGCGGGAGGCCGGTATCTCCAAGTCCGACAACCTCATCGACATGCGCCAGCTGGAAGCCTGCATCCGCAGCGAGCTGGACCTGACCGCACAGCGCCGCATTGCCGTGCTGGATCCCGTAAAGCTGATCGTGGACAACTACCCGGAGGACAAGACCGAGTACTTTGATGTGGCCAACAACCCCAACCGCGAGGCCAACGACACCACCACCCGCAAGGTGGCCTTTACCCGCGAGCTGTGGATCGAGAACGAGG
>QWCN01002361.1_pt1 | contig 24926 bp, 19 predicted proteins | sample 1972711 | NCBI WGS metagenome assembly QWCN01 (sample SAMN09866707, study PRJNA288562) | Human gut metagenome isolate term1_stool, whole genome shotgun sequencing... | isolation source: gut | host: Homo sapiens | place: USA: California
GCACAGGCAATTGCTGACAAGCTGAAAGGACAGACCGTTCACGCCGGAGCAAAGGCTGGCAACGGCGGCAGACTGTTCGGGGCAGTTACTGCGGCACAGATCGCGGAGTGCATTGAAAAACAGTTCGGCTGCAAAATCGACAAGAAGAAGATCGGTCTGAAATCGGACATCAAAAATTTCGGCAGCTATGAGGCAGATATTCGCCTGTACACCGGCATTTCTGTCAAGGTGACTGTAGAAGTTGTCGAGGAATAAAGGCAACACCGCACAAAGCCCGCCTGACGGCTTTGCACACAATCTGCGTGCAGATTTTCCGTCATATTGCCCAGAAATCCCTTGCCATACGGCAGTATGCCTGCGGAATTTCTGGGCAATCTGCCGAAAAATCTGACGACGCATCTGTCGCACAATCTTTGTGCGGTATTGCCCAGAATCATCAGCAACAGAGCAATGCGGGTACGGTTTTCGTCCCGCATTATTTTTCCAAGGAGGGATTTTCATGGCAGATACAGTGTATTCTTCCAACGAAGCCGCAGAACTGCCCTTTAGTCTGGAAGCAGAACAGACCGTGCTGGGTGCCATTCTGCAAGACCCGAATGTACTGCCGGTAGTATTGGAAACCGTTCGTCCGGAATGCTTTTTCAATCCCCAGCATCAGGAACTGTTCCAGATCATTCTGCAAATGTTCACTTCCGGTGAAAGAGCAGACGTGGTGACGGTGCTCAATGTGGCAGTGCAACGCAAGGTGTTCGAAACCGCCGCAGAGGGCAGAAACTATCTGGCGGCGTTAATCAACAGTGTGCCGTCTACCTCGAATATCGAGAGCTACTGTGCCATTGTCACGGAAAAATATTATATCCGTTGTCTAGCATATGCGGCACGGGGCATTTTGCAGGACATTCAGTCCGGCGAGGGCAGTGCCCAGATGCTCATGGACGCGGCAGAACAGCGGATTTATGACATTCGGCAGGGCAAGGACGTGCAGGGGCTGACCAAGATCGGCGATGCCATTTGTGAAGCTTATGACCATGTGGGCAAAATTGCAGGGCCGGACAAAGAAAAATATGTAGGTGCCAGAACAGGATTTTCCTATCTGGATACGGTGACTTCCGGTCTGAACAAGTCGGATCTGCTGCTGATCGCTGCCCGCCCCGGTATGGGTAAAACTTCCTTCGCCCTGAACATTGCCACCAACGTGGCACGGCACAGCGGCAAGGAAGTGGCGATCTTTTCGCTGGAAATGTCCAAGGAACAGCTTGCCACCCGTATGCTTTCTTCGGAAGCACTGGTAGATTCCCAGAAGCTTCGCAACGGCTTTCTCACCAATGAGGACTGGGTGCGGCTTGCCACCAGTGCCGGCGTTCTTAGCGGACTGCCCATGTACATTGACGATACTGCCAGCATCAACGTGCAGCAGATCAAGGCGAAGCTGCGGCGTATGAAGAATCTGGGACTGGTGGTCATTGACTATCTCCAGCTGATGGGTTCCACCCTGAAAACCGACAACCGTGTACTGGTGGTTTCGGAACTGACGCGTCAGCTGAAAATCATGGCGAAAGAACTGGATATTCCCATTATTGTTCTGTCCCAGCTGTCCCGTGGTCCGGAAGGACGTAACGACAAGCGGCCGATGCTGTCCGACCTCCGTGAATCCGGTTCTATCGAGCAGGACGCGGACATTGTAATGTTTCTCTATCGGGATGCTTACTATAATAAGGACAGCCCCACGCCGAACATTTCCGAGTGCATCGTGGCAAAGAACCGTCACGGCGAAACCGGTACCGTCAAGCTGATGTGGGACGGTCAGTTCACTCGCTTCTCCAATGCGGAAATGCGTGATGAGGGCTGATGCCGTTTCCCGTGCAGTACTGGAACAACTGCGGGAACTGCACTGTCTGGAAACGGAACAGACTGTCTGCTGTGCCCTTTCCGGCGGGGCGGACAGTGTGTGTCTGCTCCGTTGCCTGCTGGAACTGCGTCCGGTACTGGGTATTACAATTACAGCGGTGCATGTCAATCACCACCTCCGTGGAGCCGAAAGCGAACGGGACCGAGCGTTCTGTCAGCAGCTTTGTGCAGGGCTGGGAGTGCGGCTGGTGGTCTATGATGTGAATCCGGCAGCAAGGGCAGTACAGGAGCATTGCTCCGAAGAACTGGCGGCAAGGGAATGCCGGTATGCTGCTTTTGCACAGGTGCAGGCGGACTGGATCGCCACGGCACACACTGCCTCGGACAATCTGGAAACGGCAGTGCACCGGCTGGTGCGGGGAGCAAGCCTGCATGGACTGACGGCAATTCCGCCGAAAAACGGGCGGTTTCTCCGTCCGCTGCTGCGGGTGACACGGCGGCAGGTGGAACAGTATCTGGAATCACTGGGGCAGACCTATGTCACCGACAGCACCAACCTCACCGATGCCTACACCCGCAACCGGATCCGGCATCAGGTGATTCCGGCACTGGAACAGCTGAACCCTTCTGTAGAACGCACGGTTTCCTATACCCTGCGGAGCCTGCGGCGGGAGGACGATTTCCTGCACCAGCAGGCACAGGCAGCCTATGCCAAATGCCGTACCGGAAAGAATACCCTTTCCGGCTTGGAAACGCTTCACGAGGCGTTGCAGTTCCGGTGTATTGCCATGCTGTTGGAGGAGGCGGGGATCTCCTGTGAAGCTCCGCTGCTGGAACGGCTGGCGGCACTGGCACGGCAGGGCGGCAGGTGGAATTTGTCTGGTGCTGTTTATGCTGTGGGAAAGTCGGGCACACTGACCATAGAAACGGTGCAGCTGCCAGAGCCTTTGCCGGAAGCGATCCCTCTGCAAATGGGGGAAAACCGGCTTTTTTCAGGTTTCGTGTTGCATGCCCGACTGGAAACAGTGTCGCCTGCGGAAAATGTTGCAAATATTCATAAAAAATTTGCAAATGCGTGTCTGGATTATGATAAAATAAAAGGTGAAATCTTCCTGCGTCCCAGACAGTCCGGCGACCGCATGCAGCTTTCCGGCAGAGGGTTTACCTCTGCTCTGAAAAAACTGATACAGGCGAATCTTCCGCCGGAACGCCGCCGCACGGCTCATGTGCTGGCAGATGCAGACGGGGTGATTTTCGCCGAGGGCGTGGGCTGTGCCGCAAGAGTTTGTCCGGACGGAAAAACCAGACGGCTGCTGGTGCTGGAAATTTTCGGGAAATGCTGAAGCTTGTGCGTAAACCTGATGCAGCAGTTCCCTCGCAATGATATAGAGAGAACTGGCGGCAATGCTGCTTGCCGGTTTTCTTTTCAACAGAATGGAGTGAATGTAATTTGACACCAAAGAAAGGCCGTGGGATCGGAGCGTATCTGCTCGTTGTCGTGGTATTGATCGTGGCACTGGTTTTCCTGCTGAACGGGCTGAAAACCGGCGGCAAAGAAACCAAATATTCCGACATTATGAAGTACTTCGATAATTATGAAGTCACTGCGTACACCTTGGATCTGGGCTCCGGCGAACTGAAGCTGACGCTGGACGACGGGGATAAGCTGACCTATGATGTGCCCAATGTATCGGTATTCCGTGATGATACGAAGGACTATCGCACCAGCTATAACCAGAAGCACCCCGATGCTCCGCTGCAGGTGGACTATTATAAGATTCGGGATACTTCGTGGCTGCTGACGCTGATTCCCACACTGGTGCTGCTGGGGCTGATGATCTTCCTGTTCGTGTTCATGATGCGGCAGGCAAACGGCGGCGGCAAGTACACCACCTTCGGCAAGGCAAACATCAAGAATCAGGCGAACACCCGCAAGGCAACCTTTGCCGATGTGGCAGGTGCCGATGAGGAAAAGCATGAACTGGAAGAAATTGTAGACTTCCTGAAAAATCCGCGGAAATATGCGGAACTGGGTGCCCGTATCCCCAAGGGCGTACTGCTCATGGGACCTCCCGGAACCGGTAAGACTCTGCTGGCGAGAGCTGTTGCAGGAGAAGCCGGCTGCCCGTTCTTCTCCATTTCCGGTTCGGATTTCGTGGAAATGTTTGTGGGTGTCGGTGCATCCCGTGTCCGTGACCTGTTCGATCAGGCGAAGAAAAACGCTCCGTCTATCATCTTTATCGATGAAATTGACGCAGTCGGCCGCCACCGCGGCACCGGCATTGGCGGCGGACACGATGAACGGGAACAGACCCTGAACCAGCTGCTGGTGGAAATGGACGGCTTTACCGGCAAGGACAACGTCATTGTCATTGCTGCCACCAACCGGCGGGATATTCTGGATCCGGCTCTGCTGCGTCCGGGACGGTTTGACCGTCAGATCGTAGTTGGCTATCCGGACGTTAAGGGTCGGGAACAGATCCTGAAAGTACACACCAAGAGCAAGAGCATCGGACCGGACGTAGACCTGACTACCATTGCCAGGTCTACCGTGGGATTTACCGGTGCTGATCTGGAAAATCTGGTGAATGAAGCCTGCCTGCTTGCTGCACGGAAAAATAAAAAGGCAATCACCATGGACGAAATTCAGGAGGCGACCATTAAGGTGATCGCCGGACCGGAAAAGAAGTCCCATAAGGTAACGCCCAAGGAAAAGCGGCTGACCGCATTCCACGAGGCAGGGCATGCAGTCTGCACCTATTACTGCGATCATCAGGATAAGGTGCATCAGGTGTCCATTATCCCCAGAGGTATGGCTGGCGGCTATACCATGTCCCTGCCGGAGCAGGACAAAAGCTTCGTTTCCAAAAAGGAAATGGAAGAAAACATCATCACGCTGCTGGGCGGACGTGTGGCAGAACAGCTGGTGCTGGACGACATTTCCACCGGTGCCTCCAACGACCTGGAACGTGCCACTTCTACCGCACGGAGCATGGTGACTCGTTACGGCTTCAGCGAAAAGCTGGGACCGATCGTCTATGGCAATGACCAGAACGAGGTTTTCCTCGGCAGAGATCTGGGCTCGTCCCGCGATTACTCCGACCGCGTTGCCGGTGAGATCGATGACGAAGTACGGAACATCGTGGAAAAGGCATACGACAAGGCAACGGCGATCCTGCAAATGCACATGGATCAGCTGGAACTGCTGGCAAAGTATCTGATGATCCACGAGAAGATCGAGAAGGACGACTTCGAAACATTGATGCTGGGCAAAATGGATCCCTCCCAGTTTGAGGAAACACCGGCAGAACCGGAAACCTCTGCAACAGAAGCAGAACTGACAGAAGAAAAGCCCACGGAAAATGGAGATTCTTCTGCACCTACAGAAGCGTAAACAATTGTTGTTATAAAAGGCTGTCACATGCAAAGAATCATGTGACAGCTTTTTTGCGTATGAGTTGATTTTTGTATATTTTGTGATATAATTACGAATAGAAGTTGTCGGTATCTGGCAGTTTAAAAACAGAAAGAGGGATTTGCATGGACTTTTTACGAAAAATCACGGCGGCAGTAATCGCCGGTGTATTTATTTGTTTGGCGGGAGCCGGCACGCTGTCAGAACCGGTTCTGATGCCGCAGGAACACGTTTTTGCAGCAAGCGGGGAAGCCGTTTCGGAAACAAAGCATTACCAAGAAAAAGGAAGTCAAATGTCTGATCCTGTGTTGTGGTGGAAGTGGTACTCCACCATTGACTACGTGATTGTGACAGAAACCTATTGGGATGACACTGTAGGAGATACTGTTTCCAACAGTTGCAAAACTTGTGCCGGAGCCGTTTCACTGGACAGCATGGCAAAGAAAAATGCCGACTGCGACAGTGACGGCGAAGTGGGCAGCAATGATGCCGTTTCTGGTACATCTGATTAACATACTGCTGGAGCCAGACCTTTCTTAAAGGCAACAAATAAAGGCAACAAAAACGCCCTGCAACAGTTCAATTGTTGCAGGGCGTTTGCTTTTCAGAAATTTTCAGTTACTGTTGTTCGATCATCGGGCGGTTGAGAATTTGCATGAATTCTTCGCCGGTGATCGTTTCGTGTTCATACAGATACTTCGCGATCTCGTGCAGCTTCGGCTGGTTTGTCTGTAACAGCTGCATTGCCTTGTCGTACTGTGTCTGAATGATCTCTGTGACCTTCTTGTCGATCTTGGTCTGGGTTTCCATGGAGCAGGTCAGGCTGGCATCACCGCCGAGGTACTGGCTCTGGACAGTTTCCATTGCCACCATGCCAAACTCGCTGCTCATACCGAACCGGCTCACCATAGAGCGTGCCAGCTTGGTTGCCTGTTCAATATCGTTGGAAGCACCGGTGGTGATCTCGTGGAAGATCAGTTCCTCTGCGGCACGTCCGCCGGTAAGCGTTGCGATCTTGTTTTCCATTTCGGTTTTGGTCATGAGGTAATGTTCGCCCTCGTCCACCTGCATGGTGTATCCCAGTGCACCGGAAGTGCGGGGGATAATGGTGATCTTCTGCACCGGAGCAGACTGGGACTGGAGGGCAGCCACCAGAGCGTGTCCCACTTCGTGATAGGAAACCGTTAGTTTTTCCTTGTTGGACAGCACGCGGTTTTTCTTCTGATAGCCGGCAATGACGACTTCCACGCTCTCCATGAGATCTTCCTGTGTGGCACAGGAGCGTCCCAGACGAACGGCACGGAGTGCAGCCTCGTTGATGATGTTCGCCAACTCTGCACCGGAAGCACCGGCAGCTGTGCGGGCAATGGCGGAGAAATCCACATTTCCTGCCAGCTTGATTTTCTGGGCGTGAACTTTCAGAATGTCGATACGTCCCTGTAGATCCGGCAGTTCCACCGGAATCCGGCGGTCGAACCGTCCCGGACGGAGCAGGGCAGGATCAAGGGATTCCGGACGGTTGGTCGCCGCCAGAATGACGACGCCCTTGGAACCGTCGAAGCCGTCCATTTCGGTCAGCAGCTGGTTCAGGGTCTGTTCCCGTTCGTCGTTGCCGCCGTACTGTCCGCCGTCACGCTTTTTACCAATGGTATCGATTTCATCGATAAAGACGATACAGGGAGCCTTTTCGTTTGCCTGCTTGAACAGGTCACGCACCTTTGCGGCACCCATGCCCACGAACATTTCCACGAATTCCGAACCGGAAATGGAGAAGAACGGGACGTTGGCTTCGCCGGCAACGGCTTTCGCCAGCAGGGTCTTACCAGTTCCGGGAGGTCCCACCAACAGGGCACCCTTGGGCATGGAAGCGCCGATCTCCTTGTAACGCTCCGGCTTGTGGAGATAGTCCACGATTTCCGCCAGCAGTTCCTTGGCTTCTTCCTCGCCGGCAACGTCCTTGAACTTGATGCCGGTAGTGGACTTGACGTAGACCTTGGCATTGCTCTTGCCCATGCCGAACATCATGGAACTGTCGCCGCCGCCCATACGCTGTGCCATTTTCTTGTTGAAGAAGTGGAACACCAGCAGCATCAGGGCAATGGGCAGCACGTAGCTGATCAGGATGTACAGCAGAGGACTGGTGCCGCTGTCGATCTCCGATTCAAACTTTGCACCGGAGGCGTACAGCCGGTCGATGAGTTCCGGATCGTTCAGGGTGCCGGTCTGGTACACCTGCTTTTCGTCTTTGTCGGTGAACGTGATCTGACTGCTTTCGATCTTGACAGAGCCGATCTCTTTGTTTTCTGTCATGCTGATGAATGCGTCGTAGCCGACTTCCTTGACGCGTCCCTTGAACAGATTCGGGAACACAAACGCCTGAAGCAGCATGAACACACATAACGCGATCAGCCAGTATGAGATCCATGATTTTTTGGGCTTTTTGGATTCTTCCATATACATACTCCTCTCTGTGCCGTATGCTGAAAGACACGGCGGGGAATCTGCCGAAATCTTGGGAAACAGATTCCGGCTGTCTTTTCATGATGACAATAGCATACCACATCTTTTTGTAAAATGCGGGCACACTTTGTGATAATTTCATGAGAATTGGGGAATGCTGTGGAACAAGCTTTATTCAGTATTGCCTTAGAAAATATTTTTTGCAAACACCAGTACCTGATATGTTGTGCCGTTGCTGTCTGTCAGGACAAATGCACGTTCTGCCTGATTCAGCAGCGGATCTTTTCTTTCGTCAAGTTTCTGATATTCGGCGTTGTCCAGCAGCAGGAAATAGTTTTTCTGTTCCGGCTGATCTTCATACCACCTAGAATCAGTCTGATAGGTCGCCTTTTGTACGCCATTCTCATTTACGCTGACATTGCGTACTTTTAGTTTTTCGCCGGAGATCACTGTGATTGCATTGGCATGCCAGAAGGTGGCATATCCATAGGTCAGTCCTTGTTTCTCCAGCATATTGGTCAGCTGGTACTGTACGTTGACTTCCTCCGCATTGGTGGGCAGCAACAGGACATTGCAGGCACTTAACAGGCAGAAACATGCCAGCGGCACGCAGAGAACGCCCGCCGCACGCTGCATAGTTTTCTGTTTGGTAATTGCCCAGCGTAGGAATGCCATAGATACAATGAAAGCCGTGCAGACGATCGGACTGAGCCGCCAGTTTGCCGCAGAAAGTGCACCGCAGAGATAGCCCACGAGAATCAATCCGGTGACTGTCCAGTGTGCCCAGAGTAAAATACGCATCTGTCTGCCGGACTGTCCCCGATACTTGGTGTAACAGCAGGTCGCTGCAACAGGCAGCACTGCCAGAATCAGTGCGGTGATGATACGGATCAGGTTCATGATACTTTCTCCGGACATTAGTTTTTTGTCAGGAATGTCCTCCAGTCCCAGCAGTGTCATCCATGCCAGGGGCAGTTTTTGAAAGTGCTCCGTCCAAGTTTCCTGAGCAGTCCAGTTGGAATAATTATCTGCATATGCACCTGCAACGCCGTTTGCCCAGAGATTTCCCAATTTCATGCCGGCAATGATTGCGATTCCCAGAGAAAGCAACAGCAGCAGTACACGAGTATTCTTTTGGTGCAGCAGTGGTGTTTTTCGATCCAGCACCCGTTCCAGAAACAGACCAGCCAGAATAGGCAGTGCAAAGATCGTGATTGCCGTGATCTGGTCGGTGCAGCAAAGTATGAAAAACAGGAACAGTGCGATAAAGGTTAGGATCGTATGCATGCGGATCTCTCGCGTCTGACGTATTGCCGACAGATTTTGCAGCCGGAACAGCAGTGCCAGTCCGAAGAACAGGAATAAGATTCCTAAACTATAATAAATGGTATGCCCCCAGAAGATTTCCCGCAGTTTTTTGCTGGCACTGAGAAGCATGAGGAATGCCGCCGCTGTGATGCAGTTCCATCGGGAATCCCAGTGCATTTGCCGAAGCATCCAACACAATGATGTTGTGAACAGAAAGAAAAAGACCAGCATTCCCATCATATTGGTTGTCATGGAAAAACCGAAAAGCGGCAGGAACAACAACATCAACAGGCTGCCGCCAAATGGCAGCAGACAAGCATAGGAAAAGTCTGGGTTGATCAGTTTTCCGCTGTCATAAGTCGCTTTTGCCCAGTAGAGCGTATCAGTGCAGTCTGCATGAAATTCGCCTTTTGATGGACAGAGAATATAGTATGCCACCACGCCTACCGCAGTCAGTAGCAGCACTGGCGGAAGTATGATGCAAAAGCTTTCCCAAAGCAGTTTCCCCAAAGGTTTTTGGGGCTTGTTCTCTGGCGTTTGTTCAGCAGTGACCACAGACGGTTTTGGCTCAGATAAGGAAGAACTGTTGGATTCTGTCGGCTCGTTCGGCGACAGGGTTGTATTTGATGCGGTATCCTGTTCTGCTGCGTTTTTTTGCAGATATTTTGATATGGTCATAGATAGCCCCTTCTTTTCAGATGGAAGCTGTTCCTGTAAGCACCTCTGCGGGATAATTCAGCTGCTGCGGAGTCCAGTTTGTCAGAATGGGCTGATACTCCCGAGCCATTGCCTTGGCACCCTCCAGATCGTGAGCCAGATAGTTGCCGCATTCCTGCCGCTTGCCGCCGGGGATCTCGCCGGTGAAGTCCTGTACATACTGTAAAGTTTCCTGCACCAGCCGAATGGCATCGGCACCGGAAACGGTATTGCGGGTGAGGAAATAGAAGCCGGTGCGGCAGCCCATGGGTCCCACATAGACCACGCCGTCAGACAGCGGGGTGTTCCGGACATAGGTGGCGAACAGGTGCTCAAATGTGTGCAGGGCGTTGTCCTCCAGATAGTCGCCTGCCGGATTGTTGGGAAGCTTCATTCGCAGATCATAGGTGATGACATCGCCGTCCACGCGGGAAATGTACATACCGGGCTTCAAATAGTCGTGATTGATCGTAAAACTGGTGATTTGTTTCATTGTTTATGCCTCCAAAAAATTACGGCAACCCCGCACAAAGCCCGCCTGATGGCTTTGTACGCAATCTGACGATGCAGCTTACGCACAAGCTTTGTGCGGTGTTGCTTTGCGAAATTTTTTCGCATTGGTTTCATTATAGCAAACAATGCCGGGGATTGTCAAGTGAAAGCCACGAAAAAACACCCGCCGGCATGCCGACGGGTGCTGTCTTACAGTACCACTTTTACCTGATATTTTTCCAGCCAGTAGTTCATCTGGACGAAGTACGCCATAATTTGCGGACGTGTCATCAGCTGTCCGTACCACTGCACGGATTCCTCACTTTCCAGCAGTCGTTCCAGCATTTCCTTCCGCACGATTTGCAGCACCGGTGAAAGCGGATCTGCCACCACATGCCGGAGCATTTCTGAAACCGCCTGCAAATAGCTGGGGTTGTGGGTCTTGGGATAGGGGCTCTTTTTCCGCCAGAGCACTTCCGGCGGCAGAACGTCCTGCATCGCCGTCCGCAGCAGTCCCTTTTCGTAGCCGTTCCAGTCCTTGTACTCCCATGGAACATTGTAGAGATACTCCGCAATGCGGTAATCACAGAACGGCACACGGACTTCCAGCGCGTTGTACATGCTCATGCGGTCTTTCCGGTCTAACAGCGTCTGCATGAACCAATCCAGATTCAGCTTCATCATTTCCCGCATGCGGGATTCCAGCGGGGAATCGTCCGGCAGCTTTTCCGCGGCAGCCACCGTGCGGGCATAGGCACTCTGCACATATGCCTGTGCATCGATCTCCGCCGCAATTTCCGGCAGGAGAAACTGTGTCCGGTAGGCAGTGCTCTGTGCCCACGGGAACCCATTGATGCGGCGAATGTCTGCGTCCCGATACCACGGGTATCCGCCGAACAATTCGTCGGCACATTCACCGGACAGAGCCACTGTGACTTCCTGCCGGATCTCCCGACAGAACAGCAGCAGGGAACTGTCCACGTCTACCATGCCGGGGAGGTCGCGGGCATCTACGGCGGCATAGAGTGCTTCCGCCAGAGCCGGTGTGTCCAGCACCGTCCAGTGATGACGGCAGCCCAGATAGCGTTCCATAGCACGGATATAGGTGGGATCGCTGGTGGGCTGGAAGTGGCTTTTCTGAAAGTAGCGGTCGTTGTCCTGATAGTCCACGGAAAAGGTGTGGAGTTCCCTGCCCTGTTCCTGCATGACCTGATTTGCCAGCGAGGAGAGCAGGCTGGAATCCAGTCCGCCGGACAGGAATGTTCCAATGGGCACATCGGAGATCATCTGCCGCCGGACGGCATCCGTCACCAGTTCCCGCACATGGGCGGCGGTGTCGGCAAAGTTCTCCGTATGTTCTGCGGCGTGCAGTTCCCAGTAGGGGTGGAGATGCAGCTGCCCCTGCATGTAGTAGCCGCAGTGTGCCGGCTTCACCTCCTGTATGGTGCGGAACACGCCGCCGCCGGCAGTCCGCCCCGGCCCCATGAGAAGCAGTTCTGCAATGCCGGTCTTGTCGATCTCGTGGGGCACATCGGGGTGCTGGAGCAGTGCCTTGATCTCGGAGCCAAAGACGAAGCCGTTGGGGATCTCCGCGTAAAACAGCGGCTTTACGCCGATGCGGTCCCGTGCCAGAAACAGTCGGCGGGCACTGTGCTCCCAGACGGCAAAGGCAAAAATGCCGTTGCACTGTTCCACACAGCGGGGGCCCCAGTGCACATAGGATTGCAGAAGCACTTCCGTGTCGCAGTGTGTCTGAAATACTGTGCCCTCCTGTTCCAGCTGTGTCCGCAGTTCGGCGGTGTTGTACAGCTCGCCGTTGTAGACAATGGTATAGGTTTCTCCGCCGGCAGTGACTTCCATAGGCTGCCTGCCCTTTTCCACGTCAATGACCGCCAGCCGCGTGTGTGCCATAGCACACTGGGGCGAGAGAAAAATGCCCTCTTGGTCGGGGCCGCGGCGTTGCAGTGTTCGCTGCATTTTCCGCAGCAGCAGTTCCTGCTGCCGCAGGTCTTGTTCCAGATGTACCATGCCGGTAATTCCGCACATAGAAAAAACCTCCGTTTCGATCACTTTCTGCGTACCTCTATACTCTATGCGGGAATGCGGAAAATCTTGCAAAAAAGACAACCCGCCTCCGGAAAAATCCGGAAACGGGTTGATTTCAACTTTTTAGAAACTTGTTATTTACTGCGGCAGGTTAGTGACAATATGGACTAAGAACTGCATCAGTACTACAGCATCATCGCTTGTAAGTTCGCCGTCCTGCATGCAGTCGCTGTTCTGGCGGGCAGCACTGGACAGTGTAACTGCACTGGCGACTGCCTTGTTCAGCAGTACTGCATCAGTGATGTCCACTCTGCCGTCCAGATTGGTGTCACCGTACAGAACCGTGGAACTCGGTACTTCTGAAGTCTTTTTCGTGGTGGTTGCCTTGGTAGTTGTCTTTGTGGCTGCCGTTGTGACTGTGGTCGCCGGAGCTGCAGCGGTAGTTTCTGTGGGTGCTTCGGTAGTCGGCACCGGAGCCGCGGTAGTAGTTTCTATGGGTGCTTCGGTAGTCAGCACCGGAGCAGCGGTAGTGGTTTCCGTGGGTGCTTCGGTAGTCAGCACCGGAGCAGCGGTAGTGGTTTCTATGGGTGCTTCGGTAGTCAGCACCGGAGCCGCGGTAGTGGTTTCTATGGGTGCTTCGGTAGTCAGCACCGGAGATGCAGTGGTAGTTTCCGTGGGTGCTTCGGTAGTCACCACCGGCGGTTCCGTAGTGGTCACCGGTGTGGGAATGGCTCCGATAGCGGTAATGTTCCACATCTGATCCATGCTGCCGTTTTTGGTCCACTGGAGCACGTTTGCCCCCTGTTCCTTGGAGGCGGCAGCAACGCCTAAGGCTCCCTTGTCCTTGGAAGCACGTGTCACAATGTAATAGGTGCCGTCGGGATTGGGGATAAACTTGAACAGCTGTGCGGAAGTTTTGGTGTTGGTGAAGATCTGAATGTTGGTGCCGTCGTCGCCCTTGCCCTCGGCAACGTCCAGATAATAGGTCTTTCCGTCGCCCAGTCGGGACAGGATATAATAGTAGCCGTCACCAAATTCTTTCAGTGTCCAGTTCTGGCAGTCGTTGCCGTTGGCACTCCACTGCTGCACATTGGCACCGGCTTCTGCACTGGCATCTTTGACTTCCAGATACAGTGCACTGTTGGCATTCTGGAACTGGTATACCTGACTGGTATCCAGCTTCACACCGGCAGCGGTGGTTTCTTCCAGAATCCAGTGCTGGCAGGCGTTGCCGTTGCTCTCGTACTGCTGGACATTTGCCCCGCTGGATTTGCTGGCATTTTCTACCTCTACGCAGCTTTTCAGATTAGAGGTCTTGGTGTAAATGGTATAGGAGCCGTCCTCGTTCAGAGCGAACAGGAACTGCTGTGCCTGTTCGCGGCTGCTCTTGGTCCAAAGGGCAGCGTTGGTGCCGTTGTCTGCCTTGCCGCCGGAGATGTCCATGAGGTAGGTGATCTGATCGCCTACCTGACTGTACAGATAATAGTAACCGTCACCGGCGGAAATCGCCCGCCATGTGTTGTGGGCGGCGGCACTGTCCGCACCCCACTGCTGGAGATTGGCACCGGCTTCTGCACTGCCGTTGGCAACTTCCAGATACAGTCCGCTGTTTACATTTTTCAGCATGAATACAGAGCCTTCCGGCAGAACTGCCGCAGTGGGCGTTACCGGTTCAGGGTTTGGCGTAGGTGTGGGCGTTGGAGTAGTCTGTCCCAGCACAGTGACGCTGGGACGTGCCGGCAGGGGCTGGTCGGAGCCGAGGTAGAAGCTGGCATGGGGCGGCTGGTTATAGGCAGTTTGCTGTGCCGAAACCTGTACCCGATACTGGGGATCATGCATCAGCGTTGTGATGCGGTAGTCCGTGTCGTAGGGCGTGCAGTAAATGCGAATGGATTTGCTGTCTGCTCCGCGGACGATCAGTTCTTCCCGCCAGTCGCCGAAGATGTCGGCGGACAGGCAGGGCGTTCCCTTGGTGGTGTTGCATGTGTAATAGCCGTCTGTGGTGAGCAGGGTGGTCAGCTTGCCGTTTGCTCCCATTTTGGAAATGGTGGCAGGGGAGTCGGTGTAGCCGTCCAGAATCTCCCGTTCCAGATCGCCGTCCCAGTAGGACAAAAAGTTGACTGCCGGTCTGCGGCAGCTGAGGGTGTTGCCACTGCCGTCAAAGACATCGTTCCCCAGTCCCCAGAACTCTGCTCCCTTGTTGCCTGTCCAGACATTGTCTGCACAGCAGCGTCCGGTGTCGCCGGAACCGTCCTTGTGGAAGATGATCTTGCCGTTGGAAGCGTCTACCAGCGAAACGCCGTAGGGTTTGTCTTCGTGGCAGATCCACAGTTCCAGCCCCTTGCGGTCGGGGAGAAGGTCGCCCAGATGCATGGCATCGCCGTGTCCCTTGTTCAGACACCACAGCACCTTGCCGTTGTCGTCGATACAGGTGGAGCCGGTGATGATTTCCTGCTTGCCGTCGCCGTCCACATCGGCAGCCATGCTGTTGTGGTTGCCGTCGCCGTAGCCGGCAACGCTCTTGTTGTTTCCGGTGTCAAACGCCCAGCGTTTCACCAGCTTTTTGTTGACCACGTCATACGCCGTGGCTGTCATGCGGGTGTAATAGCCTCGTCCGGTGACAACACTGGGCTTGCTGCCGTCCAGATACGCCACAGTACCCCAGAAGCGGTCAACACGGTTGCCATAGCTGTCGCCCCACTTGGAAACTGTGCCGCGGGACGGTTCATAGTTCACGGTATCCAGTGCTGCACCGGTGCTGCCGTCAAACAGGGTGTAGTATTCCGAACCGGAAAGCACATAGCCGCTGGAGTTGCGGTAATCCTTGGAGGCATCGCCGATGACTTTTCCCTTGCCGTCCACAGTGCCGTCAGCAGTCTTGCAGGTCATTTCTGCCTTGCCGTCACAGTCGAAATCTGCCACGAAAAACTGCGTGTAGTGAGCACCGGCACGAATGTTCTTGCCTAAGTCGATCCGCCACAGCCGTGTACCGTCCAGCCGGTAGCAGTCAATAAAGACGTTTCCCGTCTTGCCTTTCTGGGAATTGTCCTTGGAGTTGGACGGATCCCATTTCATGAAAATCTCGTACATGCCGTCCCCGTCCACATCGCCGACGGAACAGTCATTGGGGGAGTAGGTGCAGCCGCTGCCGGTGGGCGGATTCAGATTGATCTGAAAGTAATTCTGATTGGAGATCATGGTACAGTTGGAAGTGGAAACCACTTTGCCGTTTTCCACGGTGTCCACCCGATACTGGTCGGTGCTCTTGCCGCTGCCGTCCAGATAACAGGTGGATTCTCCGGCGTTGCTGGTGTAGACCAGCGTGTTGTTCCGGTACAGCTGGAACACGGCACTGTCCGAATCGTTGGCGAGAAACCGCCAGCTGACCAGCATGCCGGAACCGGTGTTGATGGCGGAAATGCCGCGGTCCAGATATTCCATCTGGCAGTTGCCGGCGGCAGATGCAGTCACGGCTGCCTGCGGAAGTGTGCCGCCCAGCATGGACAGCCCCGCTGCGGCAGCTGCAAGCCATGCTGTGAGTTTGTGCTTCTTCATAAACATTCACCTCGTGTGATATTTGCCTGCCGACCGTTCGGCAGGTCTTTTCATACATTCTCTGCTGCAAAGGATTTACAGCATACCTTTATTATAGCTGTTCGAAATAACAATGTCAATGTACAAATGATACAATTTTATGTGCAAAGAATACAACAGATTCCATAGAAAACAGAACAAGGACCATGCTGTAAAAAATACAGCCCAGTCCTTGTTCTGTGGGATTATATGTAGAGCATGTTTCTGCAAGGATGCCTGAAGACAGGCACACACGTTTTGCAGAATCCATGCCGCAAGAACCCGTTCCATATCTTTTTCCGCATGTCTTTTCGGGAGATTTTGCCGTTGACTGCGTCCAAAATCCTTGCCGTGACAAAATCATGCTCGAAAATTCGCAAATAAAAAGATACTGAACTGGCTCTAAGAACGGCACTGCCGGAAAGAGGTAGGCAGCACTGCCGTTCAGGGGAGAGGATTGTCATTCTTCAAAGGTCTTGCCCCACTGGATATAGTCGATAAATCCGGCATTGCCGGCAGCCTTGGGGCGGAGGACAGCACCGCGGCTCTTAGAACGCTGCTGTACCTTTTCTGCAACAGAAGCTGCTACCAGCTCCATTGCCGGATCGTCCGCGTCCAGTTCCACGCAGAGTTCTGCCTTGCGGTCCAGTCCGCGGTTTCGGAAATAGACGAACAGGTTCGCTGTCACCATAGCCAGATTCAGCAGGTATACGACTAACACATAGGCGTTGTGTACGTTGACACCGATGATGAACTTGGCACAGATGCCTGCCACATAGCCGACGATCAGCAGGAGAATAAAGGGCAGGCTCATGCCTTTGGCACTGCGGCACTTGTAATTTTTCACCAGATTGATCGGCCATGAACAGCCGAAGCAGATCAGCATTGCCGTTTCCAGAATTCCACCCATGATGTTGTCCTCCATTTTTCTTGATGTTTGTAGAATCGTGTCGTTGTGCGGACGAATGGGATTGTCATTCGCCTCACTTAGTATACCACAAGTGGAATTGGTACGTCCAATATTTATTTGGACTGAATCAATAATACAAAACCTATGAATTCGGATTATCCCCAGCTTTTATAGAATGAAATATACAATCTGCACAAGTTGTGTACGCCATATTTATGGAAATTGCCGTTATGTGAACGATACCACAGGAAGAAAAATCTGTCCGCCCTATAAATACAAGCGTATTTACCAAAAACACAAAATAAAACAAGGAAAATTTGTCGCATTTCCCTATTGATTTTTTGTCGAAAAACCAATATACTAATATAGTGACACTGTATAAGGCGAAGTATAAGGCGAATGCAGTGCAATCCGGCGGTTTTTGAGATTGACCGCAAATAAATGTAGATAAGGAGTTGAAAGGAGATCTTCGGGTTTTCTTTCAGAGTGAAACATATGGCAACGAAAGTAGTAAAGTTCGGCGGCAGCAGTCTGGCGGACGCAAAGCAGATTCAGAAGGCAGCAGCAATCATCAAGGCAGACCCGCAGCGGCGGTATGTGGTACCGTCTGCCCCCGGCAAGCGGTTCTCCAAGGACATCAAGGTGACCGATATGCTGTACACCTGCTATGATCTGGCAGAACAGGGACTGGATTTCTCCGATGCCCTGCAGGCAATTCGGGAACGGTATAACGATATTATCACCGGTCTGGGCATGACCTTTTCTCTGGACGATGAGTTCGAGGAAATCGCAGCAAACTTCAAGAAGCGTGCCGGCAAGGACTATGCCGCAAGCCGCGGCGAATACCTGAACGGGAAAGTCATTGCCGCATATCTGGGCTTCCCCTTTGTAGATGCTGCTGAAGTGATCTTTTTTCGGCCGGACGGCAGCCTGAACGATGAAAAGACTGAATCCGTTCTGCGGGAACGCCTCAGCACACTGGAACATGCTGTGGTTCCGGGCTTCTATGGCTGCGGAGCAGACGGCTATGTCAAGACGTTCTCCCGCGGCGGCAGCGACGTGACCGGTTCTATCGTAGCCGGTGCGGTAAAGGCTTCGCTGTACGAGAACTGGACAGATGTTTCCGGTTTCTTGGTGGCAGACCCCCGCATTGTGGACGATCCGGCAGTGATTCGCACGATCACCTATACCGAACTGCGGGAGCTGTCCTATATGGGTGCATCGGTTCTGCATGAAGCAGCGATCTTTCCGGTACGTTCCGCAGGCATTCCGATCAATATCCGCAACACCAACGCTCCGGAAGAACCGGGCACAATGATCGTTCCGGACAGCACCGATGAGGAACTGTCTGCGTATACCATTACTGGTATTGCCGGCAAGAAGGACTTCACTTCGATCAATATTCACAAAGACTTGATGAACAGCCAGATCGGCTTCTGCCGCGACGTGCTGAATGTTCTGTCGGAACACCAGATTCCGCTGGAACACATGCCGTCCAGCATCGACTCCATGACCGTTATTGTGGATTCGGCTCACCTGAACGGTCTGGAAGAAGAAATCCGCACTGAGATCATCAAGGCAGTACAGCCGGACAGCATCGAAACCGAAGACGGCATTGCTCTGATTGCCGTAGTGGGTCGCGGCATGTGCCGTACCCGTGGTGTGGCTGCGAGAATCTTTGCCGCACTGGCACACGCACACATCAACGTTCGCATGATCGATCAGGGCTCCAGCGAGCTGAACGTAATCGTTGCCGTAAAGGAAACCGATTTCGAGCAGGCAATTCGCTGCATCTATGATATGTTCGTCAATTCCGTTGCGTAAAGGCAACACATCGTCAATGATATTTGCAATAAAAAACCGTACCCTCGGCAGACTGTGCCGGAGGTACGGTTTTTGTTTTTCATGGGAATATCTGTCATTCCCAGATGCGGTCGTACAGGTCGTTTTCGTCTGTCCAGCGGGGCAGCACATGAGGACGCATAGCGAAAATCAACAGCAGGAACGTCAGCAGGATCAGCAGTTCGCCGCCCAGACTGCGAATGACAAAGGGCACAACGAATTCCGCAGTAGCACGTCCGGTGCGGGAAAGCATAGAGATTCGTTCTGCCATAGGAGCCAGAATCGCTCCGCTTCCGATGACCGTCAGGACAATGCCAGCCAGCCGGCAGAGTGTTCCCAACCATTTGGGCAGCCGCAGCAGCCAGAGCAGCAGAAGAAGAAAGAACATGCCTACCTCCAGCCAGTGAACGAGGTTGGGGGTGATGCAGGCGATCAGTGCCAAAATTGCCGCCGGAATTAGAGTCAGTTCTGTGCGACGCTGCCGGAACAGAAAGCAAAATACGCACAGCAGCAGTGCCGCGGCGAGTGTTGCCCAATAGTCCCAGTACTGGGTGTAGTGGGGCATGGAAATCAGCGTATAGATGTTGTCCAGACAGAGCAGTCCGGAGAGAATGCCGGCAGCGAAAGGCAGTTTCGACTGGGGCGGCAGGTAATACCGATATTTTTGCAAAGGAATACCTCCTTTTCTCATGTTTCCTTAATAGTATACCAGTTCCATGCGTTTTTGTCAAATGGGCGGAAGTTTGGCAAAAATGTAAACTTCTCAAAATCCCTCTTGACATTTTCGGGGAATGTGCTAAAATAGTTTCGAGCTAAACGGTTTATCATTAAACTGTTTTCTAATAAACAATTCAGGAGGTGTAAGATGCGGCATTTAGGATTAGAGGTGCACCGGCTGGAAAAGCTGATGGCACGGCAGCGGGGGTACTCTGCGGCACATCAGGACGCAGACCGGCAGACCGGCATGCATGGGTATCTGCTTCGCTATCTGTACGAAAATCAGGAACGGGACGTGTTCCAGCGGGACATTGAAAAGGCGTTTTCCATTAGCCGTTCCTCGGTGACGGTAACGCTGCAACTGATGGAGAAAAACGGGCTGATCCGGCGGGAGAGCGTGGCACAGGACGCACGGCTCAAGCGAATCGTGCTGACACAGAAAGCCAGGGATCTGCACCGGCAGATCGAAGCGGACATTCTGGCGTTTGAATCAAATCTTGCCCGCGGGATTTCAGAGGAGGAGCAGGAAGTTTTTCTCCGCGTGGCAAAGAAAATGCAGGAAAATCTGCGGGAAGACCTTGCAAAGCAGGGCATTTCTATCTGTAAAGGAGGGCATTGCGAATGATTCGAAAATTGATGCAGTCGATTCGGGAATTCAAACTGTTTTCCCTGCTGTCACCGCTGTTTGTGGTGCTGGAAGTCGTCATGGAAGTGGTGATTCCCATTCTCATGGCGAAGCTGATCGATGACGGCATTGACGGCAGCGGCGGCATGGACGCGGTGATGCACTATGGCTGGATCTTGCTGGTGTGCTGTGTGCTTTCTCTGATTTTCGGAGCACTGGCGGGGCATTTTGCAGCATTTGCCTCTGCCGGTTTTGCACGGAATCTGCGGCATGATATGTTCTACCGCGTACAGGGCTATTCGTTTTCCAATATTGATAAGTTTTCAGCCGCCAGTCTTGTCACCCGTATGACCACAGACGTGACCAATGTGCAGAATGCCTATCAGATGCTGATTCGCGTGGCACTGCGTTCGCCGGTAATGATGATTTTCTCAATGGCAATGGCATTCCACTTGAGTGCAAAGCTGGCTCTGATCTATCTGGCAGCCATTCCGGTGCTGGGTGTGGGGCTGTACTTCATTATGACACGGGTGCACCCCATTTTTGAACGGGTGTTCAAGACCTACGACAAGCTGAACAACGTGACGCAAGAGAACCTGCACGGGATTCGCGTGGTGAAATCTTTTGTGCGGGAAGACCATGAGATCCAGAAGTTTTCCGGCATTTCGGAGAACATCTATCAGGACTTTTCCAAGGCAGAAAAACGGCTGGCATTTAATATGCCGCTGATGCAGTTCTGCATGTACGCCTGTCTGCTTCTGGTATCGTGGTTCGGTGCCAGAATGATCGTCAGCCAGACGCTGACCACCGGTGAATTGATGAGTCTGATGACCTATGCCATTCAGATCTTGTCCAGCCTGATGATGTTGTCTATGGTGTTCGTTATGATCACCATGTCCCGTGCCTCCTGCGAGCGTATCGTAGAGGTGCTGGACGAAGAAAGCGACATCACCAGTCCGGCAGATGCCGTGACCGCGGTGCCGGACGGCAGCGTGGACTTCAACCATGTCAGCTTCAGCTACAGCAAGCGGGAAGATAAGTGCTGTCTGGAAGATGTGGATCTGCACATTCCGGCAGGCATGACCGTAGGCATTCTGGGCGGTACCGGCAGTGCCAAGAGTTCGCTGGTGCAGCTGATTCCACGTCTGTATGATGCCACTGTGGGTACAGTGCAGGTAGGCGGTATCGACGTTCGCCGGTATGACGTGGAAACGCTCCGGCAGGAAGTGGCAATGGTGCTGCAAAAGAACGTGCTGTTTTCCGGCACGATCAAGGAGAATCTCCGCTGGGGTGATCCTGATGCCACCGACGAAGAGATGGAACGTGTCTGCCGGCTTGCCCATGCAGACGAATTTATCCAGACTTTTCCGGAGGGGTACGACACTTATATTGAACAAGGCGGTTCCAACGTTTCCGGCGGACAGAAACAGCGGCTTTGTATTGCACGGGCACTGCTGAAAAAACCGAAGATCCTGATTCTGGACGACTCCACCAGTGCCGTGGACACTCACACGGACGCTTGTATCCGGCAGGCACTGCGGGACGAAATTCCCGATACCACTAAGTTTATCATTGCCCAGCGTGTCACTTCTCTGATGGACGCGGACCAGATCATTGTGCTGGACGAGGGCAGGATAGATGGTATTGGTACCCACGAGGAGCTCCTGAAAAATAACGCCATTTATCGGGAAGTATATGAATCACAGCAGAAAGGAAGTGTGCCGCAATGAGTGAAAGACGACAGGGACCGCCGCCCCGCGGTGTGATGGTGCCGGGAGCAGCTAAGGGTACCGGAAAAAGCTTCGTCCGGCTGCTCTCGTATATGAAACGGTACTGGATGCAGCTGATACTGGTGTTTGTCTGCATTCTGGTCAGTGCTGTGGCAGGCGTGGCAGGTTCTACATTCCTGCAAACGCTGATCGATGACTATATTTCTCCCATGCTGCTGAACGGCAGCCGTGACTTTTTCGGACTGGCAGGGGCACTGGCAAAGCTGGGCGTGCTGTATGCCGCCGGCATTCTGGGTACGCTGTTCTATAACCGGCTCATGGTCGTTGTGGCACAGGGCATTCTGAAAACCATTCGGGACGAGATGTTTTCCCATATGCAGACACTGCCCATTCGCTTTTTCGACACCCACGCCAGCGGCGATGTAATGAGCCTGTACACCAATGATACCGATACGCTCCGGCAGATGCTGGCACAGAGTATCCCGCAGATCTTTTCTTCGATCGTCACAGTCATTGCAGTGTTCGTGGCAATGGTGCGGCTGAGTATCTGGCTGACGCTGTTTGTGTTGGCGTTTGTGGTATTGATGATGCTTGTTACCAAGTTTGTAGGCGGTAAAAGTGGTGCCTTCTTTGTAAAGCAGCAGAACTCCATTGGGGTGGTAAATGGCTATATCGAGGAAATGATTCACGGACAGAAAGTCATCAAGGTGTTCTGCCACGAGGAACAGACCAAGGCGGACTTCGACAAGCATAACGACGAATTGTTCCAGAACGCCGCATGGGCGAACAGCTTCGCCAATATCCTTATGCCGATCATGAACAATCTGGGTTATGTCCAGTACGTGCTGCTGGCAATGCTGGGCGGTGCACTGGCGTTCCACGGCGTAGGCGGTCTGACACTGGGTGCAATTGCCGCGTTCCTGCAATTGAGCCGCAGCTTCACCATGCCGATCAGCCAGATCTCCCAGCAGGCCAGTGCGATCGTCATGGCACTGGCAGGAGCAGGACGCATCTTCGAACTGCTGGACGAGGAGCCGGAAACCGATGAGGGCTATGTCACGCTGGTCAATGCCGAGGAGCAGGACGGTGTGCTGACAGAAACAGACCACCGCACCGGCGTGTGGGCGTGGAAACACCCCCACGGGGACGGCACGGTCACCTATACCCGTATGGCAGGGGACGTGCAATTCTTTGACGTGGACTTCGGCTATGTGCCGGAAAAAATCGTGCTGCATGATGTGAGCCTGTACGCCAAGCCCGGCGAAAAGGTGGCGTTTGTCGGGGCGACCGGTGCCGGAAAGACCACGATCACGAACCTGATCAACCGGTTCTATGATCTGGCAGACGGCAAGATTCGCTACGACGGCATCAACATCAACAAAATCAAAAAGGCAGACCTGCGGCGTTCGCTGGGGATCGTATTGCAGGACGTAAATCTGTTTACCGGTACGGTCATGGACAATATCCGGTACGGCAGACTGGACGCGACAGATGAAGAATGCATCGCGGCGGCAAAGCGTGCCAACGCCCATCACTTTATCATGCTGCTGCCGGACGGCTATCAGACGGTATTGTCCGGTGACGGCTCCGGCTTGTCACAGGGACAGCGGCAGCTGCTCTCCATTGCCAGAGCCGCCGTTGCAGACCCGCCGGTCATGATTCTGGACGAGGCGACATCTTCCATTGACACCCGCACGGAACGCATTGTACAGGCAGGTATGGATGCTCTGATGCACGGCAGAACCGTGTTTGTCATTGCCCACCGGCTGTCTACCATTCAGAATTCCGATGTGATCATGGTACTGGATCACGGCAGAATTATCGAACGGGGCAGTCATGAAAAACTCATGGCGGAAAAGGGCAGATACTACTTGCTGTACACGGGCATGCAGCAAAATGCGTAAGGCAATACCGCACAATCTTTGTGCGGTATTGCCCTAAAACTTCTCAATCAAGAAAAACCGGACTGTGTGGTGCAGTCCGGTTTTTTTGTTGTTTCCTTAAAGTGTGTCCGGTGTTGTTATTCTGCTGCATCGACTGCCGGCAGGTCGGACGCGTTGCCGCTGACTTCTACCTCTACTTCGCCGTCGGCAACATCGCCGTCAGCCTGAATCTCTACAGAATTGCTGTTCTCCTGATAGGTGTATTCGTTGCCGTTTTTGTCTTTGATTTTGTAGGTAAGCTGGCTGTCGTCCTGGCTGACCAGTTCCACATCATAGTCCTGCTTCTCGCCGTTGAGGTAAATGGAAAGCTTCGAGAACAGTTCTCCGCCGGTGGCGGCATTTGCGGTAATCAGGGACACGGCTCCCACAGCCACGGCAGCGGCGGCAAAGATCAGAGGGCGGATACGGCGGAATGTCATTTTCGGTTTCATAGCGATTTCCTCACTTTCTACAGGTTTGTCCAGCTTTTGCAGCACACGCTTTTGTACGCGTTCGGCACGCTGGAGGTCTTCATCAGGCTGGAATGGCGGTAAGTCTTTCAGCCAGTTGGTTTCATTCGACATGGTCAAACCCCCTTTCTGTTATCAGTTTCCGGAGTTTTCCTCTGCTGCGGTGCAGCCGGAGCCGTATCGCGGCATCTGTCATGTGATATGCCCTTGCAAGTGCAGAGGTTTTTTCTCCATAGAAATAAAACCGTATCATCAGAGAACGATCTGGTTCGCACAGGCTGTCCAGTGCACGGAGAAGACAGGCGATCATCTCCACCATTTCTGCATCGCCGCAGAGATCTTTGGCATCGGACAGTGTGAGATCTTCGTAGGACTGCCGCACCGGCGGCTGTTTTCCCAGCATGCGAAAGCGGTTTTTCACACCATTTCGTGCGATCGCCGCCAGATACGGGGCAAGGTCGCTGCCGTCCCGCAGACGGTTCCGGCTGTTCCACAGCCGCAGGAACACATCTGCTGTCAGTTCCTCCAAGTCCTCCTGCGGCAGGGTGCCGTGGGAAAAGTTTCGGAGAATGGTATAGACATAGCCGGTGTATTTTCCGATGATCTCGCAGAGTGCGGTTTCGTCGTCCTGTTTCAGGCGGCGAATCCAATCGGTTTCCATGTTATCACCTCGTTTTTGAACGTTCACTGATATATACACCGGTTTTCAGAAAATGTTTCAGGTGTGCAGAAAATAATAAAGGCAGCACCAAATCTGGTACTGCCTCTTTATAAGGAAACACTGAATAAAGCTTGTGCGTAAGATGCGTAGTCAGATTTTTCGGCAGATTGCATAGAAATTCCGCAGGCATACTGCCGTATGGCAAGGGATT
>QWCN01002431.1_pt1 | contig 24894 bp, 18 predicted proteins | sample 1972711 | NCBI WGS metagenome assembly QWCN01 (sample SAMN09866707, study PRJNA288562) | Human gut metagenome isolate term1_stool, whole genome shotgun sequencing... | isolation source: gut | host: Homo sapiens | place: USA: California
GAATACTCGACCGGGGTCGTTGTGTCCTCTGCATCGAAGTATGCTCCGCATTCCGTGCAGCGGTAGTGCGCACGCACTCCGTCCGCGACGCAGGTCGCGGGAATCCCTTCCGTCCTCTCCAACTTGTGCGTGTGCGGCGGCGTCACGTCCCCGATCCCGCTTATTTCAAACCGAAGTGCGCCCTCGGACATTTCCGTTACCGTTATGCTGATCTCATCGGTAATATTTATGCTCTCGCCGGGCGCGATCGCGGCGTCGGACTTCGTCGAATATATGCCGCCCGACACAACGACATATTCATTCGTACCGTTCAGATTTGACGGAAATCTTACCCCGCTTTTCGCAAGATAACAGACAAGCCCGCTCTTCAGCGTCTGTCCCCTTATAAGCTCACCCGTCGCGCATGAGTAAAGCTCCTTTGATTTCGTATCGTACCTGTTTGCGCTTCCCTCAAAGCGGCGGTATTCGAGATACAGCGTCTTCCCGCGCTCCGGAAGTTCAAGCTTATATCCCACCGTCCCCGACGAGTGCGGCGAGGACACATCAAGCGAATACGAGCCGTCGCACGAAAGAGTTAGGATATCGTCCCCCGAAAGGAACCCGAGGGCTTCGCGCTCCTTCACCGAAATAAACTGTACGGCAGGCGAAAGAGGCTTGCCCATAGCAGACATGAAATAGACCTCGCTCGATAAATCGGAACGGTATAGATCCTTCAAGCCGAACACATGAAGCGTCTCATGGCATATTTTACCGAGAGATGCGATCGGAAGAGCATCCGCACCTTTATACAGTGCCGATCTTCCGTCGGCAGTCATATACGATAAAGTCAGTTGAACATATTCGCTGCTTATCAGCTCGCCTCCGTCTGTCGAAATGCCGACAAAAGGACTGTAATAATGATAATCCCAAAGAGGGGAGCTCCATCCTACACTGATATTTTGTACGGTAGGCTTGTATATCACCGTAATACAGTCGATTTTGCCGTCTCCGTTTTTGTCAAGTTCTCCCGCATCATAGACCTTTCCGCTTATGTCGGTCGGCAGGTTTCCGGCGGCGATTGCATCATTGACCGCGTCCGCCCAATCCTCACGAAGCTCCGCAATTCGCAAATTCTCATATCCCGCTTCGTATCCGTCGGGGTTAAAATCGTCTTTTTCCGCATAATACCCTCGCGGTCGAGACAGGGTGACCGATCCCCCGTTGTCAAGCAGAAACAGCGTCCGCATCTTCAGTTTTCCGTTGGATATCGCGCCGAAATAATCCCTCACCGAATAACCGGCGCGGTTGTATGTGTTGTCTATGATCTGAGCGACTGTCGCGCCCTGATACACGTCGTTTGCGAATTCTTCCTCACCGCTGAATTTCGCAAGTACCACAAGGTTCGTGAAATTGTACTCCGTATCGTCCTCGTCGGGGAGCGCATCAATTACCGAGGTAAGAGCCTTGATCCGCCCGACGTAGTTTCCGATCTTCGTAAAGCCGCCCGATGTGCCCGCATATGACAGATTTCTGCCGTTTTTTTCTCCCAGACGGATCTTGGCATTTCCGTCCGTTATTCGGACAATTACCGAAAACCACTCTCCCTTTGAAAGTTCAACCGGAGTGTCGAGAGAAACGGTAACATATCCTCCGAAATCAAAGCTCTGAGTTTTCTTTGCCGCGGATTTGCCCCCGTCCGTCGGCGGATTTGCAGAGCCGAAAGGATCGGAAAGCCCTGTAAAAACCTCAACTTCAACTGTATAGGAGTTTCCGCTGATTCCTATATTTACGGCTTTCAGCACTTCTGTTTTTCCTTCGGCTTCGCTTCCCGCGGCTCGGTATACGTTTGCGACAACTCTGTCGTTTCTGAGCGGAAAGTCGTTGATTGCGCCGTCGTAGCAGTAGTTGCGGTCGTACTTCTCCCTCAGCGAGTACGAAAAGGCATATGTATATGAGCATGTATTGTCATATGAAATATAAAAATACGGATATCCGTCCGGAAGAGAGGAATAGCTGTTTTTTATCAGCCAGCCGCCGTTCCGGGACGCGCCCCCCGGCGCAAAGCTGTCCGCGGGAATAGTGTCGTCCCAGCCGATGATCGTACAGGCATGAGGATACGACTGACTGCCGGTCTCGTTTTTCGGATTGTAGTAATATATGTTCGACGCATTATTGTACTGGAAGGTAACCGCTCCGTATTTCGCTATCGCCCGCTTTATTGTTTCAATACGCAGCTCGGGGTTGTCCTTGTTTTCGGGAATGTTAACGGCACTTTCAAGCCTGTATTCGGAATTTTCAAAGGGATCGACGGCAGCGGATTTTCCGCTGACGGGGCCCCACCAGAGAGAAAAGAGGGTTGCTATCTTCGACGGATTCCCCGTCGCCGCGGTGAAATCCCCCGCGATGTATTCGCCGTCGGTGTTTCCGAGAGGGTCCGATGCGCGGTTTGAAATGCGGTAAGCGGCAGCCTGCGGATTCAGATTCAGATTCTCGGGCGTTGCCGACGGGTTGATTCCGGAACGCAGAATCGAAGTCTCCGATGCCGCAACCGAAGAATACGCCCAGCAGAGATTTGTCGATCCCTGATCCTTAACGGGAGTAACAATTCCGTAATCTCGTCCGTCAAATTTCGACATCGAAGCAATCGCGTCTTCGGAAGGAAGCGCGCGATATTCGCCTCCCCGTTGATCGGCTCTCTCCGGGGCAGCCGTAACGACCGACGGCAACAGCGTGCCGACAGCCAGAATAACACAGAGTGATAACGAAAGGATTCTTCTGCAGTTTTTCATAAGACCCTCCTTAACGGCATTGCCGCGCGCTGACCGTACCGACCGCACGCCGAACAAACCGACAGTAAATCTTTCGATTAGATTATACAAAATTCCGACGGAAAAGTCAACAGGACACGGTATGACGTTATGTTTGAACTTGTACGTTCACTTACCGTGTCCGCGAGAATGGCACGGAGTGCCATTCTCCGAAGTATAACTAAATCCGAGCGCGGTATGACGTTATGGCTGTAACTGTATGTTATCTTACCGTGTCCGCGAGTTTAGCGCACGGCGCTAAACTCCAAAGTGGGACTGAGATTTAACACAGCGTTCTTCCGAATGCCGTGTAGGAGTATTATATGTTGGGGTTTTACCCCAAACCCCAGCGGGGGTTTCACCCCCACACCCCTGAGCGGGGACGCCCCCGCGGGCAAAAGGACACGGATTACAGAACTCGCAACTGCACGTTTGCTTACCGTACTCGGGCTCCGTTTTCGCGGACACGGTAAGTGAACGTACTAATATCATATCCACCGAGAAAACGTCTGCATAAGACTCACTCCACCATCGGGGGATAACATACACTTTCCGCTGAAGAGTATCCGATGTTTGTCACCGGCGTAAAACCTCAGCCTTACGTTGGAAAACGGAGCGCCGCTCCGTTTTCACGGACACGGTAAGTAAACGTACAATTACTATTTAACGTTATACCGTGTCCTGCATTGCGTTTTCCGTCGGAATGTGGTATACTTTATAGGTAAAGTAACATGAACGGTACAAAGGAAGTGTGTCTCTCAGATGAAAAACAGCTTTGACGTAATCGTCGTCGGCGCGGGTCACGCCGGAATCGAGGCGGCTCTCGCCTGCGCTCGCCGCGGGCTCTCGTGCGCGGTGTTCACAATATCGCTCGACGCGGTCGGAAATATGCCGTGCAATCCCTCCGTCGGGGGAAGCGGAAAGGGTCATCTCGTCTTCGAGCTCGACGCGCTCGGCGGCGAAATGGGCTACGCGGCGGACCGCGTGACCATGCAGAGCCGCACGCTCAACACCGGACGCGGCGCGGCGGTGCGCTCGAAGCGGATTCAGGCGGACCGCGCCGCATACCGCCTCCTTATGAAGCACACGCTCGAAACTCAGGAAAATCTCACCCTTGTGCAGGCGGAGGTCACCTCCGTCGAGGTCGAACGCTCCTCCGGCGGCAGAATGCGCGTGTGCGGCGTAACGTGCCGCCCCGGCGGATACATGAGCGCGCGCGCCGTGATAATCTCCACCGGAACGTACCTCGGCGGACTCTGCCACATCGGAGATATACACACCCGCTCCGGTCCGGACGGAATGCTCCCCGCCGAAGGGCTGACCGCGTCCCTCGCGGAGCTCGGCGTATCGCTGATGCGATTCAAGACGGGCACGCCGCCGCGCATTCTCCGCTCCACCATAGATTTCTCCGCGCTCGAGCTTCAGCCGGGCGAGGACTGCATCACCCCCTTCTCCGCGCGCACCGACGCCGCCGAGCTGAACTCGCGTGAGAGCGTGCCGTGCCACATCGCATATACAAACGAGCGCACGCATGAGATAATCCGGAGCAGCATAGACCGATCGCCGCTCTTCTCCGGCGTGATCCACGGCACGGGTCCGCGCTACTGCCCGTCGATTGAGGACAAGGTCATCCGCTTCGCCGACAAGACGAGACACCAGCTCTTCGTCGAGCCGATGGGACGCGACACCGAGGAAATATATCTTCAGGGCTTTTCATCAAGCATGCCCGACGACGTCCAATATAAAATGCTCACCTCGATCCGCGGCTTCGAGACCGCACAGATCATGCGCTTTGCCTACGCGATCGAGTACGACTGCGTGAATCCGCTCGAGCTTCGCCACACACTCGAATTCAAGAACATCGCCGGGCTGTACGGCGCGGGGCAGTTCAACGGTTCGTCGGGCTATGAGGAGGCGGCGGTGCAGGGGCTTGTCGCCGGGATCAACGCATCGTGCGCGATCCTCGGCGAGGAAGAGCTTGTTCTCCCCCGCCATTCGTCCTACATCGGCACGCTGATCGACGATCTCGTGACCAAGGGCACCGCCGAGCCGTACCGCATCATGACCTCGCGCTCCGAATACCGCCTGCTGCTCAGGCAGGACAATGCCGACGTGCGCCTGACGCCGATCGGACGGCGCGTCGGGCTGATCTCCGACGAACGGTGGGAGAGATTCCGCGAAAAGAGAGCGCGCATCGAGGCGGAGAAAACGCGCCTTGCGAAAACTACGGTCGCGCCGTCCCCCGCTCTCTCGGAGATCATGAGCGCCGCGGGAACATCGCCGATCACCACGGGAATCAAGCTGTCCGAGCTTGTGCGCCGCCCCGAGCTTTCATACGAAGCGCTCGCGCCCGTCGATCACGACCGTCCCGCTCTCAGCCGCGACGAGTGCGCCTGCGTCCAGACCGAGATAAAGTACGAAGGGTATGTGAACCGTCAGGAGCGCGTCGCGCTCCGCACGTCGAAGCTCGATTCACGCGCGATCCCCGAGGATATCGACTACGACGCGATCGGCGGGCTGCGCATCGAAGCGCGCGAGAAGCTCAAGAAACACCGCCCCGAAAGCATCGGGCAGGCGTCGCGCATATCCGGCGTGAATCCCGCGGACATTTCGGTGCTGCTCATCTATCTGAAAAAATAAAATCTTACGGCAGGGTGCATCCATGAACATACAGAAATTCCAAAAATATTCTCATGAGATATCTCCGCTTTACCCCGCGCTTGCGGACAAGGCGGAGGCAATTTCGCGCGCGATCGAGAATTCGCCGATCAACGTGACCGCGATATCGGACGGAGACGGGATCCTTGTGAAGCACATCATAGATTCGCTCTGCTGCGCCGAGGCGGTCGCAAGATACGCCGATGCCGCGCGCGGCGAAGGCGCGGACGGCGATTCTTCCGGCGCGGAGCGAAGGCTCACGCTCTGCGACGTCGGAAGCGGCGGAGGCTTTCCCGCTCTCCCCATCGCAGCGGCGCTCGGTGATATCTCGGTGTGCGCGCTCGATTCCACGGCAAAGAAGTGCCGTTTTATCGAGGAAAGCGCCGCGAGCGCCGGGCTCGGCAACCTCACCTCGGTATGCGCCCGCGCCGAGGAAGCAAAGGAGCTATTCGGCACGTTCGATTTCGTGACGGCGCGTGCCGTGGCGGCTCTGCCCGTGCTGATCGAGATATGCGCGCCGCTTCTCAAAGTCGGCGGATACTTTTTCGCAATGAAGGGGAAGAACGCGGACGCGGAGCTTGCCTCGTCGGAGCGCGCCGCGCGCGAGCTCGGACTGACTCTCGCGAACAGCGTGAGGTACGAGCTGCCGGAGGACAGCGGAAGCCGTGCGATATTCGTTTACCGAAAGACATCGCCGACACCCGCGCGCTACCCGCGCGAATACAGAAAGATCGTGAAAGCGCCGCTTTAAGCGGCGCTTTTGTTTTGCCGGGAAGGAGGCGAAGGACACGGTATAACATGAATTTGCAACTGTACGTCAACTTACCGTGTCCCCGAGAAATGGGCAATGCCCATTTCTCCAACGTCAAGTCGGAAACTTAACACAGTATGGCGTTTAACCGAATTTGTACGTCAGTTTACCGTATTTACGTTATTTGCATGGCATTCGGAAGAATGCCATGCGGGAAGCATCATATGTTGGGGTTTCACCCCCAATCCCCTGAGCGGAGACGCCCCCGCAGGCGTTTTGAACACGGTATTACGTTTTACTTGAATCTGTACGTCAACTTACCGTGTCCGCGAGAAATGGGCAACGCCCATTTCTCCAACGTAAAGCCTATGCCTGTCAAGTACAGCGATAACTTACACGCTGCCTTCCGAGAGAAAGACTTACACCAATACCCTTCAGTTTAAAAGTTTTTGGGGGTGCCGGGACCTTTTTTCAAAAAGGTCCCGCGTCGTTCCCCGCAAGCATGGGGTCACGGGGAAGCCCCTTTGTCAAAAGGGGTTCCCCCGGTATCATCTTCTTCCGTCATCCCCGTTCCCCCGTTTCCCCGCATCGTTCTCTCCGCGCCGACAGAAGCAGACGGATTTTTCCGCCGTGCTTTTGCCGTTTTCGCACCGTCCGCGATGTATAATATCCGCAAAAGACCGCGCGCTCCCTTCTCCGCGCGAAAAAAAGAAAGGACGTACCCGAAAATGAGCAGAAAGTACTTCGTCGAAGCCGAACCCATGGAGCTTGAGCTTCCGCCTCCGCTGCCCGTGCCGACCGCCGATCCTTCCCTGCGCGGTGTCGAAAGCATTAAGATATCCGCTATCCGCCCGAACCCATCACAGCCGCGCGTGACCTTCGAGCCCGCCTCGCTCTCCGCACTCGCCGATTCGATCGCGCAGCACGGTATCATTCAGCCGCTGACGGTGCGGCGCACGGACCGCCTCGGCGAATATGAGCTTGTAGCCGGGGAGCGCCGTCTCCGCGCGGCATCGATCGCCGGGCTTTCCGAGGTGCCGTGCATCGTGTGCGAGATCGACCGCCGCCGCTCGGCGTATCTTGCGATAATCGAAAACATACAGCGCTCCGACCTCGACATGTTCGAGGAAGCGGCGGCGATTTTCTCGCTTTCCTCCGAGCACGGAATGACACAGGGCGAAATCGCGCGGATTCTGTCGTGCAGCCAGTCGAGCGTGGCGAATAAGCTTCGGCTTCTCCGCCTGAGCGACGCCGAGCGAAAGCTCATCACGGAAAATTCCCTCACCGAGCGCCACGCGCGTGCGTTCCTTCGCCTCTCCGATCCCGAACGCCGCCTTCACGCGATCTCGCTTGCCGTTCGCGGCAAGATGAACGTCGCGGCGACCGAGGAGCTTGTCGAAGCGATGCTCAGAGAGGATGAGATCAGACTTGCGCTGCAGGAAATCCCGGAGGATAAACCGCACGGCAAGCGCCGCTTCGTGCTCAAGGACATCCGCCTGTTCTATAACTCGATTGAGCACGCGATGGACATCGTCCGCCTCGCCGGGATCAAAATTCAATCGCGCAGGATCGAGACGGACGAATGCACGGAGCTGCGGATCCTGATACACAAAGGCTCGTGACGCGCGCTTTACTTCGGGGGAGCCGCACACTTTGCGTTTTGCCGCCGCGCAGATTATCGTTTGCCGCACTTCACCGCCGGACTTCTCCCGCACTCGACCTGTACATAAAACTGCAAGCCCGCTCGCTCCTCCCCCGTTCTCTCCGGAGAACGGGATTTTCTTTTGCGCACCGCTCTTTCCCGTGCGCCGTGTCTCGCGCCTGCAGCAACTGCTCGATCGACCGTTCCGCTTTCTCCCGTGTCCGCCTCCTTTGCATCATTTCGCCCTCGAAAATGTTTCACGTGAAACACTTCTCGATTCCCTCCGTGATTTTGTTTCACGTGAAACATTTTTGTGAATCTCCCCCGTTCTATTGACTTGCGGCTCTCCGTGAGATATAATATATGTAACCTTTCGCCGCGTTTTTGCGCGGCGGATAAGACGGAAAAAGGAGCGCCCATGCCATACATCATAGCATTTGCAAATCAAAAAGGCGGAGTCGGGAAAACGACCTCAGCAGTCAATATAGCAGCCTGCACCGCGGCGCTCGGCAAACGGGTGCTGCTCGTCGATGCCGACCCCCAGGGGAACGCGACGAGCGCGTGCGGAATCAACAAGCGCGACGTCCACATCTCGGTCTATGACGCGATTATCGGGCAGGCAGACACGGCTCGCGCCGTGATAAAGACGAAGTACGACAATCTGTCCGTGCTTCCCTCCACGATCTCACTTGCGGGAGCGGAATTCGATTTGATCGGCATGGACGAACGCGAAAAGGCGTTCCGCCGTATGCTTGCGCCGATCGCCGACGGTTACGATGTGATAATGATCGACTGCCCGCCGTCGCTCGGACTTCTCACCGTCAACGCGCTGAGCAGTGCCGACGGCGTACTGATCCCGATGCAGTGCGAATACTTCGCTCTTGAGGGACTGACGCAGCTGATGTACACGATCCGCAAGGTCAAGCAGCTGTACAATCCGTCGCTTGTCATCACGGGAATCCTTGTGACGATGTACAACGGCAGGCTGAATCTTTCGACGCAGGTCATGGACGAGCTGAAGAAGTACTACGCGGACAAGCTGTTTTCGACGGTCATTACGCGGAATGTTCGCCTGACCGAAGCGCCGAGCTTCGGGATTCCGGCGTACTACTACGACAAGTATTCAAAAGGAAGTCAGGCATACCTCGAGGTTTCAAAGGAGCTTGTATCCCGAATCGGATGAATTGCGCCGCAATCATAATGCGGACGGAGCTTTCCCGCGCCGCGGATGCGGCGGTACGCCGTGAGGAAAACGGCACGCGGAAAAATCGTATTATATACGGAAATTATAATTATACGGCAAGGACAGGAACGGAGAATAATAATATGGCAAAGATAAGCGGCCTCGGGCGGGGGCTTGAAAATATATTCAGCGACAACGCCGTCGAGGAAAGAAACGATATAACAAAGCTGAAAATAACGCAGATCGAGCCGCGCTCGGATCAGCCGAGAAAGGATTTCGATCCCGAATCGCTCGCGCAGCTTGCGGATTCGATCGCGGCGCACGGCGTGCTCCAGCCCCTTCTTGTAAGGGAGAGCGGCGACGGATTCTATGAGATCATCGCGGGCGAGCGGCGCTGGAGAGCGTCGAAGCTTGCGGGGCTGACCGAAGTCCCCGTGATCGTGATCGAGGCGGACGAGCTGAAGGCGGCGCAGGTGGCGCTGATCGAAAACATACAGCGCGAGGATCTGAACCCCATTGAAGAAGCGATGGCATATGCGGAGCTGATACGCTCCTACGGAATGAGGCAGGAGGACGCGGCGCGGCAGCTCGGCAAATCCCGCTCGGCGGTCGCGAACGCGATGCGTCTGCTCGATCTTCCCGACGAGGTTCTCGACATGATAAAGTCGGGCGAGCTTTCGGCGGGACACGGACGCACGCTTCTTGCGCTGAACGATAAGAGCCGCATGGGACCGCTTGTACAGAAGATCGTGAAGAGGCATCTTTCGGTACGCGAAGCGGAGGCGGCGGTGCGCCGCGAGAACAGAGCCGCGGCGGGCGAACGCGAGGGTGACAACATGACGTATCCGCTGAAGGTCGATTACTTCGCCGATCTCGAGCGGCGCGCGACTTCGCTCTGCGGCAGGCAGGTGAAGATCATGACTTCAAAGAATCGCCACCGAATTGAAGTGGAATACTCGGACAATGAGGATCTCGAGGAGCTTCTCCGCAAAATCTGCGGCGACGGCATATCGGAAAACTGAAAGGACGCCGCACACTCGCCGAACGACAGGCGGAAGAGCAGCGGGCGAAATCAAGTGAACAGTCCCGCACAGGTTTAAGCGGAGAACAAACCCGCGCGCAGTCCCGCGTTTCTCCGCGGTCAGCCGAAGATACCGCCGAGCCGAATCAGGCAGAGCGCAATTCATACCAAACGCGGCGCACGAATGCACCGCCGCTTCACCGACAATAATAAAAAACGAACAACCTCAAAGAAAGGCTTAATTATGATAGACATTAAATTTTTGCGCGAAAATCCGGACATCGTCAAGGAGAACATCAAGAAGAAGTTTCAGGATCGCAAGCTTGAGCTTGTCGATCGCGTGATCGAGCTCGACGTCGAGAGCCGCCGTGCGCAGACCGAGGCGAACGAGCTTCGCGCGGACCGCAACCGCCTCTCGAAGGAGATCGGCGCGCTGATGAAGCAGGGCAAGAAGGATGAGGCAGAGGCGACAAAAGCAAAGGTCAATGCCGCCGCCGAGCGTCTTGCCGAGCTTGAGGCGAAGGAAACCGAGCTTGCCGCATCGATCCGCGAAATTATGCTCACGATCCCGAATATAATAGATGACAGCGTGCCCGTCGGCAGGGACGACAGCGAAAACGTCGAGATCGAGCGTTTCGGCGAGCCCGTCGTGCCGGATTTCGAGATACCGTATCACACCGACATCATGGAGCGTCTGAGCGGCATCGATCTCGACAGCGCGCGCCGCGTCGCCGGAAACGGATTCTACTACCTCATGGGAGACATCGCGCGGCTTCATTCGTCGATCCTCACCTACGCACGGGATTTCATGATCGAGCGCGGCTTCACCTACTGCGTGCCGCCGTTCATGATCCGTTCGGACGTTGTGACGGGCGTCATGAGCTTTGACGAGATGAGCGCGATGATGTACAAGATCGAGGGAGAGGATCTCTACCTGATCGGCACGAGCGAGCATTCGATGATCGGCAAATTCATCGGACAGACCGTCGCCGAGGAGGAGCTTCCCTACACTCTCACGAGCTATTCGCCCTGCTTCCGAAAGGAAAAGGGCGCGCACGGCATCGAGGAGCGCGGAGTTTACCGAATCCACCAATTCGAGAAGCAGGAGATGGTCGTCATCTGCCGCCCCGAGGAGTCGATGGATTGGTTCCGCAAGATGTGGGAATACACGGTCGAGCTGTTCCGCTCGATGGACATTCCGGTGCGCACGATCGAGTGCTGCTCGGGAGACCTCGCCGATCTCAAGGTGAAATCGTACGACGTTGAGGCGTGGTCTCCCCGTCAGCAGAAGTATTTCGAGGTCGGAAGCTGCTCGAACCTCGGCGATGCGCAGGCTCGCCGCCTCGGCATCCGCGTAAAGGGAGCGGACGGATCGAAGTATTTCGCGCACACGCTGAACAACACGGTCGTCGCGCCGCCGCGTATGCTTATAGCGTTCCTCGAGAACAATCTCAGCGAGGACGGCTCGGTGAAAATCCCCGAGGTGCTCCGCCGCTACATGGGCTGCGACGTGATCGGAAAGTAAGCGGGACATTATAATATTAGGGGTTTCACCCCAAACCCCTGAGCGGGCAGTGCCCGCAGCCGACAAGGACACGGCATTACAAAAACCGTGGCTGCACGTTCACTTGCGGTGTTTACGTTATTTGCATGGCATTCTTCCGAATGCCATGCGGGAAACATGAGATATTGGGGGTTTCACCCCCAAGCCCCTGAGCGGGGACGCCCCCGCGGGCAGTCTATAGAGTTCGGCTAAATCTGTGCGCTATCTTTCGAATCTAAGTGATCTTCCGAGAGAACGACACACACCAATACAATTCAGTTTTAAAATTTTTGAGGAAGGGGTCCGGGGAAATCCCCTTTTTGTAAAAAGGGGTTTCCCCGGGTACTTCCTAACCACCCGTCCCCCCCGAAAGGATACGAAATGAAGATTTTTTCGTCACTGCCGCTCTTGTCCCTCAACATTGTAATATGGGGGATCTACATCGGCATTGTTGCCGCGATGATCGCATCGGCGGTCACAAAGCGCATAACAGGGCGCACGGTGCGCGCGCTGATCGACGCGGGTGCGTTCTCCCCCGAGAGCGCCGCCGGCGCATCTGCGCTCGGGCTGAAAGGCGCGAGCGCGCGTGTTCTCCGCGGTCAGCTTTACGGAAAGCTCATCTTCTGTCCGAACGAATATTACGCGCGCACGGTTCCCTACGATCCCGAGAAGGAGAATCCGTACAAAACCCCCGCGCTCGATATGGATAAAGCCGTATTCTATATCCCGGAGGAAAAGAAATTCGAAGCGGAGGAGCGCTTCTGCTCCCGCACATCCCCCGTATGGAGCATAATTCTCTACGCGCTGCTCCTCGGAGCGGCATTCGCCGCACTGAGCTTTGCCGCACCGAAGCTGATCGGCGCTTTCACTTCCGTTTTCAACCGATAGGAGGTCTGCGATATGTACGATAAGAAAAGAAACCATAAGAAAATAAAGAAGCGCCGCTCATTCCGCGCGGTGTTCCTGACCGCGCTCATCTGCGCCGCCGTGTCGGTGCTCGTCATCGTCGGCGCGCTGTGGTTCGTCGGTCTGCGATATGTATCGCTCAATACCGCCGACGGCACGAAGATCAAATTCTTCGGCATGGTCGATTCCGACGGCACGCCGATGCGCGGAAAGATCGTCTATTCGATCGGACTTGTCGCCGACGTCGACCGCGACCGCGACACGATATCCTATTCCGACGGCTCGAGCTACTCGGGCGGGCTTGACGGACTGCTCAAATCCGGTCAGGGCAAGATGTACTACGCGAACGGCGATATCTACGAGGGCGAGTGGTCGGGCGACATGATCAACGGACACGGCGTCTACTCGTATGTGAACGGCGACGTCTACGAAGGCAGTTTCGTCAATTCCGAGAAGAGCGGCGAGGGCAAATACACCTGGCAGGACGGCTCCGTCTATGAGGGCACGTTCGACGCGAACCTGCGCCACGGTCACGGCGTGCTCACCACGGCGGGAGGCGACTCCTACGACGGCGGCTTTGAGCGGGATAAGAAATCCGGCGAGGGCAAATACACCTGGGCAAACGGCGACTCCTATGAGGGAACGTATCTCGACGATATGTGCTCCGGCAAGGGTAAGATGACGTGGTCGAACGGAGAGACCTATGAGGGAGAGTTCAGATTCAATACGCTGAACGGCGAAGGCACCTATACATGGCCGAGCGGAAGAGTGTATCAGGGCGTGTTCGAAAACGGACTCATTATCCGCGTGGACTACGACAACGGGATCGGCGAGGACCCCGACGTGATCGGCGACACGAAATAACACCGAAGCAGACAACGTACAAACGCCGGAGATCACCGGCTGTAAAATAAAGGAGAAAACATGATCTACACAAAAACCGACGAAAAGATCCGGGTAGAAGCCGGAACCTATACGCTCGAGGTCACGGCGGAGAATATCGCCGTTATCCTCGCAGGCGAACGTGTGGCGCTTCTTCGCCCGGGCTCCGCGGTCAACGTGCTTAAAGCAGACGGCGAGATCGGCGAGGACAAAGCCGAAGGCGCTCTCACCTGCAGCTTTGCCGATAAAAGAGATGCAGACGGAAGCTACGTCTTCACATGGACGGGAAAGAGCGCAAATTGGGAGAAGAAGGAATACGTCGTCCGCGCGAAGGAAAACTGCTTTGAATACTTCGTCCGCGTCACCGGAAAGGGCGATGTCGATTCGGTGAAATACTTCATCGGCGACTGCGGCGACTGGCTCTGCGGAAGCGAATACGACTTCGACACCGGATATATGCCCATCCCCACGGTCAACGGCGCATCGCAGTGCGAATTTTCCGCGCAGTGCTCCTACGACGAGTTCTCGTACCTGACCGTTCCGCCGATGTTCTGCTACACGTTCGACATCCGCGGCATGATCCCGAAGCTTGCGTTCGGTCTCGTTGCCGACCGCGGCGAGCACAACTTCACCAAGTTCGCATATCAGACGCGCCGCGAAAATTCCCTTGCGCGCTTCTGGCTTTGGACCGATCAGTCCGGACACACCCGCGTTGACGGAACGTGGCAGACCCCCTCGGTGATCGTTTACGGCGCAGACAGCCGCAGCGATTCACTCAAGTATTATTCCGATTACTATTTCGCAACCGGACGCGCCGACGCGAAGGATCCCTTCGAGAGAAAGCCGCGCTTCTGGTACGGTCCGATGGCATGCGGCTGGATTGAGCAGACCGCGTACCGCATCAAGGCGAACATCGCCCGCGCGGACTGCGACATGGCATATCAGCCTACATATGACCATATGCTGTCAGAGCTGCGCCGCCGCGATCTTCATCCGCAGATCATCATAATCGACGATAAGTGGCAGACCGGCTACGGCTCCGCGGTCGTCAATACCGAGAAGTGGCCCGATCTGCGCGGCTGGATCGACGCGACCCTCCGCGATTACAACTGCCGCACCATGCTTTGGTACAAGCTTTGGGACCGCGAGGAGCTCCCGGACGACATGACCATGGACAACGGTCAGGGCGGTCGCTGCGTCGATCCCTCCAACCCCAAGTACAGAGAGTACCTCCGCGAGACGATGCACCGCCTGCTTTCCTCCGATGAGGGATGCTGCAACGCATACGGTCTCAAGCTCGACTATGCGTTCACTCAGCCGGTCGGCAAGGATGCGAAGTCCTACTCCGGCAAGTTCGGCGTAGAGCTGTTCCTCGATTACATCACACTCATCCACGACTGTGCAAAGGCGGCAAAGCCCGAGGCGATCATCTCCGCCTCCCCCTGCCATCCGCTCTTCACGAATTATGTTGATCACGCGCGCCTCCACGACTACTATCCGGATCTCCGCCGCTGCTATGAGGAGTTCACGTTCCGCCGCGAGATCTACGATATCGCAATGCCCGGCGTGCTGTTCGACACCGACGGAAGCGCGTACAACACCCGCCGCGACACGATGAGATATATGCGCCTCGCACCGAAGATCGGCATTCCCGATCTGTACTGCATCACGGAATTCCCCTCGCTCACCCTTTCAGACGACGATTGGGAGAGCGTTGCGGACATCTGGCGCGAGTACGGCGAGCTTATCGACCGCACCGTAGGCAAGGAGTAAGGAAAATCCCCCGCCGCCGTACGGCGCGCGGAAACAAAAAAACAGGAGCCGGAGGCTCCTGTTTTTTGTATTGGGGGCACTGCGAGATCAGAACATGGTATAACATAAGACCGAACTTGTACGTTATCTTACCATGTCCCCGAAAACGGAGCGGCGCTCCGTTTTCCAACGTAAGGACTGACATTGCGCGAGCGTCATTCTCCAACGTGAAACTGAATAAAACACGGCATTCTTACGAATGCCGTGTGTGATTATTATATATTGGGACTTCGTCCCAAACCCAAGCGGGGGCTCTGCCCCCTGCACCCCGGGCGCGGAAGCCCGCGCAGGCAGTCTATAGAGTTCGGCTAAATCTGTGCGCTATCTTCCGAATTTAAGCGTTCTTCCGAGAGAAAGACCAACATCAATACTCTTCAGTTCAAAAGTTTTAGGGAGGGGGCCCGGGGGAATCCCCTTTGTCAAAAGGGGTTCCCCCGGTACTTTCCCATCCCCTCTCACTCAAGCACGTTGCCCTTGGAATCGAAGAGCGGGAGCTTTTCGAGGTAGATTATATCGTGTCTGTCCTGTGCGTCGCCCTCGGCGAGGATCGCCATTTTTCCGGCGATCTTTCCGCCTGCTTCGGCGACAAGCTCCTCGAGCGCACGAAGGCTGTCGCCCGTCGAGATCACGTCATCGACGATCAGTATCCGCTTGCCCTTTATCATTTCGGCGTCGGATTTATCCATATAAAGCTTCTGCTCGCCGCTCGTCGTGATCGAGCGCACAGTCACCTCGAAAACCCCGTCCATGTAGAGCTTCGGCGCCTTGCGCGCGAGGAAATACTTCCGGTTCCCCGCAAGGCGGGACATCTCGTGCGCAAGCGGGATTCCCTTCGACTCCGCGGTTATGATGTAATCATATTCGGGCGCGCGCGCAAGAAGCTCCTTCGCCGCCGCGGTCGTGAGCTCGGGATCGCCGAATATCACGAATGCGGCGATGTAAACATCGTCGTTCAGAGGGCAGAGAGGAAGCGACCTCTCGAGTCCCGCAATCTTCATTGTATACTTCATACGAAATCCTCCTTCGTCCGCTTACGAGCGGAGCGTAATGCCGAACTTTCCGGCGAGATTTTTCAGTATCTTCTTGACCGCGCGGTCGGCCTCCTCATCGTTCATCGTGTGATCCTGCGAACGGAGCTTGACCGCAAAGGATACGCTCTTCTGACCCTCTCCGATCTGCGCTCCGCGGTAAACGTCGAACAGCTTGACCGACTCTACCGACGGCGACGCGGAGACGATCTCATCCTCGATCGCACCTACCTCGAGCTCCTCGCCGCAGACAAACGAGAAATCTCTCTCGAGCGCGGGATGCTTCGGCAGTGCGGTGAACGCGAAATCGGTGGAGTAAAGCTCCGCCATCGCGTCGAAATCAAGCTCGGCGGCGGCGGTTCGGTGGATGAAGCCGTAGCTTTCGGCGACATCCGGGTGAACCTCGCCGAATACGCCGAGTACACGGCCGCCGGCGCTGACCGCCGCGCAGCGTCCCGGATGGAACGTGGGATTTGTGCTTTCGGCGGTGTACCTGACCGCAATGCCCGACGCGCGCATGAGCGCGTCAACGATCCCCTTCATTCTGTAGAACACCGCTTCGTCCTTCCGGTCGGTGTCGTAGAAGCCGAGCACGATGCGCTTAGGCTCGTCGGGGAGCACGTTCTCCGTCGGGATGTAGACGGTCGCCATCTCGTAGAGGTACGCCGCGTGATTCTTCACGCTCTGGTTGTAGGCGAGCACGTTAAGCATCGACGGGATCGCCGTCGTGCGCATAACCGAGGTGTCCTCGCCGAGAGGATTGGAGATTACAACGCTCTTTCTCTTATCCTCGGGCAGACGTATCTTGTCGTAGAACTTCGGTGAGATGAACGAGAACGTCTCGATCTCGTTCATGCCCATTCCGCAGAGCGCATTCTCGCAGAAGAGCGCGTACGACTGATTCTTCGTCCGTCCGCCGAGCGTAACTCCGCCGGAGGTGAGCGTCTCGGTGAGCGCCTCGTATCCGTATATGCGGATGACCTCCTCCGCAACATCGTTCATGCACGCGACGTCCGCGCGGAACGACGGCGGGATCACCGTGGAATCGCCGACGGTGAATTCGAGCGAGCGGAGGGTGTCCTTCATGAATTCCTCCGAAATGTCGGTGCCGAGGAAGCGGTTTATCACATCCGCGTCGAGCTTTATCTCGGGAAGGGGTCTCGGATTCGGGTAAATGTCGATCACGTCGGATACGACATCGCCCGCGCCGAGCATCTCGACAAGCTCGAGCGCGCGGTAAAGCGCGGGGATCGTCTGCTCGGGATCGAGACCCTTTTCGAATCTCGAGGAGCTTTCGGTGCGCATGCCGAGCTTGCGCGCGGTGACACGCACGTTCGAGCCGCAGAACGCCGCGCTCTCGAATACGACCGTCTCAGTGGAATCGGAGATGCCGGAGTTTGCGCCGCCCATGACGCCGGCAAGCGCGACCGGCTTGTGATCATCCGCAATGACGAGCATCGAGGAATCGAGCGTGTGCTCGATATTGTCAAGCGTAACGTACTTTTCGCCGTCGGCGGCGCGGCGCACGTTGATGTCGCTTCCGTCGAGGCAGGCGTAATCGAATGCGTGCATCGGCTGACCGTACTCGAGCATGACGTAGTTTGTTATATCGACGATGTTGTTGATCGGGCGCACTCCGGCGGCGCGGAGGCGGCGACGCATCCACATCGGGGAGGGCGCGATCCGCACGTTCTTCACGACGGCTGCGCTGTAGCGGTAGCAAAGATCGACGGCATCGTCCTTAACGGAGAGAAGGGACGATATCCCGTTTCCGATGCCGCGGAACTCGGGCTTCTTTATGCGGAGCGGAGCCTCGTGCGAAACTGCGCTCTCGCGCGCAAGTCCGATCACGGAGAGGCAGTCGGGGCGGTTCGGCGTGATCTCGAACTCAACCACGGTGTCGGTGAGGTCGAGAACCTCCTTTACGTTTTCACCCGGCTTGGGGAGCGTGTCGAGACCGCAGTCCGACAGAATGAGTATCCCGTCCTCGACAGCCTGCGGCATATCGTGCAGCGTAAGCCCGAGCTCGGCGATGGAGCAGAGCATTCCCTCCGAAACCGCGCCGCGGAGCTTGCCTTTCTTTATCTTGACATTTCCGGGGAGATGGCTTCCGTCGGTTGCGACGGGGACGAGCGCCCCCTCGGTCACGTTGGTCGCGCCGGTGACAATCTGCAGGGGATCCGCCGCTCCGACGTCGATTTTGCATATTACAAGTTTGTCGGCATCCGGATGGGGAGCTACCTCAAGCACACGGCCGACGACAACTCCGGAGATATCGTCTCCGAGCTCCTCCCAGCCCTCGACCTTCGAGCCGGTGGCGGTCATGCGGTCGCAGTATTCCTTCGTCGAATACTCGGAAACGTCCGTGTAGTCGGCGAGCCACTTCATTGAAAGCTTCATTTATATTATCCTTTCGGTTGTTATTTCGGTGTGCGTCAGAACTGTCCGAGGAAACGGACGTCGTTCTCGTAGAGCAGACGCATGTCGTCGATGTGGTATTTCAGAAGGGCGACGCGCTCGACGCCGAGACCGAACGCAAAGCCGGAGTACTCTTCGGGATCGATGCTGCAGCCGGAGAGGACGTTCGGATGAACCATGCCCGCGCCGAGGATCTCGATCCAGCCCTCGCCCTTGCAGAAGCGGCATCCCTTGCCGCCGCAGGCGAAGCAGGATACATCGACCTCAGCCGACGGCTCGGTGAACGGGAAGTGGTGCGGACGGAAGCGGATCTTCGTGTCCGAACCGAACATCCGGCGTGCGAACATCGCAAGAGTTCCCTTGAGATCGCCCATCGTAACGCCGCGATCGACCACAAGGCCCTCGATCTGGTGGAAGAGAGGCGAATGCGTTGCATCAACCGCGTCGGAGCGGTACACACGTCCGGGGGAGAGGATGCGGATCGGCGGGCGCTCCTTCTCCATTACATGAACCTGAACGGGGGAGGTCTGCGAGCGAAGCAGCACGTTGTCCGTTATATAGAAGGTGTCCTGCGTATCGCGTGCCGGATGCTCCGGGGGAATGTTCAGCGCCTGGAAGTTGTAGTAGTCAAGCTCGACTTCGGGACCCTCGGCGATGGAGTATCCCATTCCGATGAAGATGTCCTCGATCTCGTGCTGAACGCGGCTGAGCGGATGGATGTGACCGAAGGGCACGTCCTCGCCGGGTACGGTGACGTCAAGCTTTTCCGCACGGAGCGCACGATCGCGCATCGCGGATTTCATTTCGGTCTGGCGGCGTTCGATCTCCGCCTCGATCTGAGCGCGGACCTCGTTGGCGCGCTGACCGAACGCGGGACGCTCCTCGGGGGAGAGTGAGCCCATGCTGCGAAGCACGGCGGTCAGCTCGCCTTTTTTGCCGAGATATTTCACGCGGATCTCGGAAAGATCGGCGTCGACCCGCGAAAGCTGCTCCATGGCGCTTTGGCGGATCTGTTCAAGTAAATCTTTCATTATATTTTCTCCTTAGGGATTATTAACTTGTTTACGCGGTGCGCGGGAGAAAGTCCCGCAGACAAAATCTCAAGGGACGTTCGGACGGCTCGGCGGGTGCAGCAGCACGGCGGCACGGCGGCAAAAAAAATAAAATCCGTCCCGACATGAACGGGACGGATCGAAAACGATTCGCGGTACCACCCGGCTTCCGGCTTTCGCCGACACCTTGATCTCCTTAACGCGGAAACGACGTGCGCGGCTACAAGGGGTTCACCGCACCTGCTCCGAAGCGAAAGGCAAAAGACGCGCCCGAAAGGATTCTCACAGCAGCCGAATCCCTCTCTGGTCCGGAGCATCGCCGCGCCGACTTCATCACTGCTTTACTCCATTATAATACTCCGGCGGGCGTTTTGTCAAGGGCTTTTGCGATTTTGCACGGATGCAGCGGAGACTTCGTCTCCTAACACAGCATTGCGTTCAACCGAATTTGTACGTCAACTTACCGTGTCCGCGAGAATAGGACATGGTATAACATCAAACCAAATCTGCACGTTTATTTACCATGTCCGCGAAAACGGAGCGCCGCTCCGTTTTCCAACGTGAGAACAACTTGTACGAGCGTCAAACTCCGACGTGAAGCTAAAACTAAACATGGCGTTCTTCCGAACGCCATGTAAGATCATTATATGTTGGGGCGTTGCCCCAAAGCCCCATTGGGGATTTCATCCCCAAACCCCTGAGCGGGGACGCCCCCGCGGGCAAAAGGACACGGATTACATAAATCTGTAATTGTACATCAACCTACCGTGTCCGCGAGAATAGGACATGGTATAACATCAAACCAAATCTGCACGTTTATTTACCATGTCCGCGAAAACGGAGCGCCGCTCCGTTTCCCAACGTGAGAACAACTTTGTACGAACGTCAAACTCCGACGTGAAGCCTATATCTGCAAGCGCAACAAAAATTCTCAGCTGTCTTCCGAAAGGACAATACTCACCAATACAATTCAGTTTAAAAGTTTTCGGAAGCTTCCGGGCGAAGCCCGCAAGCATGGGGTCACGGGGGAATCCCCTTTGTCAAAAGGGGTTCCCCCGACATCTCGCATCCTACTATTTCTCCCCGTCGTTTTTCGTCCGGCGGTAAATTATAAAAACAATAAACGCGGCGATAAGCACAAGCGTAACGGTTATCATTATGTCGAGAGCCCCCGTCGTCGGGGACATCCGAAGATGCGGCTCGGTCACGAAACGGTAAAGCACCGCAGATACCGCCGCAAGAACCAAAGCCGCAAGTATAACGATCTGCCTGATCATCCTGACATAGCCTCCTCCCGATATTTCTGTACATCTATTGTACCACAGTCGAGACAGCTTTGTCAACAGTTTATTAATATTTTTTCAACACATTCATCAATTATTTTTTACAAAATCCCTCAAATTCCGACTTATCCCACCCGCCGCGCGCAAGATTTATCACGGGAATATGCTTCTCCTCCGCGCGTCGTACGGTGTAAGCCGTTCCGCCGGAATTGCGCAGACAGTACGCAACGCAGGCGTCGGCGCGCCCGACCATGTATCGGTTTCTCTTCAGCATGCAGTCCGAAGTGTAGAAAGCATCCGAATAATGAACCTCGTCCGCGTGGGAAAAGAGCATCTTGTACGCACGCAGCGAATCGTAATCCGTCCAGCGCGCGGTCTGATCCCGGCACGGCAGCGCAAGCACAAGCCGAACGCCGTCGTTCTCCGCGCGAAAGCGCGCCGTGCGGCATGCCGCGATCAGATCGAACCCGAGCGCACCGCCTGAAATGAAGGTGTCCGCGCCGAGCGAATACAGATCCGCTATCACGCGGTCAAGCTCATTTGCGAGCGAGGCGCGCGCCTCTTCGGGAATGCTGCGATGCCCCGTGAAACATACGGTATAGCCCATAGCTCCTCCTTTTTATATCCGATACGGTCGGTCTTTCCTGTATCTATGCCCGCTGTACGCGGTACACGCCTGCGCGCCGAATGCCCGCGCCGACCGTGCCGTCGAGCCGGCGCAAATCACACCAACACCGCCCGCACCCGCACAACGGATTCTTGCGGCGGGAAGCTGCTTTATGTGCCCCGGCGGCAATCCCACCGATCGACGGGAGTTTTCCCGTATATCTGCCGCTGCAATACGCGATGCCCGCCGTGCTCTTCCCGCATATACCGAAAATCAGCCGAAATCAGCGCATCTCTCACCGCGAAGGGGTGTTTTCGACGTTTCGATTTTCAATTACGTTGTTTTAACAACGGAATTCAGCGCAAATTCGCCGAATTCCCCCTCGCGCCAACGCTCGGCAGGTGCTTCAACTTTAAATTTCGTTGGAAAAACAACGTAATTTATTTTACAAAACGCAAATACACCCCATATTTCCGGCGGCGCAGTCTCGGGCAGAGCCGCGCGAACATATACCGCCATATATCGCAATTCCCGCGTACCACTCAAACCGCACACCGCCTTCGCCGCTGCGCGCCGTCAGGCAAGCGCCGTTCTCCCACGCGCCGACCGTGCCATCGAGCCGGCGAGCCGGCGTAAATTCGCCGAATTTCCGTGCTTGCACCGATTTTTCCGCAGCGTTACCGTAAATTCTACCCGGCAGCACGCCCGTGTAACCATGACCCAACGCCACGGCTGCCCGGCGGGCAACCTCCGCGCATCTCTCACCGACGATAGGTATTTTCGGTGTTCCGTTTTTCGAATTACGTTGTTTTAACAACGTAATTTATTTTACAAAACGCAAATACACCCCATATTTCCGGCCGCGCGGTCTCGGGCAGAGCCACGCCCGCATACCGCCTATATCGCAATTCCCGCCGAGCCGACCGTGCGCCGAGCCGGCGCAGATCACACCAACGCCGCCCGCGCCTACATGCATACCAAATCACGTTTGATTCCGCTTTGGTCCACCATCGGAGTATAATCCGAACCCGTGCGGTCTGGATTCGGAGAGTAAATCTCCGCCATCCGCGCCCGCCCATCCGATCCGGAACACTTTCCGCCGCTCCGGAAAAAGAAAAGTGCCTGACCGAAGCAGACACGATTCCGTACCGTATTGAATTTACGCGCGCTCGATCTTGCCGGAACGAAGGCAGCGGGAGCAAACGCTTACGGTCTTGTGAGTTCCGTTGACCACAGCCTTGACCTTTCTGATGTTCGGCTTCCATGCGCGGTTGGTTCTGCGATGTGAATGGGAAACGCTCTGTCCGAAGACAACGCCCTTGCCGCAAATACTGCACTTTGCCATTTATATATACCTCCGTTAGTAGTTTTCATAAAATGAGCAGTTAATAGTATAGCACATAAAAATCTCAATTGCAAGGCTTTTTTCAATATTATATTATCTTTTTTCGGAAAATTTTTTTCTCCGACAAAAATCATGTTGCATACGGCGCGAAAATGTGATAAAATATAGGCACACCGCAGGGTTTTAACACGCCTGCACGGTGCAGCGCACACGCATCGCCGCGGCGGCGGAGAAGCGTTTGCCTCGCCGATCACGGGGAAAGGAGAAGGTCATGCCGAAGGAAAGCGGAAAAAAGCTTATCTCGCAGAACAGAAAAGCGCGTCACGACTATTTTGTCGATGAAACGTACGAAGCGGGCATCGCCCTCTCCGGCACCGAAGTCAAAAGCATTCGCGCCGGCGCGGTCAATCTGAAGGATTCGTACTGCCGTGTCGAGGACGGAGAGCTGTGGGCATCGGGGATCCACGTCAGTCCCTACGAAAATGGCAGCATCTTCAACGTCGATCCGCTCAGAGACCGCAAGCTCCTCATGCACAAGCGTGAGATAATGAAGCTCGGCGGGCTTTGCGCGCGCGACGGTTACACGCTCGTTCCGCTGTCGGTGTATCTGTCCGGCTCACACGTCAAGGTGGAGCTCGGCTTGTGCCGCGGAAAGAAGCTGTACGACAAGCGCGAGGCAGACGCGAAGAAGCAGGCGGGACGCGAGATCGAGCGCGAGATGAAGGAAAGGTCAAGGTGATTTACGGGGGCGTAATGGTTTCGACGGGGATCATGAAGTGCGATAAGCGGGCAGAGACCGGGCAATCTCTATAATACGGCCCATTTTAAAATTAAACGCTGATAACAATAAGTTAGCAGTAGCCGCCTAAGTGCGGCTCGTCCGGCGCGAAGTACCGCGATCGCGTGCAGGGCGTCATGAAGCGGTAAATGTGAACGGCCCGTTTCCCTTGAAGCCGTCATAAATTAAAGGGATACCGAGAGGAATGCGGCGTCCGGCGCCGCCTCCTCCGGGAATAAAAAACGCCGGACTGCGCCCGGAGAAAGTTGCGCGGAGCGGTTTTCGGACAGGAGTTCGATTCTCCTCGCCTCCACCATAAGTCCACCGTAATTTTGATAGAATTACGGTGGACTTTTTCTATGCCTGAAAACCGCTTGAAATAAGGCTTTTCGGCTGTTTCAGTACATAAGCGAACCCCGCTGCAGAGCAATTCTGCGGCGGGGTTTCGTGTTTTTTGCGAGGATTGTGGCGTTCTGTTCCGTCGTAATCGTTAAACAGCCGGGTAATCGTTGAATTACTGGAGTATTCGTTAAACTACCGAGGTAATCGTTAAACAGCCGAGTTCTGATAATACCCCTTATGAGAAAATCGGCGATGAAGTACGGTCGCTGGCAGATTTAGCGCCTTTTGAGATACCTTCATCTTGGGAATGGTGCCGTGTGGGAGACCTTTTCTCGAATATGTCTGGGCTTGCATACAAAAAGGACGCTCTCGCCATAAAGGCAGACAAAATGGTGAGAGTACTGCGTGGCGGGAAGGAATGGTGCCGTGTAGGAGACCTTTTCTCGAATATGTCTGGGCTTGCATACAAAAAGGACGCTCTCGCCATAAAGGCAGACAAAATGGTGAGAGTACTGCGTGGCGGGAATATCGGTGAAGAGCAGTTCTATTTTAAGGGCGATGATGTTTTCATTTCAAGCGAGCTTGTAAAGCCAGAACTGTATTTGAGAAAAAACTATATGATTACACCTGCAGTTAGTAGCCTGGATCACATCGGCAAAATCGCACTCATAGACAAAGATTATTCCGACACGGTTGTTGGCGGTTTTGTACTTATGCTCATACCACACTTTAACGACGATGTCGTATCAGAATATCTGCTCTACGCTTTTGCTGCTAAACACCATCGTGATAACTGCCGAAACATTACGCACAAATCCGGCCAAGCGTTTTATAACCTCTCTCGTGAGCAGATGATG
>QWCN01002378.1_pt1 | contig 24823 bp, 19 predicted proteins | sample 1972711 | NCBI WGS metagenome assembly QWCN01 (sample SAMN09866707, study PRJNA288562) | Human gut metagenome isolate term1_stool, whole genome shotgun sequencing... | isolation source: gut | host: Homo sapiens | place: USA: California
ACAAGATGCGTCCGAAAAGGGCTTTCTTGGGGTTGAAAAATGCCTTGCGGTGTGTTATAATAAGGTGTATAAGTATGTTATTATGTACCGAATGTTATATTCGGTGCAGAAAGGAGCGTCGGATGGAGAAAAAACAGGTCAAATCCCGGGAGCGGGTCGCTGCACACGGTGAGGTCTTTACCGCCGAGCGGGAGGTCAAGGCAATGTGCGATCTTGTCAAACCCGAAACCGAACGCATTGATTCCCGTTTTTTGGAGCCTGCTTGCGGGGACGGTAATTTTCTTGCCGAGATTCTTACCCGTAAGCTTGCCTGTGAGCAAATAAGAAAGTACCGTAAAAGCAGCTACGATTGGGAGCGCAACTCACTGCTCGCTCTCGGCAGTCTGTATGGAGTGGATATTCTCGCGGACAATTGCGAAGCCTGTCGTGAGCGGCTGTACGGACTGTGGGAGGAGGAATACCATAAGGTCTGCAAAAAGGAGTGCAACGACGATACGCGGGCGGCGGCAAGATTCATTCTTGCCCGCAACATTGTCTGCGGCAATGCTTTGTCCCTTATGTGCGTAGACGAAAACGGCAAGGACACTTCTGAACCGATCGTATTTTCGGAATGGACTTTCCCGTTCAATGACGGGCGCATTCAGCGCAAGGACTACACCTTTGACGAATTGGTCAATGCAAAAGACGAAAAGAAACCACCCGCAGAGGACGGGCAACTGTCGTTGTTCGGAGAGACGGTGCGACCTGACGAAGAAGGAAAATTTCTGAAGCAGTATATCACAAATTACAGGAGGCTTGCCGACCATGAGTAATGCACTGTTTGAAAATGTCTACAATCCCGATGTGCTGTCCTGCCTTGCAAACCTTTCCAACGATGAAGTTTTCACCCCGCCGGATGTGGTCAACAAAATGCTGGACATGCTGCCGCAGGAACTGTTTCGCAATCCCGATACGACCTTTTTGGATCCCGCGTGCAAAACCGGGGTGTTCCTGCGCGAAATCGCCAAGCGGTTGATTATCGGACTGGAAGCGCAGATTCCCGACCTGCAGGAGCGGGTCGACCATATTTTCCATAAGCAACTTTACGGCATTGCCATTACCGAGCTGACAAGCCTGCTTTCCCGTCGCGGCGTGTACTGCTCCAAATACCCGAACAGCGAATTCTCGGTGAGCCGCTTTGACGATGCGCAAGGAAATATTCGCTATAAACGCATTCCGCATACATGGGGAAAAACGACTTACGACAGCAACGGAAAGCCGAAAGCGTCTTGTATTTGGTGCGGCGCGTCTAAGAGCGAATACGACCGTTCGTCAGAACTGGAAACACACGCATACGAATGGATTCATACGCAAAATCCGGAGGAAATATTCAAGATGAAATTTGATGTGATTATCGGGAACCCGCCGTATCAGTTGAGTGATGGGGGGCATGGAGCAAGTGCTATACCGATTTATCAAAAATTTATAGAACAATCCAAGAAGTTGATGCCAAGATATTTAATCATGATTACTCCTTCTCGATGGTTTACCGGTGGGCGCGGACTTGAAGAGTTTCGAAATAAAATGCTCCATGACGAACAGATTAGGATTATTCACGATTTTCCAGACGCATCTGATTGTTTCCCAGGGGTTGAAATAAAGGGGGGCGTTTCATTCTTTCTTTGGGAGAAAAACAGTAGCGGAGATTGTAGAATAATTACACATCATGGTACAGTAATTACATCATCTACGCGTCCCTTGCTGGAAAATGGTTTGGATATATTTATACGGGATAGTAATAAAATAAACATACTTCATAAAGTACAAAGCAAAAATGAATCTCTATTTTACAATATTATGAGCGCAAACGATCCTTTTGGATATGATGTGCGAGTCGAAAATAGTTACTTGCGAATAAAACCTCAATTCAAACTGAAACCTTTTGACGGGGCCGCAAAATTCTACTATTTTGGGTGGAGAAACGAAGGCATCGGATATATTGATCGTTCTACGGCAAAAAAAGGTCAGCAATATATTGACAAATGGAAGTTACTAATTCCTCGGGCTTGGGGAAGTGGAGACCCCAGTTCTGATAGACTAAATGCTATTATAGCAGAACCAAATACGCTGTGTACTGAAACATATTCCGTAATAGGTCCATTTGATACAAGAGTGGAAGCTGAAAATGTATTGAGTTATATAAACACAAAATTTTTTCACTTTATGGTGTCGATAGTGAAAATAACGCAAGCTGGGGCGAAACATGTTTATAAGTTTGTCCCCATGCAAGATTTCTCCAAACCATGGACCGATGCCGAGCTTTATGCAAAATACAACCTGACACAGGAAGAAATTGATTTTATCGAATCCATGATAAAACCGATGGATTCTACGAACATCAAGGAGGATTGATCATGCGCACCAAGTTAATCTGTTCAAGCCAAGAAGATCATATCGGCTATGGTGCCGGGAGTGGTGATACTGAACGATATGAATACGAATGTCCCTGCGGCAAAGGAAAGATCATTGAGGAACACGACAATATCCCGGGATTTCGGGATCACGATGTGTACATTGTTTGTGATGCTTGTAGCAAAAAATATCGTTTGGATACTTCAAAGGGCGTGCGCGGTTGGGAGCTGATCCCGCGGGAGGACGACCATGCCAGCTGATTTCTTCATCCAACGCCCCGCTGTTACCCCAACAATTTATGTTTACACGCTTCCCGGAGTTGCGTCTCACACCGGTTACATCAAGGTTGGATATACCGAACGGGATGTTGAAAAACGCATTTATGAGCAGACGCACACGAGCGGTGTAAAGGCGCAGATTCTCCTGCGTGAGTCTGCCATGCGTCCCGATGGTTCCTGTTTTACCGATCACGATATCCACCGTATTCTGGAGCGCCGCGGATTCCGTCGGCTGAACGCAGGAAGTGACCGCAACGAGTGGTTCAACTGTAAGGTTGAGGATGTCAGGACGGCGATAACCGAGCTGAAAACCGGCATCCGGTCAGACGGTGAGCGCACGGCGACATTCCGTATGCGCCCCGAACAGGTGCGTGCCGTGGAGCGCACTGCGGATTATTTCAGAAAAGCCAAGTCGGACGAGCCGGGGCGAGTCCCGAAATTTCTTTGGAATGCCAAAATGCGTTTTGGCAAGACATTTGCTTCCTACGAGCTGGCAAAGAAAATGGGACTCTCCAGAATCCTTGTGCTGACCTTCAAACCCGCAGTTGAGTCGGCATGGCGCGAGGATCTGGTGACCCATGTAGACTTTGACGGTTGGCAGTTTGTCTCCAACAAGGACGCACATATGGGCGACATGAACATAGATCGTCAATATGAAATGGCGGACAAGTCCCGTCCTATTGTGGTGTTCGGCTCTTTTCAGGATCTGCTCGGGACGAATGAAGCGGGCGGTATCAAGGCAAAAAACGAATTCATCCATACCACCAATTGGGATCTGGTGATTTTTGACGAGTATCATTTCGGCGCGTGGCGTGAGAATGCAAGGAAACTCTTTGAAAATCCGGCCGAAGAGGAGTCTGCCGATTTCGACGCCGAAAAATACAGTATGGAAGAAGCGGGAAACGCCTACAATGAAACCTTTTTGCCCATTACAACAAGCTATTATCTGTTTCTCTCGGGTACGCCTTTCCGCGCCATCAATTCGGGCGAATTCATCGAAGATCAGATCTTCAACTGGACTTATTCCGACGAGCAACGCGCCAAGGAAACTTGGGTAGGTTCGGGCAATCCGTATCTGTCCCTGCCGCGCATGGTCATGCTGACCTACCGCATCCCCGACAGCATCCGTCAGATCGCCATGCAGGGGGAATTCAATGAATTTGATCTGAATGTTTTCTTTTCCGCCAAAGGCAAGGGGGAAGACGCACGGTTTGTTTACGAAAACGAGGTGCAGAAGTGGTTGGATCTCATTCGAGGATCCTACCTGCCCTCCAATGTAGACGATATGAAGCTCGGTCAGGATCGGCGTCCGCCAATGCCGTATTCCGATACGCGCCTTCTGAATGTTCTGTCGCACACGCTGTGGTTTTTGCCGAATGTTGCCGCCTGTTTTGCTATGTACAATCTGCTCATGCAGAAGCAGAACGCATTTTATCACGATTACAGGATCAATGTCTGCGCCGGAACACGCGCGGGGATCGGATTGGATGCGCTTGCACCTGTGCTGAAGTCGATGGGTGATCCGCTGAAGACCAAAACTATCACACTCTCCTGCGGAAAACTGACGACAGGTGTCACGGTCAGGCCGTGGACGGGCGTTTTCATGCTCCGCAATCTCAAATCCCCCGAAACCTATTTTCAGACTGCATTCCGTGTGCAGTCCCCCTGGGAAATCACCGACGAGGCGGGCAACAAAACCATTATGAAGCAGGAGTGCTATGTTTTTGACTTTGCGCTTGACCGTGCGCTCCGTCAGATTTCCGATTACTCTTGCCGATTGGATGTCAATGAATCCAATCCTGAAAAGAAGGTGGCGGAATTCATCGGTTTCCTGCCTGTTCTTGCCTACGACGGCAGCACCATGCGGCAGATCAACGCGCAGGATGTGTTGGATATCGCAATGGCGGGTACCAGTGCAACGCTACTTGCCAAGCGTTGGGAGTCTGCACTGCTTGTCAATGTGGACAACGGCACGCTGAGCCGCCTTTTGGCAAGCAAAGAGGCACTTGATGCGCTGATGAACATAGAGGGCTTCCGCTCCCTGAACAGCGATATTCAGACCATCATCAACAAATCCGAAGCGGTGAAAAAGGCAAAAAAAGAAGGCGAAGAAAAACTCACGCCGAAGGAAAAGAAGGAACTATCCGACGAAGAAAAAGAATACAAATCCATGCGCAAGCAGATTCAGGAAAAACTCATCAAATTCGCAACACGCGTACCGGTATTTATGTATCTGACCGATTACAGAGAGCGGTCGCTCCGCGATGTAATCACGCAACTGGAACCAGGGCTTTTCAAAAAGGTAACCGGGTTGGATGTAAAAGACTTTGAACTGCTCTGTTCGCTCGGCGTTTTTAACGCAAGTCTGATGAATGATGCGATTTTCAAATTCAAGCGATACGAGGATTCCAGCCTGTCCTATACCGGGATTGACAGGCATCAGGGCAAAGATATCGGCGGTTGGGATACCGTTATCCGCCGCGAAGAATATGCAAAGCTGTTCTACAATCAGCAGGCGACGATGGAAAATGACCGTCCGCCGGAAACGCCGCCGGATGATAGCGAACCGGAGGAAGATCCATCTCCCGCTGCACCCGTGTCTTTTGCCGCTGTAAGGAAAACGCCGTCCCTTGTCACCGAGCAATACGAAGTGAAGCCTGTGGAAAAGCCTGTCGTGAAGCCGATACCGTCGCAAGCACCGAAAGAAGAACCGTATGTCGCTCCGGATGTTCATAAAGGGGATGTTGTTGTACATAAGATTTTCGGAACCGGTACCATTACATGGATCGACAAGACAGGGAAACATATCCGTGTAAACTTTAATGCCGGAGAAAAAACATTCATTTTCCCGGATGCTTTCAAAGCGGGATTCTTGAAAATGTCCGTGGTAGCGGAGTCGTAAGTACATATTAACTTGACAAAATACAAGTATCATAAGCAATTTGCGCTCAACCAACCGGTTGGGCGCTTTTCTTTTTGCCCTTTGCGATACTGAGCGATGCCAAATTGTAACAGAAAAGCAGAAGGAAAAAGTTTAGGATTGCATGAACGAGATGTACAGCGTGACTGAGCGTGAAGCCTTTTTCTACGGCTTTCGCTTGGGTGTGCGGTTGATGGCCTATCTAAAATGGCTGGTAGAAGATTAGACTCATACAGTCACTCAAAAAACGCTCTTGTGGCGTTTTTTGTGTTGAAATTTTATCAGTTGAACGCTTTATTCCTCACTATTATGCATTAACCATTGCTTTTTGTCGAATAATATGATACAATAGATACGATAATACTAAGCAAGGGAGAAATGAATATGGAACAAATTCCAGAGCGTTGGTTTTCGACAAAAGAAATGTGTGCATATCTCGGAGTTACACGTGACACATTACTTACGTGGATAAATGAAAAAGGAATGCCTGCCCATAAGGTCGGACGCGGATGGAAATACAAGCCCTGTGAAGTCGATGAGTGGATAAAAAGTGGTAAGGCTGCAGAATAAGAAAGGCTAGCAATATGAAAATTTTATTTTTACATTTAAGTGATTTGCATATAAAATCGGATAAAGCGTATTGTGAATTTCAGATCAAGAAGATTATTGACTCCTTGAGAACCGCAGGATCTTTTGATAGATTGCTTTTTGTTCTTTCTGGCGATATTGCATTTTCAGGAGAAAGAGAACAATACCGAGTTGCTAACGGAATATTGAACAAAATGTCAATAGAATTGAAAAAGAAAAATATATATACCAGCCATATAGAAACCGTATGTGTTCCCGGAAATCATGATATACAATTTGAAAATCCGCCTCGTACAGCCGAAGAGTTAAACCAAATATACACCGATTATTCGTACAAGAAGTATCTTGAAGAAGAATTATCCAAACAGACAAATTTCTTTAATTTTGCCAAAACCAGGAAGTGTTTTATCGATGACACAATGTTTTCTCAGAAAATCATTGACTTTGATGGCTTCAAAATAGAGATCAACATGCTTAACACCGGTTTGTTCTCTCTTAAGAGTCAAGAAGATAAAGGATTGCACTATATTGCTCAAAGCTGTATTAACAAATTGAATACTCCAACTGGAGCAAATTTTGTAATATCAGTTATGCACCATTCCTATGATTGGTACATTGATTCACAAAAGGAACAATTGGAGCAGGCTTTACTATGCAAGAGCTCTTTGATTTTCTTGGGGCATGAGCATAGAATTGCAACAAAACAAAGTTCACGCAATCAGCAATCCGCGGTCATTCATGCTGGTGGCTCTTTGTGTAATGATGACGACTGGACGCAAAGTGCGTATGAATATGGTGTTTTCGATACTGATACATATACGTATACAATTTACCAACATAAGTGGGATTCTCAAGCAGCGCAATACAACAACGATTCTCCAATAGTTCAAACCCTCACACCCAAGCCTTCAATCGAAAAGAAGTTGACGGTACGCGATGAATATAAAAACAACCTATTAAGCGATCCGTTACGTAGTTTGTCAGCCGATTTTACAGATTATTTTGTGTTTCCGCGAATTGAAACAGAAACATACGGAGATGAACTCAGCAAGGAATTCCTAAATATTGACCCTTTTATTGAAGAATTGTATTCACAAAAAAGAGTGTTGATTACCGGCGCAAATGGCTGTGGTAAAACATCACTTCTCAAAGCACTATTTCTCAAGTTATCCGAAGAAAAATGCGTAATATATTGTGATATTGATACAATAAAAAACAAGGAAAGCAGTAAAATCGTTAAATCCAATTTTGAAGAAATATATGGGGACGATAAGGAATCCTTGATTCGATATAATCAATTGCCCCCCGAGAATCGAGTTCTGATTATCGATGATATTGACCAAATAAAGCCTCGCGATTTTGATCGCTATATTTCCAGTTTGACTGGAGAGTTTGGACTGATGATTTTCGCGACAAAAAAGGTAATTGACCTCGATATGTTGGAACGAATGAAAACCGCTCTAAAAACCGAGACTGCTATTACCAAGTATAAAATCGCTCCATTCTTCTCCGATAAACGCAAAGAGCTTGTAGAAAAAGTAATTCTCATAAAGCAGAAAAAAGACGCTTCGCTTGACGCACATGATCTAACCGAAAAGTTATGCGAAGCTATCAAGCTCCAAAAGAAGTTCATTTCTTTGACCCCGGATTTCATTATTGATTTTGTTGATTATTACTGCAACAATATTGGTAACATATCAAACAGTGATTCTACCGTTTTCAGTAAAGTATTTGAGGCAAATATAACCGCTATTCTGTCTCCGTATCAAACTGGAATTTTGACAACCGATAAAATATATAGATTGATTTCTATGGTTGCGCATTACATTCATTTCAACAAAAAATACCCGATATCAGAAAAAGAAATACTAGGCATTATCAGTACGTATAATGAAGATAATGACGACGAGGTAATCCCGTCCTCGTTCCTTCGCATTATCCAATCGAGTAAAATTTTGACTGAAAGTGAGAACGGTTATAAATTTGTTAATAAAAATCAGTTGGCATATTTTGTGGCAAGAGAGGTAAATTTCCTATACAACACTACTGGCGTAGAAGACGATTTGAATTATCTGTTGCAAAACGCATGTTTTGGTATCAATGCAGATATCTTAATGTTCATATCGTATATTACCGATAATCCGCGTATACTGGGATTCTTGTTATCTACCACCCAAGCGCTGACCTCTGACTGGCAGGAGCTTAATTTCAATACCAACCTCCCCAAGTTCTTAGAACTAAATTCCGCCCCCGCTCTTCCTCCTCCGCCTGAGGATAGCAAACAAGAAGCTGATAAAAAAGAAGTCAGTGACGAAAAACAAGCGGACAAGCAACTTACAACGGTAGACATTTACGATTACAATGAAGATGATGCGTCAAAAACAATGAATCAAATCATTCGCGCCCTATCGTTGCTAATGATTATTTCAAAATGCCTGCCAAGTTTTGAGCATAATATGAATGCCCAAATGAGGAAAGCTTTCGTAAATGAGATTTATCAGCTGCCTAATAAAATATATAATGTTTGGGCTAAAGAAACTGAACGTGATTATGAGCAGATAATCGAGGAACTGAAGAAAGAAGGACCTGTTGAATACGAGGAACGAAGAAAGCCCGGACAACTCAGCAGACTTCAAGTTGAATTCCAACTCGTTTCAATGGCTTTATTGTTGGATATTTACAATATGTCTGCTACATATGCGACAAGGGATAATTCCTTCAGGCTATTCCACAAGTTTGACTATAGTTCCGAAGAAACCTATCAAATTCAGCATTTAATGATGCTTGAGAAGCAGAAAATGGCTGAAGATTTTGTCTCCAATGCTATTACCATGTATGAATCAAGCGATAAACAACTGAAAAAAATGCTCACAAAAATTGTTGTTAGACACGCAATGGTGTATATGGATGCACTTGATTTCAAAAAACGAGACCAACTAAAAAGTTCCTTTTTCCCGAGCCGCCAAGAGCAACAAAGTTTATTGGCAAAAAGGGTCAAGGAAGGAGACCATAAAGAATAACTAAAAAAATGCAGTTGCGTCTGTTTGATGCGACTGCATTTTTTAATTAAAAGTCAATGGGCTTAAGAATGTTTAATTTCACCCCATCGGAGTGATTACGTATATCTATATAGCCTAAGGTATTTAGCATATCACATAATTCTAACACTTGCGCCTCTGTTCTGTAATAAATTGTATCTTCTTTTACCAAATCTTGCAATGCACAATAGCCATCATTCATAGAAATAGATTTTATCTCTTGATATACATGACATAAAATATTACGATAATCTCCGACAATATACCCATCCCGTTGCTTTTTCAACCACTCTATCGTTTCTGTTTTTTTTAATTCAGACAATGGCTTCATGTTTATCAACTCCTTTCTTATAAATAATGTTCTCCAATATCATAATATGCTAAACATCGCCAAAGAAATATGATGCTTTTGACCGCCTCAATACGCCGTGTGGAGAGATCTGCGTGGGGATGGTATGTTTGCCCTCGGAATGGGATTGCGCCTCCAAAGCAGGGGGGAACCCCATTTTTAGACCCCTGTAGGCGGTGCTTCGGCGGTAGCCTCTGCCGCCTCCTTCTTGATTTTCTCACGGAGCTTTCGGACAAGACAAATCGATTTTTTCGCCCAAGAATCCTCCGCGGCTATATTCTCCAACTCAGACGATGACTTTCCGCAGAGCTCGGAACATAGTAATTTCAACGCAAGTTCACCGTAAGGATTCGTGCCGTTGATAAGCAATTTGCGCTCAACCAATCGGTTGGGCGCTTTTCTTTTTGCCCTCTGCAATCTGAGAGATGCCCAATTGTAACGAATTTGAAAACAATGCGTTTTTGGTACACTCAAACGCGAAAAAAGTGTGGAATACAGGGTGAGGGGGAAATTCACGGGACTTTTCGAAACTGGTAATCAAAGCGCCGATTTTCTTGGCTACAGGAGAGTAGAGAAAAGTTTTTCGAAGAAATTTTCAAAACGGTTGTGGAAACACCGATTTTTTTGCCAGTAGAAGTGAGGGGGTGCACTTTTGCTTTTTCTGTGGCTATTAAGTGAAGGACAACGGAAAACGACGCTTGACATCCGTGCCTTTGGCAACCGAATATCACGCTCATTCTTTTTTCTTGCATGATAAGCCGCGCGTAAATTGTAACGATTTTGTAAACAATGCGATTTTGAGGTGGTCAAACGCCAAAAAAGTGTGGAATACAGGGTGAGGGGAATATTTGTGAGATCTTCTCAAGACCGGTTTAGAAGCGCCGATTATTTTGCCAATAGAAGTAAAGGCATATTTTCCTCCTCCGCTCTTTGACAACCGAATAGCGTACTGCCGAGGGCCCCCCCGGTCCGCCCGAAAGGGCAAGCCCCCGAACGTGAGCGCCACGACACGGCAAAAGGAAAGTCGACGCCTCTTGCCGCCGAGCGATTCATCACGGTTTCGGATTCCGCCAAAAACAGGATGGCGGGAGCGGCGATGACAGGATCGGAGCGAATAATGATACTCCCGCATTCGGTGCGGTCTGCCGGCAGGCAGAAGATGCGGTTTCGTTTTGGGTTGAATGAATACCCGCGAATGCATTTGTGATTCTCGGTTCCTTGTAAACAGACATGGAACAGATCCTGCGAGATACTCCGCAGTACGCAAAAAAGAGAACTAAGAAAATCAGATTCACCGTTGGTATCAAAATGGTACCAACGGTGAAAAACGAAAGGAAAAACATGAAAAATGTAAAAGCTCTTGCTGTCATCGACAGCGAAACCTTAATGAATTCCGAATTCAGGGAGCGCAAATTCTGCGTGGAAACGCTGCTCCCGCAGGGGTTGTGTATGTTAGCCGGGGCACCAAAGATCGGCAAGTCGTGGATGGCACTCGACCTTGCCCTGCATGTCGCCAAAGGAGAGGCGCTGTGGGGGCTGAAAGTCCATCCGGGCACAGTTCTCTATCTCTGTCTGGAAGACGGCAACGGACGCATCCACGACCGCCTGAATGCCATCACCGACGAGGGCGCGGGAAATCTTTTTCTGTCCTTTGAAGCCGATTCGCTGAATGACGGGCTGATTCCGCAACTGATGAACTTCAAAAAAGAACACCCCGACCTTGCGCTTATTATCATCGACACCTTTCAAATCATCCGCAAGCCGGGAAACGATACCTCGTATGCAAGCGACTACGAGGAAGTACGACAGGTCAAGCGCCTTGCCGACGAGTTGAATCTGACGATTCTGCTGATTCACCATCTGCGCAAAATGGGAGACAGCGATCCGCTGAACAAGATCTCCGGTTCAACGGGCATTTCGGGTGCGGTGGACGCAGTGTTTGTTTTGGATCATGCGCAGAGGGGACAAGCCGACGGCGTTCTGGAATGCACGGGGAGGGACATCCCTTCGCGAAGGATCGAACTGCATTTCGATTCCAAGACCTGCATCTGGTCGCTGATGAAGGACAGCCTTGACGCGCCGGAGATTCTGCTCCCGCCCGAACTTTCTTTGCTGTCGGAATTTATGAGGGCAGAAAAAGAATACCGTGGCGACAACTCGGAGTTTGCCGAACGCTACAACGCCTACGCCGGAACCCATCTGTCCCCAAAGGCGCTCAAGCAGATGATGAATCGCAGCCAGCGCCTCCTTGCCGAGAATGGTGTAAAGTTTCAGAGCAAACGGAGCAACGGACAACGTTACTTATTCGTACATTACCTTCCTTCCGCATTACCCGATGTGACGCAAAGTGACTCAAGTGACGCACAAAACACGGTGTGTGAAACCTGCGTTCCTTCCGTCCCTTGCGTCCCTGACACATGAACGGCTTTCCGTTTTTTCACGGCTTTTGCCGTGGCGAGCAGAGCGCGTGGCTTTCCGCCCCGCACATTTTATGCGGGCTAAGCCCGCACCCCTATTAAAAAACAACAGGAGAGGAGTGATTCTTTGAGAATCCGAAACAAAAATATTCCCATCCGTGTAACGGAAAAGGAACTGGAAATCATCGACCGCAAGGCGGCAAAAGCAAAACTTTCCCGCACGGATTTTCTGATTACTGCCGCACTCGGCAAGGAAATTACGCTGATGGAAGATCTGAAGCCGATCCTTACCGAACTGCGCCGGATCGGAAACAATGTCAACCAACTCACAAAACTTGCAAACGCAGGTGCCGTTCGTGTGGTCGGACTGCAGGATCTCACCGAGGCACTGGGCGAGATTCATGTGGCACTGATGCGAATCGCCCTGCATCGAAAGGAGAATGCCATTGCCGATTCTGAAGCTGATCCGGTATAAAAGCGGCACCGATTTTCGCCCGTCAGTCATGCGCAATGTCATAGGATATTGCCTGCAGCCATCCAAAACCAAGCTCCGAGAAGAGATTTTTTCTGCCACGGGTCAGAACTGCGTTCCCTCAATCGCCTACGATCAGTTTATGACAACCAAGGCATCATGGAGGAAGACAGACGGACTTCTTTTCCGCCACTATGTGCAATCCTTTTCGCCGGGCGAAAATATTTCTCCGTTGCAGGCAAACGAAATTGCCGAAGAGTTTGCCGCAAAAGCCTGGACGGGCTATGAAGTTCTGATTGCCACCCATGTCGACCGGGCTCACATTCACTCGCATATGATCGTGAACACGGTGCATCCGGACACGGGAAAGAAGCTGCATGAATCTCCGGACAATCTGAAAAAGCTCAGAGCTATCAGCGACGAAATATGCCGCTCCCACGGAATCGCTACGCTGCCGCCCTATCGGAAAACCAAGGTTCACGGCATCGGCAACGGGGAATATCGCAAAGCAATTCAAGGGGAGAGCTGGAAGTTTCGTCTCTGCGGTGCGATCACACTTGCCATGGCGCGCAGTCTGTCACGCGAAGATTTTATCGAGGCCATGCGTCTGCAGGGCTACGGCGTGCGGTGGGAGGACGGCAGAAAACAGATTACCTACACCTGTTACCGTGACGGAAAATGCAAGGATGGCACTTACCGCAAATGTCGTGACAACAAATTACACGACGAAAAATTCTTAAAGGAGAACATGGAATATGAATTCATCGTCCGACAGAACCTGCGCAAGGCTTTCGCCCGAAGAGCTGATGAAACGGAATATGCCGGTGCCGCTTCCGGAAGAAACGGTACCCAGAAACGAGCAGATCGACAGCCTGCGGGAAACGGTTTTGCAGATGCAGGCTACGGCTTCGGCACTCGCCCGGCGGGCAGCACAGATACAGGAGACACTCAAAGAGATGGAAGTCCGGCACCGGAAGGATTGGCAGACGATAGAAAATTTGCAGAAGGAGATGAAAACACTGCTCCGCGACAAAGAACAACAGGTTGGGAATCTGCTCGACCGGACTTCTTTGCAGATAGGAAAATTCAATCGCCGGGATCTCATTACCCGATGGGCGCTCAACATTCTGTTCGCCCTGCCAAGCCTGCTCATTCTGGTATTGGTGAGCTTGCAGGGATTGCTTCCGCTGTTTCGATTCTGAACGACGGGGATTCCGAAGAAAGCGAAGAAGAAAAGCGCGAACGGGAAGCCCGTGAGAACGGCAACGCGATCGGTGCGGTCGTTGGTTCCGCCATCGGTCTTTTGTCTGCGCTTGATCCCGACTGCGACGAGAATTCCGACGAAACGGAAAGCGAAGAAAACACCTTTGGGCTGTTTATGTAAGAAAGAGAGGATGCTGAATGACCGGAAACAAAAATATTTTTGCGAACTATCCTGACTCCATGACACTGCGCGATGTGGCAAACGCCCTCGGCATCAGTATAAAGCTTGCCTCTCGCCTTGTGCGGGAGGGCAGTATTTACGGAGTAAAGGTCGGGCGCGAATACCGCGTTGCCAAAACCACCGTAATGGAATATATCATGGATCGACGCACACCCGGCGGTTACAAAAAGTGTGTTGGTTCTGTAACTTCGAACCCTAAGGGCTGGACTTGTGACAAGAAAAGTGATATGTTGTGTTTTGCCAAAGCAAAGGAGGTATGCTGAATGAAAAAAGAAACGGCGCTCTCAGGCAGTGTGCAGGAGAAGAACGGAAAGCTTTATGCCGTGATCGGGTACGGGGATCCGATCACAAAGAAGAGGAAATACAAGTGGATCGGGTTGAATCTTACACCGGATGCGAAAAAATCCGTCGTGAAGGCGGCACTGCGGGATGCGATTGCCGCCTTCACGGAGCAATATGAAAAGGAATGTCGCGGCATCCTTTCCCCCGAGGATTGTCCCTTCCTTGAATTTCTGCAGAGCTGGCTTGTCAATGTCAAGAAACCGAATGTGCAGAAATCGACCTACGACGGCTATGAGGAGCTGATCGAACGGCGGATACGCACCTTTTTCGGAGACAAGCTGACGCTGAAGGACATCACCCCGGTGCGGATTCAGGAATTTTACGCCTCCATCCGCGCCGACGGGTGCAAGGAAAAGACGGTGCTGGAGTATCACAATCTCCTGCACGATGCCTGCGGATGGGCGGTGCGGCAGGAGATCTTATTATCCAATCCGTTTGACAAGGTGGACCGTCCCAAGCCGAAAAAATACAGTGCCTGCTATTACACCCCGGAGCAAGTGCAACTGCTGATGGAAGCCGCCAAAGGCGAGCGTCTCTTCCTCCCGGTTATCCTTGCCGCTTATTACGGACTGCGGCGAAGTGAGGTTGTGGGGCTGAGGTGGAGCAATATTGATTTTGAAAATAAACGGATTTATATCCGCAACAAGGCAAGTGAAGTCAAGGAAAACGGGAAATTACAGACCGTTATCACCGATGAAATGAAAACCGAATCCTCCAAGCGTGCGCTTCCGCTCCTGCCGGAGGTGGAAAACATCCTGCGGGAACACCGGGAACTGCAGGATACTTACCGCCGCCTTTACCGTCGGGATTACGCAAAGGAATACCTCGACATGGTCTGCGTTGACCCGCTCGGCAACCTAATCCGTCCAAACTATATCAGCGAGCGCTTCCCGAAAATGCTGAAGAAGAACGGCTTGCCGCGCGTCCGCTTCCACGACCTGCGCCATTCCTGCGCCTCCATGCTGATTGCGCACAAGGCGGGCATGAAGCAGGTACAGATGTGGATGGGGCATAGCAGCATCACAACTACAATGGACACCTATGGGCACCTGGATGACTCCGCCAAAGTTGAACTTGGAGAAACCATGGCATCGTTACTCGGAAAGAACAAAGCGGAGGAAAGGGAAAATGGATCCCGAGATCATCACCAAGGAACAACTTTATAAACTGCTCCATATCTCCAAGCGCAAGGCAAAGTGGATGTTGGATGAGGGCATCATTCCATGTCAGAACCGCGGTACGAAAACGCATACTTATCTCATCCGGATGGAAGATGTGCGCATTTATCTTGCGCGTCCCGACGCGGAGAGGCAACGCGAACTTCCGACCGGACAGTTCAATGCACACCCGGTCAGGAGCCATAGAAAATGTGAAAACCTCCCGCAGAGAGAACTGCGGGAGGGAGAAACAGATGATTATATGCTGTGTTTGGAAGAAGAATGGGTAGTCCTGCCGGATGATCTCAGCGTCGCACAGGTGGTCAGCCTGACAGGAATCTGTGAGAAAAAAATTCTGCGTTGGCTGCAAACGGGAGAACTCTTTGCCGTCAGATTCGGTGGGAGGTATCATATCCCGAAAGAGGTCGTGGTCGAATGGTACGCGAAGACAAGGTACACTTTGTGAAATGACCGTGCGGCATCGGAGCCACAGAAAGTATCGCGGCATCCTTGACAGCGCCAGCGGAAATCATAGAATTTCAAGTTTTGCTCTGCGAAAATTGAAATTCTATGCAGGCTTGAAAGCCAGTTCATTAATGATTGACGACTCGCCAATCTGTATTCATCGAATACGTTCTGATGTGGCTTGCAAGATGTTATATTTTTTTCTTTTTGGGCAAAACAATTGTTTTTAATGAAAGCGGCTCTTTATAATAATGCTCCTGTTTAACAATCCACATGTCCTTGGGCTTCGCTGTGGTTTCTGAAAGAGCACTTTTTAAAAAATTCTCTCCCTGCTCAGTTAAACTAATCCCCACATCCGTAAGAATGACATTGCCGTTTTGCTGGTTTTCCTTTATTAGCATAGCGATTTGCGAATTAGATAACCCCCTACTTCGAAGCAAGGTCAAATTCCCTTGAACTTTAATGATTTTCAATAATAAAACTGAATTTGTCATATTTTACCTCGGAAATGGAGCATGCTTATTTTTGCTGTTTTTTAACCAAAATATTGGAAATGTGTTGTTGGGCGTCCTTTCCATTTTCACTAGTGCTTCGGAAGAGCCGTATCCAAATTTATAATTATCTGTTACTTTTATGGCTGTTTCAATGGTTTCCATAATGGCTCTATTATGTAAAGTATCACATGGATCATCAGAAATCCCTTTGTTGCAAAGTGTACACGTATATATATTATATCCCTTTTTCTTCAATAAATCTACACCTTGTGCCATACTAACCAGCGAAACAATTGCCATTGAATCTTGGGGGACCCCCTTATTTAAAAGATATTCTGTTGCAGAAATAATTGTATCACCAGTTCCAACAAAATCATCAATCAAGCACAGACTATAGCCCTGTTTTATCAAATCAAAATCCAAATACTGTGGGGAGTCTGTATATGTTATTGAAAACGTGTTGTATTTTCTTTGGATGGCGCTAATATGAGCCTTAACCAAATATAACAAGGATACGGAGCTTTTTGATTTTCCAAAATCTTCTTCCGGAAGAATTGGACACATGTATATCTTGTTTTCTCCTCGAAAATCAAACTGTTTTACAAAAAAATCAAAACTGACCGAAAAGTATTTTAAATGGTCCGCTTGGCGAACCCATAAAAACTTTTCTGTTAACCGTATTATCAAATCACACTGCTCATCGTTGAGTTCGGCAAGTTGATTACATAGATTCTCAAAAACAGCATCTTCAAAAAAATCCTCTATAGGCCAATTTTTATCCTCAAAAACTTTTTGTACTCTCGCCAATTTTTGTATTGACAGCTTGGGAGAAGCAATATTATTTGTTTTGAAATTCATATCACATTCTCCCTCCTTTATAATAATAACCGCAAGGCTATCCCTTGCGGCTAAACGCGGTTTTTAGCCGCTAAATGGCGGAGGGAAAGGGATTCGAACCCTTGTGAGATTGCTCTCAAACGGTTTTCAAGACCGCCTCGTTATGACCACTTCGATATCCCTCCGTATAAACGGAACTATGAAATTGTATTAGAAAAAACATTAGAAGAAAAAACTTTGCTGTCCGAAAAGTGCGCGTGTTTCCCTCAAATACGGGGCTTTTTCGCTGATTGCTTCCGCTATGGCAAGGAGGTTTCAAGACCGCCTCGTTATGACCGCTTCGATACCTCTCCGTATATGAAACTGTCTTTCGACAGAAATCATCAGATATTCAATTGTTTTAGAAATTCTTTTAGAAATGCGCTTTTGTGCTACTGTCAGAGTGCCGAAAAAGTCAGGTGTTGCAAGGCTTTTTAAGGTTTTTGCGACCGCTGTGCTCGCAAATTTTCAAGACCGCCTCGTTATGACCACTTCGATATCCCTCCGTGTACCAAGCCAACCGCAAGGTCAGCTTGAACCAAAGTTTGAAATTTAAGGAAACCGCGAGCGTCTCGTCCTGCCGCACGCCGGTACTGCTCTTAAGAATGGTACCGGCGTGCGGCAAACACTGCGCGAACCGCCGCTTCAGGGATTAAACCGCGCGTATTTTTTGCTGACTTCGTTCAGCTTCCGCTCGATGACCGTCTTTCGCTTCTGGTATGCGGATGTCAGACCACTTCCCTGCCCCGTTCCAGCCACGATTGACGTGATGCCCATATCCCCAATGGTGGATATTTCGTAGCGCATGGAGTCTCGGATCAGATCCAGCATATCCGAATCCTCCCGAGCATTCAGTCGCTTATATCTCAACGTGATCTCGTAGAAAGCATCTACCACCGTATCATGTGAGAGATAGCTCCAGTAGGACATGATAGCAGCCGCTCTGTCCGGATCCTTGACGGATGACGGCATCGCCCACGCGCAGGCAAACGGATCTACCAGATGCCAGTAACGCTTCTGATACGTATCATACTTGGGATTCGGCAGGATGCCGTATTCGGATCGCATATCCACAAAGCAATTGGAATCCCCTGCGCCGTTCTGCACGAAAAGAAAGTGATCTTCCGCGAAGAGCGCGCGACCGTAGTCAAAGATATGCCTGTACCCCGACGTATCCTGACCTTTGGCAGCCGCTTCGAAGGACAGCAGGTGTGTCTTGTCGCGCATCAGCTCAGCCACCTTATCAATGACGTTGGACGTCCGTTCGGATACGAAGGAAGCCGTCAGATACCCGTCCTCGTCCTTGGTCGTAAACGGGACATCACAGCCGCTGATGAAGAATAGCGATGTTTCGGAGAGCAGCCCATAACGGTCATGCCCGTCCCAAACGCCGTCGGCGTTGAGGTCAAAGGCAACCGTTTGCACCATATCCATAAAGGAGTCCATCGTCCACGTGCCCGCACGCACCTGGTCATAGGGCGCAACCATACCGTATAAATCGCAGAGATGCTTATTGAAATACAGAAAACGCGCATTGCTCGATGCACTCATGCTGGCATCGCTGACGGCGAGGAACACCACATTCTGGACTGACAGCGCTTCGTCCGCGTTACTGTCCCACCACGGATCGGAAGGAACATAGTGCGGCAGCTTCCGCCAGTTATGGTAATAACCGGACAGTGACTGCGGGAACATCTGATTCATTGCGTCCGTGATCAGGTCGAACTGATCGTCTCCGGCAAAGCCGGTCCTCCGCACCATCCCGACCGGGGATTTACTCAAAACCGCCTTGAAACTGACCCCGAGGTCGTGCTCAAGCAGAAGGTTGCGCGTATACACGGCATCGTTCACAGGTTCGGAGTTAAGTCCTTCCGAATATACGTCACTGACATCATATGAGCCGGCTCCGTAGCGGTAGAGAACCGAGAAGGTCGAACCTTCCAACTTCACTCCGGACATGTCCGGCTTGGCAGTTGTTTCGCTTTCGGCATCTGTCGAAGGCGGAAGTTCCGGAACGGTTGTTGCCGTTTCCAGACCATCCGTCCCGCAGGACGGCAAAAGAAGGGCAAGAACAACAGTCATGATAATGCTCGCGATCAAGAACCGGCGTTTCATACTCTGGGAAGCTCCTTTCAAATCTGACAGGATCTGGAGTTCTTGGGGCAACGCACTGCTATTATACCACATGCTTCCGCGCCTGTCAAGCGCAATTTCAAAAAAGCCGGAGCAAGACTGTTTTGATGCTTCCGTTCAATCCGCAATGGGCGCCAAGCCGGAAATACCTACCTTGTCGCCGTGCAGTGTTTTTCGCAACTCAGCCGCATATCTCGGCGTCATACCCCGTGACGTCCGTCCCGTTATGTCCGGTCATTATGCAGACGGTTCCGGCGCACTCGCAGGGCTGACCGAAAGCGTCAGCGGACACAATGGCGTTATAATGATTTCCGAAGAAGTGTCCGTCCCTGTCCCGCAATGCCAACGGCTCTCCCCATTCTGTCAGGCTCTTGCCCTCCGAAACCACCATGTGCTCGGTCAATCCGAATTTTTCCACCAACGTTCTGTCAAACAAGTTATAACACATAAGGTAGCGGTTTCTTGCTGTATCAAAAATGACTCTTGGGTGCCAGCCGTTCCTGACGATCACGCTTTCTTTGCCCAGATTTCCGGCTTCGGAAAAGCTCCCGTCATAGTATTTCACGAAATCACCCATGATCCCGTCCCTGCGCAATCTGGTTCTCGCAACGCAAACATCGCAGGAAAGCCATTCCCCTTTTTTAACGTCCACATGGATTACGTCATAAAACAAATACAAAAACTCTGCATCAAAAAAGCATGAAAAATCGCCGCTGCCGAGATTGACCACGTCCCCGGTTTGCCCCTTGGCGTTGATACTTTCGGGAATATATTTTTCCGTAAAGCACACGGTTTCTCCCGTGAGGACCCATCTGTCAAACGTCCATGTCCGTCCTTCGTCGTCCGAATGCATCATGCCGACGTGCCGGAAATCGGAGTCGAACCGCGGTTGTTCGCAAGGTCCCAGCGCATCGTAAGCAGTGCCCTTGCCGTTCCAACCTGTTTCATTGTGAAAATAGCAAAAGAATCTATGCGTACCGGGGCAAATGTACAAGCCGAACGGCCAGATGCTCCCTCGCGCCAAAACCCCTTCCGGGTATTTGATCCCGGCGAACGCCGTGCCGGCGGCGCCTACCTCGAAATCCGTCTTCGCCTCGTATACATACCGCATATCCTTCAGCGTCGTTCCGCAGAACATTCCGATGTGCCCCATATGCGAATGCCCGCTCATGCCCCACAATCTTCCGTCTACATCCCTGTACAGTGGCACCGTGCCGTCCTGATACACGCCTGCCTCGTTCGCAAACGGTGTTTTGAAGCTTTCACCTATTTCAATCTTCATATGTGACCTTTCCTTTCTCACCAACGCAGAAATATTGGCAGTTCCGGCTTGCGGGAAAGCCAGTTGCTCTGACTGCCAAGGCGCAGAACTTCCTGCCCGACAATTTCCTCTCGGATTTGCCGCTTCTGTTCCCCTTCATGGTCTGCATCGCCTGCAGATCCTACGTACAATTATACGGACAGCCGGAGGCTTTGTCAATGGTTAAGTCAGGAAGCATGAGAAAAGTTACAAATTGTCTGCCGATGGAACGCCCCTCGCTTTCGCAAGCAAAAAATCCGTCAGGGGGACTTGCCCGGACGTCCGGAATGTGGTATACTGTAGGTACTTCCAGTAAGGAGTCACTGCTTCTATGAAACACGCTGCGCTTTCGCCTGCCGCAGGCGTTATCTGCGAATTCAATCCTTTTCATAACGGGCACGCGCGCCTGCTGCGTGCGGTGCGCGGAGCGCTGGGTGACGGCGTGTGCATCGTATGTGTGATGAGCGGACGCTTCGTCCAGCGGGGTGAGCCTGCTGCCGCCGACCCGTACCTGCGTGCGCGGGCTGCTCTCTGCGGCGGAGCGGATCTCGTGCTGGAACTGCCGTTCCCGTGGTCGGCGGCAAGCGCGGAGCACTTCGCCGATGCCGGGGTGTCCGTTCTGTCCGGTTTAGGCGTCGGAACACTTGCCTTCGGCACGGAAAGCGGAGACCTGACGCTTCTTCGTGCTGCGGCGGAGGTCCTGGCTCAGCCGGACTTTCCGGCTCGCTCCGCCGCGCGGGTGCGGCAGGGCGACGGTGCTGCCGTAGCCCTGTCCGGGCTCCTGCGGGAAGCATTGTCGGATATGACTCCGGCTCTCCCGGATGATTTCCCGTCCTCCAACGACAGACTTGCAATGCAATACCTCCGCGCTATGCACGCCGCCGGAGACGCAATGACCCCCTTGGCTGTCCGTCGGGAGGGGCAGGCATTCCGGGACGAAACACTGCATGATCCGTCTGCACCATCGGCAAGTGCCATCCGTCTGCTGATGCGCGAAGCGTCGGCAGACCCGGATTGCCTGTGTGCAATGCTGACCGGCACCATGCCGGACGGTGCATTGCAAGTATGGCTGGACGCGATCCGTGCCGGACAGGCACCAACCGACGGCTCCGCCCTGCTCCCCTTCCTGCACGCTTTTTTCAGGCTGGCTGACCCGGACGAACTGACTGAGTTCTCCGGTCTGTCAGGGGGACTTTCCCATCGGCTTGTTCGCGCGGCACTGGATGCCCCGACACCCGCCGTATTCCTGTCATCCCTGCATTCACGCCTGTACACCGACGCGCGCCTGCGCCGCGCCATGCTGAACGCTGTACTCGGGGTAACGGATACGGATTTACGCGCTGTGCCCGTTTACACAACGCTTCTGGCAGCGAACCGGCGCGGGTGCGCTTTCCTGAAAGATCTCCGGTCGGCACAGCGTGAGGGAAGTTCCTATATTCCGGTCGTCACCAAACCGGCGGATGCTCCCGCTTGCCGCCAGACCGTACTTGCGCACCTCGCGGACGCACTGTTCACGCTCTGCCTGCCCCGACCCGTAGCGGCCGGCGACTGCCTGCGGCAGACCGCGTTTATTTCGGATCAGAGCGTTTAGCCGTAGCCGGAAGTTGTATATTCGAGGGGGACCTCCGGAAAGTATCGGAGGTCCCCCTTTGGAAAATCATAAGACAAAAAAAGCGCTTGCATCCGCAAGCGCTCCGTGGCGCGGCATAAGGGACTCGAACCCCCGACCTACTGGTTCGTAGCCAGGCACTCTATCCAGCTGAGCTAATGCCGCATTGCCGTCGGTCGATCTCTCAACCGAACAGGACGTATTATAGCACAATCCGAAGAGATTGTCAAGAGGTTTTTGAAAAAAAGTCAGGACAAAGCGTTCACTTCTTTTGCATGGCAGGATCTCAACGGAACGCCGAATAAATCGGCGGCTCCCTAACCGCCACAATCCCGAACTGTCCGAAAAAAGCATCTCCCGAAGAGCATCGGAGACAACCGTCGGCTGTCCCCGATGCTCCTTGCTTATGTCGGCGACAAAATCACTGTTTTGCGATATACCCATCCAGGCAATGGATCGTATAGGCACCGGTATCAGAATCCCAGTCCCTGCCCTTCCGGATTGCAGACCACTGCGCTTTTGTGCCGTCGTATATGACAGATTTCAAGGCAACACAACCGGTGAAAAACTCATTGCCAATGCGTGTCACGCCGTCGGAGAGTATGATTGAAGTCAAACTGACGCAATCTTTGAATATGCCATTCCCCATGTCCGTAACACTATCCGGAATCATAATCGAGGTCAGACTTCCACAACCGGAAAACGCCGCGTCTCCGACACTCATGACACCATCGGGGAGGGTGATCGAGACAAGACTGCTGCAATCCTTGAACGCATCGTTTCCGATGTTTGTCACGTCTGCGGGGATTGTGACCGAAATCAAGCCGGTGCAACCGGAGAACATTCCTTCGCCGATACCCGTCACGCCGCTCGGGATTACAACAGAACTCAGTCCGGCACAGCCAGAGAATGTCCCTTCACCAATGCTTGTCACACCGTTCGGAATCGTAATCGTGATCATACTACTGCAACCAGAGAATGCACACCTTCTGATTTCCCTCACACCGTCGGGGATAGAAATTGAAGCCAGGCTGCTGCAATCCCGGAACATTTCCTCGGCGATGCACGTCATGCCGTCGGGGAGCAGGATTGAAGTCAAGCCGGTGCAATCCTGGAACACGGCACCGCCGATGTCGGTCACGCCGTCCGGGATCGTGACGGAGGTCAAGCCAATACAGCCGCGGAACGCCTCAAATCCAATCTCTGTCACACTGTCCGGGATGGTGATATCGGTCAAGCCGGTGCAACGGCTGAACGCCTGATCACCAAGGCTGGTCAATCCGTCCGGAAGCGTGACAGAGGTCAGGCTTGTGCAAGCGTAGAACACATACGTCCCAATGCTTGTTACTCTTTCCGGGATCTCAATGCTTTGCAAGCCGGAGCATTTATAGAATGCCCAATCACCGATACTCGCTACTCTGTCAGGGAGCGTGACAGAGGTCAGAGAAGTGCACTCCCAAAAAGCAGAACCGCCGATACTCGTCACGCTGTCCGGAATTGTGACGGAGGTCAGGGAAGAACACCCCCAAAATGCTCCGTCTTCAATGCTCGTTACGCCGTCCGGAATGCAAAGAACGCTCTGCTCTTTTCCTGCCGCAGTAACTCCCGTCACCTGTGTGCCGGAAAGAACAAAGAATTTCGCATTCTCCGCCTCGGAGATGAACCATGCAGTGTAGGTAACGTCCTGAATCACAGCATTCACCGAAGGAGACCAGCCAAGGAACAGGTAGCTGCCTTCCTCGTTTGCCGGCTTTTCGGGGACTGTACCGGTGTAACTCGGCGTCGCACCATACTCCATGCTGTCCGTCGCAAGGACTGTTCCGTCGTAGTTTTTCCATGTTACCGTATACTTGTTGGAAGTTTTGCTGAATTGCGCGGTATAGGTCGTATCGCCGGTCACAGCCTCCGCCTCTCTGTCCCACCTGCTGAATGAATAAGTGTACTTTTTTGTCGTGGCTCTGGTGGGCGTTGCGCCGGTGTAGGTCGGCGTTTTGCCGTGTTCCACGCTGGCTGTTTCAAGAACTGTGCCGTCGTAATTCTTCCATGTGACGGTATATATCCGGGCAGCTGTGCCTGTTTCCGCCATCTCCCCGTCAGTGGACGGCTCGCCGGTTGTTTCGTGATCGGGCAACTTTTCACCGGTAGTTTCCGCCACCGTCACATCAACTTCGGTTGACCCTTCCGCATCAGTCTCTTTGCCGGTCTCCGCCGTTCCGTTCGCAGCCGAAGTTACATTCGTTCCGGTCTCTTCCGGCTTATTCACTGTCGATTTGCAGGAGATAACCACAAACGTCAGAAGAAGCGTCAGCAAAAGACTGACTCGTAATAAAATCCGTCTTGTCATAGTCCCGTCCTTCCCTTATGTTCCAAATGTCGTGGAGCGTGATCATGGGTATTATATCATTTTTGACCAAGCTTGTCAACAGGAAGAGACGACGCAAAAATCTACAGAATGTAGTGTTACAATAGATGTGAGACCAAAAGCGAAAAAACTATAGAAAAAGTGATTGAGTTCTGATAGAATAGAATTACCCCTAACCCCACTCAACA
>QWCN01002385.1_pt1 | contig 24774 bp, 20 predicted proteins | sample 1972711 | NCBI WGS metagenome assembly QWCN01 (sample SAMN09866707, study PRJNA288562) | Human gut metagenome isolate term1_stool, whole genome shotgun sequencing... | isolation source: gut | host: Homo sapiens | place: USA: California
GTATCCTTGGCTCATTTTTATATTATCATTTTTTGTTTACAATTCAATTTGCAACATTTATCTCTTTTGTCTGTTGCTTTTTCAATTTAGATTAACAAAATCAAACAATGTATTAATTTATATATTGCATGTAACCGCTTTTTGTGGTAGTATGCAAGTAAATTAAGGAGAATATTGTAATGAATAAAGACAACATTATTGATGCTGTTGCAGCTAAAGCAAGAATTACAAAAAAAGATGCGACTACCGCAGTAGAAACTGTATTTGAAGAAATACTTGCTGGATTAGAAAATGGTGAATCGATTAAAATTGCAGGCTTTGGCTTATTTGAAGTAAAAACACATAAAGCAAGAGTAGGCATGAATCCAATAACTAAAGAACCTATTGATATTCCTGCTATGGATGCAATTTCATTTAAAGCAAGTAAAACTGCTAAAGATAGAATTAATAAATAACATTTAAATTATGGAATGTTAAACCCCAAAAGTTTAATTGAGTAATATCAAAAAACTTTGGGGTTTTTTAATGCTTTTTAATAAAAATATACTAATTGCTAAATATTTAATTAAATATATACTTGACATTATTGAACGGAGGGGGGGGGTAAAATTTAGATATAATAAAGGAGTTTACCATGAAAGAATTTATAAAAAAATATTTACCCCAAGCAATTACTTTAGCAATATCTTTATTAGTGTTTATTATTTTATTTTTCATTCCTAAAGATGCAACAGCAATGGTTGGTACTTATACAGAAACATTAAAAGGATATGAATGGATAAAAGTAGAAACACCTGTTTATGGGGTGACAACATCATTAATTTTTTATTATCTTATTCCAATTATTTCATTTCAATTTTGGTTATTTAGTTTTCAAATTATAAAAAATGAAACTAATAAAAAGAAATGGTTTAGTTTGTTTTTAATACCTGTTGGTATTTTATTCTTTGCTATTATGTCTCAACATGTTACAACAGAAGATAGATTTTTTGTTAATATTATAGGTCAATTTATACCATTAGTTATGGATGATGGAAGTGTGTTACCTTCAATAGTTATGCCATTTATGCCTGTCTTTAATTTTGATGGAATAAGTCAAATAATTACTAATGGTCAATCTTGGAGTCATTTATTTGCTTTTATGAATGCTACTCTTATTTATGGAATTATTGCCTATTTTGTTATTCCTAAAAAGTTATTAAAAAGATATGGTAATGCAAGATATTTTGTTTCATTATTTATTAGTCCTATTCTTACTTTAATTTTATTAGTAGCGTTATTATGTTTAGCTTTGTGGATTATAGGTAAGTTCTTGGGTGGAAGCTCTTCTAGTGCAAGCACATCATCAACTAATAATGTTTCTGATAATGATACTAGATTATATAAATCTTCTCCTTTAGATTTAGAAAGCGAAGGAAGATTTGACGATGAAGATTTACCTCATTATTTTATAGGCGGCTCAGGTAAAGAATATAATGTTTATAATTATCATAAAAATACAGGTTATTTTGAAGATGAAAATGGTAATATTTATTATAAAACTATGAATAATGAATTTGTTAAAACAGGATTACATCGAGAATATGGTGAATCTGAATATGAAGCTGATGAAAGAGCAAAAAAGATATTATAATTTATGAGCCTTTATTAATTTAAAGGCTTTTTTAATAACGTTTTTTTGTTTATAGCATATTTTATCATTGGAGGGTTTATATGAACGAAGAAATGTTATTTTATCCACCTTATCCATATCAAAATATTGAAGAAGAATATTTAAATGAATATCGTGGTAATAGTAATTTATTTACACCAAATCAAACACTTGAATATGGAAATATATTCAAAAAAGAATACAAAAGCTATAAAGGTTATCAACCATATAAAATAAATATAAAAAATGAAAATAGTATATTAAATTTAATAGCTATGCAAGATTATCTTCATGATTTAAAATTATATTTAGATGTTTATCCAAATGATAATGCTATTTTAAATGAATATAATAATGCTTTAAAGAAATATCAAAAGATAAAAGAGAATGTTGATTTATCATCTTTAAAATGTCCAATGTGTGAAAATAAAAATATGTTTAGAGGTGAAATCGATGTTTAAATATAGTAAATTAACTCCATATCCAATAAATATCAGAAGAAAAGATCCTAAAATGGCTAAATATATTTTAACTCAATATGGAGGTCCTTATGGAGAATTAGGCGCGGCAATTAGATATTTGAATCAACGCTTTACAATGCCAGATCAAAGAGGAAAATGTTTATTAGCGGATATTGGTACTGAAGAATTAGGCCATGTTGAAATGATTTGTATGATGGTATATAAATTAACTGAAGGTTGTTCTACTAAAGAACTTGAAGAAGCTGGACTTGGCTGTAATTATGCTACACATGGTTTAGAAATATTTCCAAGTGATTGTAATGGACAAGATTTTTCTACTACAGGTATTGGGGCAACAGGTGATTTTATTGCTGATTTAACTGAAGATATGGCTGCTGAAGAAAAAGCAAGAAGTGTTTATGAACATTTAATAGATTTAGCTACAGATGAAGATGTTATTAATATTTTATTGTATTTAAGGCAAAGAGAGATTGTTCATTATAATAGATTTAAAGATTTATTAGAAGTTTATAAAAAAGAATATACTAGATAAGGCATTAATTTGCCTTTTCTTTTTGACTATATTATCTAAAAGTTATAACATATTTTATGTGCAGGAGTAAAAAACATGTGGGACATATTTCTAAATATATTTTTATTAATTATTGGTATGCTTTTTTTAATTAAAGGAGCAGATTTTTTTGTTGATGGTTCAGCTAGTATTGCTAGAAAATTAAAAATACCATCATTAGTTATTGGTTTAACATTAGTTTCTATGGGAACAAGTGCTCCTGAAGCAAGTGTATCTATTTCTTCATCAATTAAAGGATTGTCAGATATTTCATTAGGAAATATTATTGGTTCAAATATTTTTAATGTTTTAATTGTTATGGGGGTTAGTTTATTATTTATCAAAATAAGTGTTTCTAAACAAACAATGATATTTGAATTTCCATTTGTAATATTAATTACTTGTTTACTTGGTTTATTTTGTTATGTTATTAGTCCAGGAACAATATCAAGAATTGAAGGAATTATTTTATTAGTTTTATTTGTTGGTTATTTAGCTTTTATTATCGTTAGAGCGTTAAAAAATAAAGAAGAAACTGAAGATTTACCAAAAGAAATACCTGTTTGGAAAAGTATAATTTTTGTTGTTATTGGTTTAGCAGGAGTTATTTTTGGTGGTAATTGGGTTGTTAGTAGCTCTTCTTTTATTGCTAAACAATTAGGTATGTCAGATGCATTAGTTGGATTAACTATTGTAGCTATTGGTACTTCTTTACCTGAACTTGTTACTTCGTTTGTAGCCGCTAAAAAAGGTGAAAATGATATTGCTTTAGGTAATGTATTAGGATCTAATATTTTTAATATTTTATTCATTTTAGGATTATCTTCTACTATTCTTCCAATGGAAATAAAAGAAAATGTTTTAGTTGATTTAATATTTTGTGTTGCTATAACAATTATTGTGTTCTTATTATGTATTAAAACAAAACAACTTGTTAGATGGAATGGTATTGTTTTTATAGTTTTATATTGCTTATATTTTACTTATATAATCTTAAGAAATTATAATATAATTTCATTTTAATATATAAAAATGTCGTATTTTGTTGCTTATTTTGTTATTTTGTCATAAATTTAATGTAGAGGTTAAATTTAAGGAGGAAAAAAATGGCTACTAAAAAAGTAGAAGAAGTTAAAGTAGAAGAAAATACTGAAACTAAACCAACAAAATTAAAAGAAAAAGTTGTCAGTGCTAAAACAATTGAAAAACCAACAAAATTAAAAAACAAAACAATCAGTGCTGATTCAATTGAAGAAGCAAAAAAAACTCCATCAAAAAAGAATTATCATGTTTCAAAAAGAACTGAAGATGGTAAATGGCAAGTTAAATTTGCAACAGGACAAAAAGTTATTAAATTATTTGATACTCAAGCAGAAGCAATTAAATATGCTCAAAATCTTGCAGAAAATCAAGATGGTTGTATAACAATCCATAAAGTTGATGGAAAAATCCGTAAACAAGATTATTCTAAAAAATAAATTATTAGTTCATTGTTAGTTAAATGTACATAACTAAATAATGAACTTTTTTTATTATTAAAAATATGCAATAATTGTGTTGGTGAAAAAAATGGAAGAAAAAGAATTACTTAATAAAATCAAAGAATATCAAACAATTTGTATTTTTGGACATACTTCTCCTGATGGTGATTGTTATGGGGCTCAAACAGGCTTAAAATGCTTTATAAAAGAGATTTATCCTAATAAAGATGTTTTTATTCTAGGAAGTGGATTTACTAGAGCTATACCATATTTTGATAAAATGGATATTGTTGAAGATAATGTTTTTAAAAATGCTTTAGCAATTTTAGTTGATTGTTCGGATTTAGAAAGAGTTGAAGATAATAGAATTACTTTATGTAAAGAAATATGTAAAATTGATCATCATTTAGGTAGTGAAGAAAAGAAATTTGCAATTATTAATATTTCTAATGTTAAAGCATGTTCAGCTTCTCAAATGATAGGTGAATTAATTATTAATAATGGTTATATATTATCTAAAAATGTAGCAGAAAGAATTTTTTTAGGTATTGTAACTGATTCTAATCGTTTTCAATTTTTAGCTTCAAGTAAGAATTTATTTTTATTAATGGATAAAATTATGTTAACTAATATTGATTATCAAAAAATTTATGATTTTTTATATGAAGGTAATGAAACATTAACAAGGGCTAAAGGATACATTTCTTATAATTTTAAATCTTACAAAAATATTGCATATATTATTTTAGATAAAAAAACATTAAAAAAACTTAATATTAATTATAATTATGCTTCTAGTTTAGTTAATTGTTTATCTTTAATGAAAGAATATCCTATTTGGGTAAGTTTTGCTGAAAGTGAAGAAGGATTAGTTAGAGTAGAATTAAGATCTAAAAAATTTAATGTTCAACAAGTAGCTACTTTATTTAATGGTGGAGGTCATTTAAATGCTTCTGGGTGTAGATTAGCTAATATCAATGAATGTATGGATGTTATATATAAAATTAATGAATTAATGGAGGATTAATTATGTACGAATTAGAATTAAAAATCATGTTAGAAGCTGGAAAAAAAGCTAGAGAAAAAATTATGGAAATTTATAATAATGGTTTTACTGTTGAAATAAAAAGTGATAATTCTCCAGTAACTCAAGCAGATAAACAAGCTGATCAAATTATTAGAAATACATTAAAAGATCATTTCCCCCAATATGCGATATTAACTGAAGAATCTAATGATGATTTATCTAGACTGGATAATGATTATTGTTTTATTGTTGATCCAGTTGATGGCACTAAAGATTTTGTGGCTAAAAATGGTGAATTTGCTACTAATATTGCTTTAGCTTATAAACATGAAATTGTAGTAGGAGTGGTGTTTATTCCGGCTAAAGGTGATATATATTATGCTCTTAAAGGTGAAGGAGCATATCATATATATCCAAATGGTGAAACAAAAAGAATACATGTAAATGATAAAACTGATGATTTAACTTTATTAACTTCTAGATTTCATTCTTCTGATTTTGAAAAAGGATTACCTTCATTAGATCATAGAATTAAACATGTTGAAGCTAATGGTTCTTCTATTAAAGCTTGTAAAATTGCTGAAGGTTTAGCAGAAATTCATTATAGAAGAGGTGAAGGTACTAAAGAGTGGGATATTGCTCCTATTGATTTAATTGTTAAAGAAGCAGGTGGATATTTTATTAAACCTGATGGTAGTAATTATCAATATAATAAAAAAGATGTTTATAATCATGAAGGTTATATTATAACTAATAAACTTGAAAATGTTTATCATGAATAATTTATAAAATGAATCATATAATTGAGATGTGAAGATCCACATCTCTTTTTTATGTAGAGTTGTAACAACTTTAATTATTGTGATTTGTTCAACAATTTCTCTTTTTTGTCTATTTGGTAATAGATTAAAAAATCATTATTTAAATGTTGCTTCTTTGCAATCAAATAAGATTGCTTCTTTAATTTGTTTAAATTCTGTTTCAACTTTGCAAGAAGAAAAATATTCGCAAGTTGAATTTATTAATAATGATGAATTTAACACTAATGAATTAAATTTGTTTATAAAAGATTCAGTTAATAAAATATATCAAGAAATTAGAAAAGTTGAAAATGGAGAATCTTCTTATTTAGAAAATAAATATGGAAAAGGTATCATATATGAAATTCCTTTTAATTTATTTTCTGATAATGTTATATTTGCTTCTTTTGGCCCTAAAATACCAGTTAAATATAATTTAATTAGTGATATAAAAGGTCAACTTGTTTCTCATATTGAAGAATTTGGTATTAATAACGCTCTTATTAGTTTAAATGTAGAAATTGATTATTCAAGTCGAGTTACTGTACCTTTATCAAGTGATATTGTTATAACAAAAATAGAAGTTCCTTTATATACAAAAATATTTACAGGAGAAATACCTTCTATTTATCCGTTTTTAAAAGATGTAAGTGTATATTATTCGACCGAGGAAGTAATATGAGAGCGTTTATTTATGATAAATATGGTTATTATCCTGATGAAGAATATTCTACTTCTTTTGAGTATCAAGGTTGGTTTTTTAAATTAGAAATTTGTGAAAAAAATGATACTGAATTACATTCATTAAGATTGTTATTAAATGAAATAAATCAAAATTATGATAATTTAGGATCTGATATTATTTTATCAAGAGATGGACATTATGTTTCTAATAGTGAATATGGTCCAGTAGTGCTTGTGGCAATTAAAGAAGGCGAAGTAAATATAAATGATTTATTTAAAATGCATCAATTATATTTTCAAAGATTTAATAATAAATTATTAATTTCTCATTTAAGAAATTTGTGGTTAAATAAAATACAAAATATTGAAGAAAGAATATTACCAACTTTACCTTTAGACGATAAAGAATTTTCTTTATTATATAATTTAAGTGAATATGCTTTAGGTTTAGCAGAAAATGCAATTCAATATTTACTTGATGTAGCGTTATTTTATGGTGATGAAATAAAAAATACAACTTTAAGTCATAAAAGAATTGATGAATTAAATTCTTTTTATTTATTTAATCCATTTAATTTAATTATTGATTCTCCAATGCGAGATTTAGCAGAATTATATAAAAATAATATTTTATCTTTAGAACAATTATTTGATCTATTAAAAAGATATCAAATAAATAGTTTAGATGCTTCTTTATTATTTGCTAGATGTTTATATCCAAATCAAATATTTGATATTTTAGAAGATTATTATGAATTAAAAAAAGATGTAAAAAAAAGAGTAGAGTATTATAGTAACACTCTTACTCAATTTGAATTTAAATTAAGAAAATTACATAAATTCTTAGTTAATAATTATCAAATTAGACCAATTAGTTGGCTTGAATAATTATTTGCTTGTTGCTTTTAATAAATCTCTAATTTCTTCTAATAATTTTTCTTGATTTTCTTCACGTGCTTCTTTAGCTGCTATTTTATTAGCTTCTTCTTGTTGTAATCTTTCTTGTTCAGCTTTAGCTTCTTCTTCTTGTTTTAATTTTTCTTCAAGTTCAGCTTGTTCTTTTGCTGATAATTTCTTTTTATTTTTCAATTTAGCAATATTAGCATCGTTATATTCTTTAATGCTATTAAATGTTTTAACAATTAAAAATAAAACAAACGCAATTAATAAGAAATTAATTATTGCACTTATTAATGCACCCCAATCAATATATATTGAATTAGCTAAATCTAAAACTTTATTTCCATTTGCATCAGTAGTGTAAGCTGCACTTAAAATAGTATAAGCAGATGCTAATGCATCTTTATTACCACCACTACATAAAGCTATAATCCAATTGATAAGTGGTTTTAAAATACCATTTGATAAAGCTGTAACAATCGCGGTAAATGCAGATCCAATAATCATACCTACAGCCATATCCATTACATTTCCACGTGAAATGAATGTTTTAAATTCTGCAAAAAATTTTTTCATAAATAAAACTCCTCTATGAATATAATAATTAAGATGTATTTAAAAATCAATCTAAGAAAAAAAGAACTTATTGTTCTTTTTTGTCTTCAAATCTAAAATCATCCATTTGATTTTTGCTAGATGCTAATTTAACATCAATAACACCTGGTACTTCTTCTTTTAATAAGATGCCTACTCCAGCTTCGATAGTATCACCTATCATAGCGCAGCCATCACATGCACCAAGCATATCAACATAAACAATACCGTTTTCAAATGAATGAAATGCAATATCTCCACCATCTCTTTGAATAAATGGTCTAATTTTTTCTAATGTGTCTTTTATTTGATCTTCAATAGTATACATATTTTTTCACCAAAGTTATTTTATATCTTTATTAGAAAAAAATAAATAAAAAATAATATTTTTTCATCATGTTGTGATTAAGAAAATTATTTGTTATTACTTATTCCATTTTTAAATTATTTTCACTTAAAAAATTCATAATAAGTTTAATTATAATTTCTTTTTCCTTCAATTTGAACTTGTGCGTTTTTCACATATGTTGAATTAATGCTCAATTCTTTATCTTTATATATGTTACTGATGTGCCTAACAATTTTTGAACAATCAACATCAAATATTAATTTTTAATTTGTTTATGATATGATTTGAACTACCAATTTAAATAAAAAAACCAAGAAGATTATTCTTCTTGATTTCTTTCATTAAGATAATTTTTCTTGTGATATTAAATTCATAGCCATGAAATTAGATGCATTTCTTGCAATATTAGTTTTTACAATAAATTCAATTGTATTTTCTCCTTTATTTAAATTAATACAACCTAAGAGTAAATCATTAAATTCTGTCCATTCAACACTTTTAGAAGTATAAGTTGGTCTAATTGCTTTAGAATTATATTCTTCTCCATTAATTACAACACTTATACCATCAGTAAAGAGAATAGAATTTTCTCTATATGAAATTTTTACTAATAATGATGCAATACAATCGTTTTCAGCGTTAACTTTAAAAGTAATTTTGCCTCCTTTATTTTCATCAACATTTCCAATAGCATTATTTTTTTCTATTTTAAATGATTTAGTACCATTAGTAAGTGTAGCTTTATCAGAACCAAATGTATATTTAGTGCCATTTTGTAAACATTTTTCTAAACAACTTGTAGAATCACAATTTTCATCAATACATTTATTACAAATAGTGCATTTATGAGTACAACCTTCATTATTAAGAAGATTTATTTTAGTTTTTATTTTTAAATAATCTACATTAAAGCCGATATCTTCATTAGTTTTAATTACAAATTTTAATGAATTATTGCCATTTATAAGAGATATTGTGCCTAAAATATTTTCTTTAAATGAATACCAACTTTGAGTTTCATTTTTATTTATTGTTGTCATAAAATTAATTTGTTCATCATTTAAATAAGTAATAAATGCATCATCAAAATTTATATCAACTGATCTTTTATTTAAAGCTAAATATAATTCTGCTTCACCACTATTTTCAGCATTAACATTAAATTCAAAACTTGCATCTTTATTACCATTTAAATTACCAATATATCCAGCATTATCAATTTTGATATTTCCATTTTTTCCACTTGTTAATTCTGCTGAGCTTTCAGCTTCATAGCGATAAATATTAGAAGCTTTTTTACTTATTATTATATCTAAATAAGTAGTTTTATCTTGATATGTAATTAAAATTCTATCTCCTATTTTTAATTCTCCATTAGGTGAATATGTGTAATCATTTACTATACGAGTAGAATTATCACTATAATTAGCAGTTATAACCATGTTTGAAGGATCAAATTTTTCTCCTTCTTCATAATTCATTTTAGTTGGATTAGTAGTAACACTTATTGATTCTAATGATGCAGTGATAATTTCATTTTTGTTTATTAATTCTGGGCTTGTAATTTTAATATAGTCAAAGTTAACAAGCTTTTGTGAATTATTAGTTTTAACTGTAAATGTAATATTATTTTTGCCTTTTAATAAATCAATGCAACCTAAATTAACTTCATTTGATTTCCACCAATCAGTACCATTCTTATCGATAGTTAAAGAATCACTACTTGCTGGTTTAATATAACTTGGTCGAGTTATTGTTTCACCATTAATTTTGACTTCAAAAGAATCTGTAAATATAATATTTGAATATCTATTTGTAGTAGCAGCGATTAAATTTACTCTAGTGTTTTCATTTGCATAAAAATCAAACGAAATTCCAGCATTAAGATTTTCACTTAAATTTCCTACTAATACATATTGATCATTTGGATATTTATTATTATGTTCACCAGCTTTAGGTAAGCCTTTATTTCCACTAATGAAAGTTGCTTCTTCAGCTTCGAAAATATAACTATCACCATCAACATGACATTTTTCACTATGTTCATTTAATGAACAACTTTCATCTAAACATTTACCACAAATAGGACATAAATCAGTACAAGTAATAATTTTAGTTAATTTTTCATTTGATAATAATTTTATTTTATCAAAATTAAATCCACTTATATCGCCACTAGATAATTGAGAGAATTTAATTATATTTGAACCAGCTTTTAATTTAACACAACCTAATATTACATCAACAAAATCATACCAAGTATCTTTATCTAAACCAGTTGATTTTACAATAGCTTTTGATTCTAGTTCTTCATTATTAACACTAACAAGCATCATATCAGTAAATAATAATTCTTTTTTACGTTTTGATACACTTACTATTAATGAAGATGTTGTTTCTTTTTCAGCATTAATTTCAAATGTTAAACTAGCTCCCATATTATTGTTTAATCCACCTACATAAGTAGTGTTATTATTAGTAGCAATTTTTAAATCATCTTTTCCTTTAGTTAATTGTGCTTCTTCAGCTTCAAAAATATAACTAGTTTTTCCTTCACCACATTTGACTAAACAAGCTTCTTGAGTGCAATCTAAATCTAAACAACCATTACAAATTGGACATTTTTGTGTGCATATATGAATAGTTGGTTCGGAAGAATTTGAGCTTGATGAAGAACTATTATTAGGTAAAGAAGATGAAATATTGTTTTCTTGATTATTATTTCCATTATTAAGATTAATAGGAACAATTATTGCCGCGCTTATAGAAGCTACTAATAAACCAATTAAGATAATTCCTAATTTTGATAATTTTGGTTTTTTTGGATTGTTGTTTCCATTACTAAGATTATTGTCATTTAAATTATTAGATCCACTAGTAGTATTAGAAGATATATACATTATTTTATTGCCGATTTTAGAGTTTATAAAGAAAGCAAAAAGAGTTAATAATAATGTAGTTGTAAAAGCTGCAATCATTAAATATCTTGTTGTGCTAATGGCTTTTTCCCACCAAGTTTGAACTCGTACAATTCTTGTATTAGTACTAATTCCATTCATTGCATTAGAATGCAATTGAATATATAAAATTCGATGACATGCTTTTCTTAATGCAAGCATTACGGTTGGATTATTTTCATATTCTTTTAAATATGTAGTAGATCCACCACCATCCATCCATAAATCATTTCCAGCTAATAAGCCTTCTGCTTTAACATGAATATTTGTCATGTGATGAACTGAATCAGTTGTTCCAGTACAAGAATCAGTTTCTACAATTCCATTAAAATTCCATTCATCACGTAAAACATTTGTTAATAATCCAGCATGTGCGCCTGCCCATGTTGTACCAATTCGATTAAATGATGACATTACACCATTCATTTTTCCTTCACGAACAGCAATTTCAAAAGCTTTTAAATATATTTCTCTAATTGATTGTTCATTAGCAAATGTTGCAACTCCGTATCTATTTGTTTCTTGATCATTTAAAGCAAAATGTTTAGTAAATACAATTGCCCCTTTAGATTGTAATCCTTCAACTTCACTAGCAAGCATTTTTCCTGATAAAAATCCATCTTCTGAGAAATATTCCCAGTTTCTTCCACTATAAGGACTACGATGAATACATCCGCCAGGAGCATATATTCCAGTATATCCAACATGTAATATTTCATTACCAAAAGCAATACCGACTTTTTTTACTAAATCTTGATCAAATGTTGCAGCAAGTAAAACTTCACCAGGAAAACTCATAGTTGTTCCGATATTTGTATTTGCAAATTTAACTCCAGCTGGACCATCAATAGATTTTAATCCAGGAGCAGATATACTTTCAGCACCAGCTATATGATGTAAGCCATAAGACATTAAATATTCTTGTTCTTCTTTTGACATTTGATTTAATAAATCTTCCCATAATGGATTATCAAAATCTAAATCTTTTAACATTGCTAATGTTAATGCTCCTTGAGTAGAAGTTACTGTTTCATAAATAGGCATTTTATCTTCTTTATTTGCAATTACTTCTTCTCCATATTGCATATCTTTTACCATAATTGGATTAATACAATCAAGAATAACCTTATTAGGAAATGTATCTTTCCAATTTGAGCGTGATAAATGTTTTATATGTTGATCTTTGCTTCCTTCATATAAATTTAAATCAGTATCATTAAATTGATTTTTAATTTCATTGTTTGTTACTAATGATTTGGAATATATTTCATAATCATCTTTATCAATTATGATTTTACTTACAAAATTTTTATCACCATTTTCAGTCATTCCATTTGAAATGTTTTTACCTTTATAAGTTAAAATATTATTAATTGCTTTATGAGAATCTTCACCTATTGTTAAATAATAATCACCTTTTTCTAAAATATATGTTCCTTTAGAATAACTATCGTATGTTTTTAATTCTTCTTTTGGAACATTTATTTCAATAGTAGTTGATTCGTTAGGATTTAATTTTTTTGTTTTAGCAAAACCTACTAATTCAACACTAGATTTTTCAATGTTATGTTCTTTATCATATTGAGTATATGGTTTTTGTAAATAAACTTGAACAGCGTCTTTTCCTATTTCTTCACCTATGTTTTTTACATCAACTTTGACAAGATAATGATTATCTTTTTCTTCAATATTATAATTAGAATATTCAAAATTAGTATAAGAAATACCATATCCAAATGGAAAAGCTACTTCATCATTATAATTCCAATTAGTGTTATTTCTAGATCCAATATTACTACTAGCGTTTGAATTAGGGTTTAAAATAGAATCTTCATATCTAGTTTCATAATATTTGTATCCAACATATATTCCTTCTTGATAAACCATATATTTAATATTATATGAAGCATATACTTCTTTTCCTTGGTTATTTAAATCAGGAAGTTCATTAGAATAATTTCTCCATGTCATATCACCAAAATTTTGATATGATGGGGCAACCTTGTTATCATAAACAAAAGTATCAGGAAGATGACCAGATAAAACATAATCTCCTTTATTGGATAATACATTTGCAATTTGATTAAAAGACATGGTGCCACCCATACCTACCCATAAACAAGAATCAATATAATCTAGTTTACTAATGTTTTTAAATTGTAAAGCATTAGAAGAATTAATAAGTAAAACAATCTTTTTAATCTTACCATTCTTTTTTAAGTCACCTAAATGATCTAAAACATTTTTTTCAGTTGTTGATAAATCTAAATAATTGTTTGAATCAACAAAATTATCTTTATTAGTAGGTAATATATCATAATGTTCACCTGCTACACGAGAAATAGTCATAATTGCGACATCATTATTTTGAACAGTTGTATTTACTTTATCATTTATTTCTTCCCAACTTACTTCATTAACTGCTCTTCTTGAATCTCTTTTATGAGTACTTAATAATGAAGCATAATGCATAAATAAATCAGTATTAAATTTTAAACCAACATTTTGAAATGCAGAACGAAGATTTTCTTTTGGTGAAACACTCATTTGACCTGATCCTTCACCAAGATAAGCATAATTTGCTTGCGCTATTCCAAATAATGATACACGTTCATTTTCTTTTAAAGGTAAAGCTTTTTCATTATTCCATAATAAAACTGTTCCTTCAACGGCAGCTTGCAAAGCTACTTCTTGAGAATTTTCACGCATTTTTTGATCATTAAATGAACCATCATTATTTAAAAAATCAGACTTATAATCATTAATTACAGTTGAATTATCTTTATTTTCTATTCTTTCATAAGGATTAGTACCTAATACACCATTTATTGCTGCTTCATGTTTTAACATTAAATCGCCACCAATATAACTAACAGCAAGCATAATTGCAAAAAATGAGGCAAATAAAACTAAAGGTGAGCGTTTAAATAATTTTGGTAGTATTTTATTATTTTTTATTTTTGGCTTTTTATTTTTAAAATAAAAAATAAGAGATAAAATTAATGTTATAAAAAATATAATATCAAAAATAAATATTAATATTTGATACCAATGTTCAAATATAGTAATTGAACCACCAGTTTGAGCTTCTACACCATTTAAAACAATATATAAAGCAACAAATGCAACTGTTAAATAAAAACAAGCAATTAAACTAATGCCAAATATTATTCCAAAAGGTAATTCTTTTAATTTTTCTTTCATTGTTTAAGTTCTTTCTAAAAAAAGCAAAGAAATAATAATTAGATTTCTTTGCTTGAAAAAATATTATAAAATTATTGATAATCTATCTATATTTGGAGTTCTATCAATGTTTGTACAATCTTTAACTGTACCAGTACATAGTATACTTACTTTAGTGAATCCTTTTTTAATTTTAATAGAACCAAGATTAACATCAGCCCATCTTGTCCACTTACTTCCTTCAATAGGTCTAGTTGGATAACTTAAACCTTTAATAACTACATCATCAGCAATATCTATTTTGTTATCTTCAATTGATATATCAAAACATTTATTTAATTGTAAATCATCCATTTTCTTTTCTGTATCATTTAATAATGATGAAGCAGCAGTAAGCACTAATTTTGCATTATTTATTTCTTTATCAGAATAAATATAGAAATCAATATTTCCACCTTGAGAAATAGAACCAATATATCCTGTTCCTGAAAAAGTAGAATCAAATTTCTTTTGTATTTTATTTGTATCATTTCTAACTGTATAACTTCTATTTGTTGGTGCGGTTGTATTATTAATATCTACTATATCTTCAGCTTGAACAACTAATGCTGGATTATTAAGTAATGTTGATTTTGTTTCAATTTTTAAATAATCAAAATTAAAACAATTTGAAACATTACTTTTTACTACAAACATAATTTCATTATTACCTTTATTAAGATTAATAGTACCTAATTTTGTTTCATTAAATTCATACCAGTTCAATGCATCAAATTTATTAATAACAACATCAAATTTTGTTTCAACACCATTAATATAAGTAGTGAATGAATCATTAAAATTAATATCTTCGTTTCTTTTATTAAGTGCAACATATAAGTTTGCATTATTAGTATCATTAGCTTCAATATTAAATTTTACTGAAGCATCTTTATTTGAATTTAATTGACCTACAAATCCACGACTATCAATAGCTGGATAACCATAATTGTTATTTTTGTTCTTATTACTACCTGCTCCTAATTCTGCTACTGTTTCAGCTTGATAATAATAAGTATTAGTTTCTTCTTCATCAATAATTTTAGATAAATTAGCAGTTGCTTTTTGAGTTTTATTATCAACATTAATGTTAACGCTGATATCACTATTTTTATATGTGTCATTAACAAATTTAATTGTATAACAAGCCCAATAATAATCACCTGCATAACTTTCTTCAGTAGTTAAATTTGTTCCATCATAATAAGTATTATTACCATTAGCAATTATTGATTTATAAAGAGTATTAACTTCTTTGGTTTTTTCCTTAGAACCGTCTAAAGCATCACGAATATAATTAATTGAAGAAACATTACCTTTGATTGCGGTAACAAATCTTAAGCAATCATAACCATCAATTATACCATGTTGAACATAAATATTTGATACATATACATCTTTTGTTTCTTCATTTGTTTCATCATTATTAGCATTTCTTTTGAATGTTATTCCACTTTCATTATTAAAATCAAGTGTGCTTTCTTGTAAAGAAGAAATATTATTAATAGAAGAAGATAACGCTAAAAGTGATAAACTTAAAACAAAAATACTTATCTTTTTCATTTTATAACTCCTCATCGACACCAACATTTTTCCAATCTAATGCTGTGTCAGTTTTTGAAACTAATATAACATCATCAATTTCAATAATTTCAATTTTAATATTTGGTTTAATATAATTTTTCATAAATCTCCTTAATTTTTATAATTATAAAAATATTATTATTTTATATAGTAAATATAAGAGTAGAAGGAATTTCTACTCTTACATAGTTATTTTTTTAAGCGTTTTAATTCTTTCTTTAGTTCATTAATTTTAGAATTTAAAGCATCTAATTCATTATTTATTGCTTTGATTTTTGTTTCTTTTTCATCTTTTGTTAATAAACTAACATCATTATTTATAGCTTCAATTTGTGGCTTTGGTTTTCTAAATACCATAAATAACCAAAATCCTAACGCTGCAAAGATAATAATTTCAGAAATTGTTAAAACTAATATCCACCATTCAAAGCCCATTACTTGTGCTTTTGGGCCAGTAATAACAACACTGAAATCATCAGATTTTGTGTTGTGCTTTGCTGCATAATAAGTGCTACAAGATGTATATATAATTGATTTTGCGGATTCACGAGCTAAATTAACTTCGACTGGGTTTGAAAAATCAACTTTACCATAAGAACCAGTAGTTGGATAATTTGGATTTAATTGAGTATTTAAACCACCACGTAATCCAGAATGAATATCCATATCAGCACTACTTCCATCAGACCAGTCGGTAATGACTGTTCCTTTGAAACCAAATTCTCCTCTAATGACACCATTAATCATTGCATCATTTGAACCAGCCCAGTTTGCACCGACTTTATTGAATGAAGCCATTAATCCATTAGCTCCACCTTTTTTAATAGCAATTTCAAATGGTTTTAAATAGTTTTCTCTAAAGTTTTGTTCAGTACACCAAACACGGAAATAAACATAGGTTGATGCATCATATAAAGCTAAATGCTTTAAGTAACAATAAACATTATTACTAGCGGCACCTTTAATGAAATAAGCTGCCATATAACCACTTATAATTGGATCTTCTGAATAACATTCATAATTTCTTTCATTCATCATTTCACGATGTAAATTGACTGTTGGAGCGTATATACCATTAATTCCAAAATTATTTCCATCAATACCAACAATTTGCCCTGCTTGATATAATAATTCTTTATTCCATGTTTGAGCCATTAAATTTTCTGCAGGTAAAGCAGTAAATTTAGAACCTGGGACATTTGGAGACATATTTGTACGATTAAATCCAGATGGACCATCATATTCAAGATATTTTGGTTTACCAATACTAGCAATAGGTTGAGTTTGATAACCACTTCCTTCAACTAAAGCACGTAAATCATCTTCACTTAATTGATTTAATAATAAATCCCATTTGTCAGTTGTATCATAATTTTCAATTAATTCATTGATTAATTCATCATTATATTTAAGTGTAACATTTGAATTAGTAAATTCTTCTTTACTTACAAAAGAACCATCTTCTTTAGTTACAAGTCGTAAATTATTTTCTTCATTCATTTTAGGCATTGTATCATAATAATCATAAGCATCTGATTTATAACCTAAATATTGTTTTATACTTGCACTTGAGGCAGTTTTACTTCTAACTTTTGGTATAGTATTTTCTATATCAGCACGTGATAAATATGTCCAATCTTCACCATCTTGAGCTTTTAATCCTTTACCATCTAAACCTAATCCACCATAAGCATTTTCACCAGTAAAACGATTTTTAATACGTGCATTAGTAACTGGATCTTTTCTATAAGAAATAATATCATCAATATGCATTGTTAGATTATTATTTTCCATTTCTTTATTGGTGTGTGAATCAGTTCTTAAAAATAAATTGTAATCACCAGCATCTAATTCCCATCTTGTCGCACCATTATTATTTTTATCATGACAATCATAACTTGCCATTTCATAAGGAGTAAATTCAAACTTAACTGTATATGATTCTCCTTTATTTAGCATAGGAGTTTTTGCAAAATCTAGTAAATTAATTTCTGATTTTTCAATTCCACCTTTGTAATAAGGCGCATGATAATATAATTCAACAACATCTTTACCTGGAACTTCACTATTGTTAGTTACTTCAACACTTAAAGAAATTTTACTATCTTTTTCTAATTTATTACTTGAATCAATAACATATTCATTATTTGAATCGAGATTTTTAACTTCAAAAGAAGAAATATTCCAAGTAAAATCACTATAATCTAAGCCAAAACCAAATGGATATTGAACAACATCATTATAATTTAAATATCCTTCTTTACTTGCTGTTTCATACCATTTATAACCAACATATATATCTTCAGCATAAACAATATCTGTATTACCATTTTTGCAATTTATTCTAGTGATTTCATCATCGTTTGGGTTATATAAAATAGTATCTGCTAAGCGACCAGAAGGATTAACTTCACCAGTTAATATCTTTGGTATTGCAGTAGCACCACTTTGACCCATGTAACCAACATTTAATGCTGCACCAATATTACCAAATGATGGATCTTCTAAGAAATCCATTTGCATAATTGAACCAGTGTTGAACACTACAATAACATTATCAAAGTTAGCAGTACACATTTTAATAAGTGATTCTTCTTCAGTACTAATTTGACTAAAATTACGTGTTTCATCGGTAGGTAAACCTTCTTTTTCTTGCTTATTACTAATACGTTCAATATATTCTCCACTATATCTAGATAAAACAATAAGAGCAGTGTCAGAAAAAGCTTTAGCGCGTTCACGGACTTCACTTGGGAAAGCCTTATCAGTTACAGGTTCTTTTAGTTTTGTATGATTACGATAAGACCATTCTTGAGTTTCGCCCCAATCTTTAGGTGCTTTACAATGCTTTTCATATATATCAATAATTTCTTGATTATATTCAATTCCAGCTTCTTTAAAAGCTCCTAATAATGTTACTTTATTATCTTTATGAACGTATGATCGACCTGAACCATTTCCAGCTAATAAGAATCCGCTATCGGTAGCATACCAACCAAAAATGTTAATTTTTTTAGTGGTAGATGGTAATGGTAAAGTTTGACGCCCAACTTTGTTTTTTTCGTTTCTTAATAAAACCACACCCTCATTAGCCATTTTTCTAACAAGTTGGTCACCAGTTTTAGCACCTTCATCAATAGTGGTTTTATCACCATCTATTTGTTCAGTACAACCAAAGAAACCAGAAATTATTGAACGATATTTGCTTGCAAATACATCACCTGTTATTAATGTTGCGCTGATTAAAGCAACAGTAGCAACTGAAATTATTTTTTTGCCTGAAAACTTCATATAGAACTCCTCTTAAAATCTAATATCGAGACGATCGATATTTGGTGTTCTACCATAATTAGAACTATCAATTACTGTTCCAATGCATTTAAGGGTAATTTTGTTAAATCCTTTTTTAAGATTTATTGTTCCAACATCAACATCAGCCCAGTTTGTCCATTTATTTCCACCGCTGCCTGCTTGTGGATATTCTAAACCTTTAATTACAACTTCATCTGCAATGTCAATTAAACTATCTTCAACTGAAACATTAAAACATTTATTGAATTGCATATCATCCATTTTACCTAAAGTACCATTTTGGCATGTGGAGGAAGCTACAAAAATAATTTTTGCATTTTTGACTTCTGAATTAGAATAAACATAAAATTCAATTTGGCCACCTTTATCGATTGAGCCAATATAGCCAGTGCCGGTGAATGTACAATCTTTTTTGATTTCTACTTTACCACTTAATACTGTATAACTCTTATCAATTGGAGCAGTGTCACCACTTTTTACATTATCTTCAGCTTGAACAGTTATACCAGAACTAATAGCAATATGGAATGAATCATGTAATGTTTTACCATTTGAGGTAATATTAACAAATAATTCTAAATCAGAATTTGCTTGTTTTAAAATTGTACCATGTTCATATTTATTACCATTTGAATCAGTTAAATAATAACTTGTTTCATTTTCAACAGTTCCTTCTTCATAAGTTGCTTTTACCATAAGACCACTTAAATTTAAGCTATCACCAATAGCGTATGATTTAATATCAGGCTCACGTGTTACTTCGACTGATAATAAATTTTTCTCTTCAACTGTAATCGGAATTTCTTTACTGAAATTTTCAAATGTAATTGTTGCACTAGTTACGCTTGAATCTAATGCTCCTCGTGGTGAATAAGAATCTAAATCTGAATAATTTAAGTTTGTATCACCATCATACCCATTTTGATATACTGCATCAAAAATTAAGCCAACTGGAGAAAATTTTTCGCCACATTTATAAGTTAATTTATTTGGCATTTGTTTGATTTTTAAATCAATACAAACATCTCCTTCTTTTACTTTAGTGCTTGTTGGCGTTGAATTGGGTATAGTTGAATTAGTTTTATTATCACAACTTGATAAAAAACCAGTTAAACAAAACACGCTACTAAGTAATAAAATAGTAAATTTTTTCATTTTTTAACCTCCTAAGTGAATAATTTTACATTTACATACTAAGTAAAGCGTTTTCAAATGTCATATTTTTTTCGTAAATGGCGTGTTACTCTCCGTATTTGGTTAATATATTTTTATAAAACAAATAAAATATATAATTTAAAAATATCTTTTTTTGCAGTAATTGAAAGAGTGCCATGATATTTATCGACAATATATTTGATTGATTTTACACCATATCCATGATAATTAGTATCAAATTTTGTGGTTAATGGTAAACCATCATCACCAAATTTTATTTCTCCTTCATAATAATTTTCTATTGATATAGATAAATAATTTTCAACATTTCTTACAATAAGGCTTATATTTCTTTTATCATCATTTTGAATTTTCATTACTGCTTCAATAGCGTTATCAACTGCATTACCAAATAAAGAATATAAATCACTATCATCAATAAATCCTATTTTTGAACAATCAGCTAAACATGTAAGCTTAATATTTTTCTTTTGACATAATAAACTTTTTTCAGTAAGAATAAGATCTAATGTTTCATTGCCTGTTTTAACATTAGAATCATAAATATTTATCATTTGTTCTAAATCGTTAATTGATTCTGGTGATATAGCACTTTTTTTACCATATTCACGAATTTGATGACGTAAATCATGACATTTCATATTAATTAAATTAATATTTTCTTTATTTTCTTTATATCTTTCTTTTGATTGATTTAATAATTGTGTTGTTGTTTGCAATTGGTTTTGAATTCTTTGATTATTAATAACACTAAATTGAATAAATAAAACCATAAAACAACATAATAAATTATAAAAAGCGATAGTGTATGAATAAATAATATTGTGTCCATCTTTAATATAAATAACAAAAGAATTAAAAATAATATCAGTAAAAAGAATTAAAAAAGAAATTAATAATATATATTGATTATTTATTTTTACATCATCGTATGAGTTAATTTTTTTATTTAAAAAGATAAATGCTATAGTGTAAACTAAAATAAATATACTAATTGAAACAATAAAATTGAAAGCTGGAGCAAACCATACTACTATTTCATCGCCATAAACACCAGATGTACTATTTGATAAATTCAATAATAAAGAAATTATATTATATATTTCATGAGCTAAATGTTGAATTGTATATGAAGTAATTGAAATAAAAAATAATTTTTGCCACGAAGAATCATATACAAAAAACATGGATGTTACACATGCGATAAATAATATTAAAAACATTAAAGAGGAATACCACCATGAATATGATATATTTTTAAAAATTGGGAAAAATATAGATATGAGTAATACTATTAAAATGGATAATGTCAATCTTAAATTATATTTATTTTTTCTAATAAGTTTAGATGAAAATAAATGCATTGATACAAGCATTTCAATTACAAAAATAACTTTATATATCATTAATTCAGTAATCTTAAACATTTATGTCACCTCCATTTCCTAGATATTTATTTAAAGAATTCATAAATTCTTTGTATTTACGACGAGACATTTGTATGCGATTATTTCCAATATAAACAGTATCTTTATTGACGTATTTTAGATTTACTAAATAACAGCGATTACATAAAGCAAAAGGTTCATTTTTTAATAATTCAAGATAATTACTTAAAGTATTATATGTTTCATAATCGTTATTAACAGTATGAACAATTAATTTATGATCAGAAACTTCGATATATTTAATTTCAGAAACTGGAGTTTTAATAAAACTATCATTTGCTTTAATAATAATAGAAGATTCTTCTTTTTCACGATAATTTTCCATTAGTCTATCAAGCTTTAAAGCAAAAGTATAATAATTAACTGGTTTTACAATAAAATCAAAGGCGTTAACTTCATATCCTTTAATTGCGTATTGCGCTAGTGATGTAACAAAAATGATTTTAACATTTTTATCTAGTCGACGAAGTTCTTTTGTTGCACTCATTCCATCAATACCTGGCATATTAATATCCATTAATATTGCATCAAAATCAAAATGATAATTTTCAAGAAATTTTGATGCTGTGTCAAAAAAAATTACCTCGTATTGTCGATTATTTATTTTAAAGTATTTATCAATAAATGAAGTTAATTTGTTAGCTATTTCTATTTCATCATCTATTATTGCAAATCTAAACATAAAAAATCCTTTCAAAGATTACAAATTTATTTTAGCATATTTTTTTATTCTAACAAGAGACATTTATTTTATTTATTAATTGAAAATTGTATTTTTTACTAATTATTTATTTTTTAATAATTCTTTTAATTTAATACTAAATAATTTTGGCTCAGAATATTGGACATTATGTCCACAGCCATCTAATGTTATCATTTTCACTTCAGGAGAAGTTATATTATCAGCATATTCTTTAATTGAATCAACTGGACAAATCCAATCGCATGTTCCTGAAATAAAATATACTGGCATATCATATGTTAATTCATTTTTATAAACATCAAAATTTAATGTATAATCAAATAAATCTTTGTTTAGTGCAAAATAATCTTCTAAATTACCATTTTGTTTAATAAACCATTTTAAATCATCAATGTTAAAGTATGGAGAAAATAAAGCCATATTAAATGTCTTATCTGGAATTTCTACTTGATGATATTTTGATGTTAATCTTCTTAGATTCATTAAACTTATTATATCATTGTTTTTTATAAAATTTTCATAAGCATCTACTAAAGCTGAAGTGTCATCTCCTACTTCATTTGCTTTATTAAGAGCGTCTTTATAACTATATAAATCAGTTTTTTCAATCGAAGTAACTTGAGCCACAGCAATATATGTTGAAACTTTTTCTTTGTATTGTAAAGCATATTCACTACCTAAAATTGTTCCATAAGAATGACCAAGTATTATAACTTGTTTTTGATTAAAACGATTTAAAGCATAATCAACTAAATCATTTAAATCTTTTAATGATTGCTCATAGCTAACTGTTTTGTTGTTTGAATCATTTTTTATATTATGAAAATATGTTTTTCCACAGCCTCTTTGATCCCAAGAAATTATTGTATAATCATTTATTAAATAATTAGTAAAACTATAAGATACAAATGAATCTGGTGAACTTGGACCTCCATGTAAATAAATAATAATTGGATTATTTTTATTCATTCCACGCATTAATACATATTGTTCTTGACCACCTAAATTTAAATATATTTCTTCATCTATTCCATTTTTAATCATTCTATAATGATTCATGTAATTAATATTTCTTCCACCTATAAATAAAATATTAATTGTAATAAAGACGAAAGAAAAAATAGACATGATTAATTTTATAGTAAATTTCCAAAGACTTTTCTTATTTGTATTATTTATAATTTCTTTATGATGTTTTATATGAATTCCTATATGACCAATCCCTAAAATTATTGTAGATACAAATAAAAATATGTTAGTACCATAAATTGCAAGTAATAAAAATGCACATATTGGTAAAGTTGCGCCTGCTAGAGGGAATATTAAAAATTTATTATAAAAATCTTGCATTGTATGTTTACTTTTAAAATATTTGAACCAATATAATTCATATAAAATCATTAATAAAAATGATAAAATAAGCCAAATAATCCATGGTGTATTTCTAATATTAAAATTTGAAAATATAAGTACATTTACGCATATCAAAATTTGACCAATTCGTTCAAATATTAAAAGAATTTTATTTTCATTTTTAGCGTATTCTTCATAATGATCTGGTTTATATTTTAACCAAATAATATTTGGTATAAATAACATTAATAAATATATTAATCCAACATAAGAAAATCCTAAATTAAACACTTTTTTAACTCCTTATAATTGTCTTATTAAAATTCTAAAATAAACTAAAAAATTATTCTAATTTATGTATTTTTATAAGCTAAAATATTTTATCATACAATAAAAATAAAATCCCGTTTTTAGGATTTAACACTATATAATTTAGGAATAATTAATATTTTTGAGAAATTACTTATACAAAGTATAAGTAAAAGTATTGAAAATATTTTT
>QWCN01002396.1_pt1 | contig 24710 bp, 19 predicted proteins | sample 1972711 | NCBI WGS metagenome assembly QWCN01 (sample SAMN09866707, study PRJNA288562) | Human gut metagenome isolate term1_stool, whole genome shotgun sequencing... | isolation source: gut | host: Homo sapiens | place: USA: California
CCGGCGATCTCCCATGCGGTCAAGCTCCAGCTCGTCATAGGACATGATCTCCCGAAGCTGGGGAATGTCAAAGGGGGCCAGACGTGCGCCGCAGGAAATGAGGATGCTTTTGGCCGTCTTGCCCGCCGCTTGTTTGTAAACCTTATATTCCCGCACTGCTACATGGGTTGGGTCTCGTTCCTCCAGCGATTGAAACAGCAAGTCCAGTGGGGTTGGGTACTGGTCATCTTCCTCCATCACCCGCGCACACTCCAGCATAAACATCAGCATTTCAAAGGTCTGTTCCTCCTTCGGCGCTTCACTAAGCAGGTACAGCATAAGGGCGGAATCCAGTGCGATTTCCGCCTTCTCCCAAAAGGGGTCGTTGGACGCGCCCTTGGGCGGCGTGGTATTTTTTACCAGATTATCCATCAGCTTCAGCACGTCCGGTTCCTCACGGATATAGCGGAAGGGGTTATAGCCATCCGACTGACGGGGATGGATCAGGTCAAATACCTTAATATCGTAGCCTTGGCTTTTCAGGAAATGGCCGGTGGAGCGCAGCATTTCGCCCTTGGGATCGACCACCAGATAGGAACAGTTGGCGTCCATCAGACCGGGCTTGCAGAAATACCGCGTCTTACCGGAGCCGCTGCCGCCTACCACGAGGACGTTTAGGTTCCGCTGGTGTTTATAGCCATCCATGCCGATGGAAACGTGCTGAGTCAGGATCACGTTTGGCCCGTCCTTGTCGGCGTACTTCTGGTTCATCGTCTCCGCCGCTTCCCACTTGGCCGTGCCGTACTCACCGCCGGGGCGGCGCTTCTCGCGGTCTGAGCGGTACAGCAGCACCGCAAAGACGCAGAGCAGCAGCACTACAATGATGCACTTCACCGTATACGGCGTCCAACGCAGTAAAGATGGGCGTTTCAGCACTTCACTGAAACGCCCCATCCATACGAATATATTGCTGCCCTCCTCATAGGCACTGGCGGCCGCAATGGCAAGGTAAACGGAGAAAACGCCCAGCAGCGCCCACACCACAGGCTTTACAGGCTTCATTCCATCACCCTTTCGCAGTACACCACATACCGCTGCTTGCCGCCGCTGGCGTAGGGATGGCAGGTCAACAGCGTCAGCAGGTCGCGGTTTTGCTGAATTTTAATTTTCTCTGCCTCGTGCGGTTGAATAATCTGGATAGCCGATACTGTATACGTCAGGGTTTCCCACAGGTTGGTGAGCTTCACGGTATCGCCCACCTGCAAGCGGTCTATATGCCGAAAGTAGTCCGCTCCGCGCCATCCCCGGTGTCCGGCGATAACGCAGTTGGTGTTGTCGCCGCCGATGGGGGCGGATGTGTTGCCCAGCACCGCGGCACCGGACGCGAGGTGGGCATCGGATGCGCCCAGATAGACCGGCATAGTTAGCTCCATGGTAGGAATTTCTAAGACGCCGATGATCTCGTCCTCGATACCATAGGTAGCCAGCTCGGCGGCGGGTTCCTCACAGGCTTCGAGGTCAACAAGGTTACACTGCTTTTCCGCATAAAGCTGGCGATTGTACTCCTGTAAGTCTGTGAGCAGTTCGGGGTACTGCTGTTCCGGTTCGTCGCGCTCGGCCAAGAACTCCTGCACCGCTGCGTCTGTGTCGGCTTGCAGCCTGTGTCCTGTGAACACCGGCCATAGCATGACGCAGATGCCTGCCACAGCCAGCAGCGCCGCCAGCACAAGGGCGGTCTTACGCATGGCGCTTCCTCCTCACTAAGAAGTAACCGCCGCCGAACACTGCCACCGCGCCAAGGCCGATGCCCAGGCCGGCGAGGTAATGCTGCATCCAGGAGGAGGCCACTGGCTTTTCTGCGGCGGCACTCGCTTCCTGCTCTGGGGTATAAGGAATGCGGTGCCCACGAACTAAAAGCCGGTGGGTGTTGATGCCGAAAGGCGTACACGTCACCAGCGTTACAAAGTCCTTGCCATCCTCAATTTGCAACAATGATGTGTCCGTAGGCAGTACCGTGTTGACGGCGTCTACCTCATAGGCCAGCACCTCACCCAGCACATGGATGTAAAAGATGTCGCCCTCTGCAAGTTGGTCAATGTCTGAGAACAATTTGGCAGAAGCCATGCCGCTGTGTGCCGAAAGCACGGTGTGGGTGCTGCTTCCGCCCACCGGCAGGGAAGTTCCTACCACATGGCCAACTGACCTTTCAAGCGTTTCCGCGTTCGTACCATGCTGTACCGGCAGGTATACACCGATCTGGGGGATGTCCACATAAGCCATGGCACCGCCCACCGTGAGCTGGTCGGCGTAGGCCAAGGGAGGGGCAGAAGCCCCACCCTCAGAGATCATTGCATTGGCCAGCATGGCGTTATATTGCTGCGCCGCCTGCCGCTGGGCGGTCAGCTCGGCATCGTCGGTGCCCGCTATGGCCGCGATATAGGTGGTTTCTACATCTGAATGATATTTTTCACTCATCACCTCGCCAATCAGTGGATAGAGAAGTAACCCCAGCGCCACAACAAATAGCGCAATGGCCGTAAGAACATACCATTTACACTTCACAAGAACCTCCTCCGTTTCAATATTACTTATCATTGCTTTGCATGGGTGTGAAAAAGACCGACTGCGATTTGCAGTCGGTCTTTTGTTCAGAGTGATTCAGTTTTCCAGCAGCCAGTCCGTGAGATTCTTCACGCGGATGCCATTGTAGTTACCTACCGTCAGACGGTCGGCGGTCAAAACGATTTTTTCGTAATTGTCGCGGATCAGCTTCAGCGGACGCATTTCACGTTCAAAGGTCTCCTGTGCCGACATATCCGCCGTTACCTGATAGTAGATATATTCGCCCTGCTTTTCTGCAACAAAATCGACCTCCGTGCTGCCGAGCTTGCCGATCATCACCTTATAGCCCCGGCGCAGCAGCTCAAAATAGACTATATTTTCAAGAGAGAAGCCGAGGTCGTAGTTTCGGCGCGGCAGAATATGATTCCGCAGGCCGAGATCAACGATGTAGAATTTCTTGCTGACTTTTAGGAGCTGCTTGCCCACAATATCAAAGCGCTCAGCAGGATAGAAGATAAAGGATTCCGTCAGGGCGTCCACATAATCGTCCACAGTGTTTGGGGAGACCTTTCTGCCGGAGGAAATCAGGTAGTCCGCAATGCTGCGGATAGAAACCGGACTGCCTACCACACTGGCGAGGTATTTCGCAATGGATTTCAGCAGCGCAATGTCCGTGATCTTCCGCTTTGACGGTTCACGCTCCTTGCGGGCCTGCCGGTCTTCAATGTCCTTCACAACGACGGTATTGTAGATGCCCTCCAAATAAGTCTCCACCTTTTCCGTGGTACGATCCATTCTGGCCACATAGGGCAGTCCGCCGCATTGCAGATACTCCGCAAAACCGCGGTCAGCATCCAGCTCTGTGATGCTTAGGAACTCTTTGAGGGAAAGCGGCAGCATCTTGATCTCCACATAGCGTCCGGTCAGAAGCGTAGCGAGATCACCGGAGAGCATATACGCATTGGAACCGGTGATGTAGATGTCTACATCCGGCTTGACATACAGGCTGTCCACAACCTTTTCAAAGTCGGTGACTCTCTGTATCTCGTCCAAGAAGATATAGGTCGTTCTCCCCGCTGCCAGCCGTTCCTTCAGATAGGCATACAGCTTTTTATAGTCCAGCAGCTCCTCGTACTCCAGTTCTTCAAAGTTCACGGATACGATTTGTGCGTCCTGCACACCGTTTTCTCTGAGCCACGCCTGATACTGCGTCAGCAGCGTAGACTTTCCGCAGCGGCGAATGCCGGTCACGACTTTGATAACCTGTTCATCCTTCCACTGAATCAGCTCAGCCAGATATTCTTTTCGCTCTACCAATGCGGCCACCTCCTAAAAGAAGTATTCTCATTATAGAGCAAAATATGCTTCTGGTCAACAAAATATTCCGAAACAGGAACAAAATTACATTTAGTGCTCATTTTGTTCCCACAGAGAGGAGAGCAAGGGCGTTTAGCCCTTACTCCCCCTTCTACCATGGTTATACGTTCTTATTCTTGCGGGACTTGACCATGATGAAAGCCGCAGTACCCAGAAGCAGGACACCGCCTACCGTATACAGCCAAACACCCCGACCACCAGTCTTGGGCAAGTCAAAACCGGGGTTGTTAACCACGGTCAGGGGGACAATGGCATTGCCATCGGTCATGGTAACGTCCTTGCCGTTGACGGTGGCAGAAGTAGTCAGCAGCTTCGCGCCGCACTTCTCGCAGGCGCCGTTTTCCTTGGTGGTAATCATGATCTTGACTGCCTCCTTGAGCAGCACATAGCCCTTATCCGTGGCAATTTCTGTCAGGCTGTAAGCATCGTCTTCCAGCCCCTTGACCACGATGTGTCCGCTGCTATTGGGAACGAACGTAGTAGCGTCAGCCTTCTTTGCGGCAAAGCCCTTGGTGTAGTACACACCGTCCTTCTGCTCTGCGATGATATAGCAATCGTCAGTGTCGTTGTGCAGGGTGAACTTCACGTTCCGCAAGTTGCCGCCGTTATCAGAGAACTGCTTGAGGATGTCTACGCCATAGGTATAGACGTGGCAGCAGTCCTCCAGCGTGTCAAAATAGGTAGTGTTGGTGCGCTTCCAAGTCAGTACGACCTCATTGGGGTTATCCTTGTCGCCCATCTTGGCGTCGGCGGTCAGGGTGGCGGCGTAGGTGATCCGCATGGCGCAATCACTGTAACCGCGCTTGACGCTGTCGGTGTAAACAGAGGTCGCTTCGTTGATCTCGCTCAGACCGGCTTCGGTCATCTTGATGGCCATAGAGTTCTGCACATCATCATAAACCACAGTGAACTTGCCGGAATCCTCGCCCCAGGTAGCGATCTTGTCAGTGCAGGCGGAATCGCGGAAGAACTCGATAACCACGTCGTTCATGTTGTACTTGATGCCCCTGGACATGGTGTCCACATAGGTGTACTCGCTTAGGCTGGAAGCCTTGGAGGTGATGGTGGGCAGGGTGCTCAGAATCTGATAGTCCACGGTGTCGCCCACGGAGGCAGCAGCGGTGTGCTCGAAGCCATCGGTGATGTCGGTCAGACTGCCGTTGTGCTTGCCAGTGCTGTTCTTCGCTTCACGCACGGTCTTTTCGAGGTCGGGGTTGCCGGTCTGGTTTTTCGGGTAAATCGCGATATCGTAGGTTCACTCGCCGCCATCGACGGTGGTCATAGGCAGGCTTACGAAGAAAGGATTGCAGGTAGAAGTCACGTTTTCGGGGACGCGGGTTTCAACCACCAGGTACAGGCCCTGCTCCATGTTGGATGCAGAGGTATGACCGGTCGCATCGGTCTCAGTCATGGCAACGCCGCCGTTCTTCACGGCAGTTTCCAGAGCATTTTTCGCGCTCGTGGCATTGGCAGCCAGTGCAGCGGCCAGCTTGTTGTTCAGGCTGTCAGAGGTATAGTAATTGATACCATTCTCGGACTTGTGAGCATCGGAAGCGGTCAGGCCGATGGCGGACATCACGGCGTTGGAGCGGTCACTGCTGTCGAAGCCATACAGCACGCCCACCTGACGCTGATTGTCCACGACCTCGTTGCTCATGGCAATGTCAGCGACGCGGAGGTAGGTGAACTCCACGCCCTGAATGGCGTATTTTGCCAGCTTATCCACGACGGCGTCGTCATGCAGGCCGGTGGAAACGTAGGATTCTGCGTCCCATACACCGCCCGCGCTGGCCTTGGTGATATCGTACTTGTAAATGGAGAGTGATGCCTTCTTGCTGGCGTCAATGGTAGTCTCGGCAAATGCCGTAGTCATCAGGCCGACGGCCATAATGGCGGCCATGAGCATGGCGAATACGCGATGGATCTTTTTCATGTTCAGTTGATCTCCTTTGTAATGTTAGATTTTTTGCAAAAATAAACACCCGCCATCAGAGCGAGTGCCGCAAACAGAATATAGGGGGCGAAACCTGCACTACCCGTGAAAGGCAGGACGAAGCCTGCGCTATTGCATGCGGTAATGGTAACATCGGGGTTGGTGTTGTCCAGCACACCGGTGAACAGCGGTTCAGCCATCAGGGTATAGCCTGCGGGAGCTTTCGTTTCTGTCACGCGGTACTGCGCGCCGATCTTGAGATCGTCCCACTTGGCGATGCCGGTCTTGTCGGTGGTGATTTTACCCACCGCTGTCCAGGTCTGACCGTCTGCGGAAGTCTCCAGCAGCAGCTCCGCCCCAGCGAGAGGACTGCCGGTAACATCCACCTTGTGAATGATAAGACTGCCCTTGACAGGCTTATTCTCACGGGTAACTTTGACGTTAAGGTTCTCGCTGGTCAGACTGAAATCGTACTTAGTTTCGTCCAGCTGGTAGCCATCCACGGTGCTGATCTCCTGATAGCTATAGCTGCCGGGCTTGAGGTTATCAAAGATCAGCTTGCCGTTGGCGTCAGTCGTACCATCCGCGATCTTGTTGCCTTCGGTGTCAAAGAGCCGATACACCACACCGGACAGCGGCTGCTTGGTGTCAGCGTCCACCTTCAAAATTTCGATGCTGCCGGTGATCAGCTTGTTCTCACGGGTGACTTTCAGCACCTGTTCGTTTTGGTTCAACGTGACAGGAAAGGCTGTCTCGTCCAGTTCATATCCGGTCGGTGCCTGGAACTCCTTGCAGGTGTAGCTGCCCAGCTTCAGACCGGTGAACGACAGTTTTCCATTGGCGTCCGTGTAACCCTCCGCGACTTGGCTTCCAGAGGCATCGTACAGGCGGAAACCGGCGCCCTGAAGAGGTGATTTAGAATCCGCGTCCACCTTACTGATCTCTACACCGGCTTTCCCCAGCGCATTGGTGCGCGTTGCGGTGATATCCAATGCCGAAGCCGTAATGGTGATCGGGTACTTGGTGTCGTCTACCACATACCCCTCCGGTGCGCTGATCTCCTGATACCTGCTCCGCCGGAACGATCTGTACCCGCTCCTGCTGGTCGGCCTCCCGCTCCGCGTCTGTCTTGAACAGATCATCGTACCGGGTCAGCTCTATGCCGTTTAATTTGCGGGCCAAGCTGCAACACCTCCTTCGTCAGCGCGGCATACGCCTGTGCCGCTTTCCCCTCTGGGTCATGCTCATAAATGCTGGTTCCTGTGACGCTGATCTCCGCCACGCGGATAGAACGGGGTATCTCGCTGGCGAATACCCGGCTGCCGTAGTTCCTGCGTAACTGCTCACTAATTTCCTTAGCCAGCGTGGTACGGCTGTCCATCATGGTCAGCAGGATACCGTCCACCGTCAGGTGGGGATTGATCTGCCGTTTGACGCGGGCAATGGTACGCATGAGCTGTTCCAGCCCCTTGGCGGCCAGATACTGCCCCTGCACCGGAATGATAACGCTGTCCGCCGCGGTCAGTGCGTTGATGGTCAGCATTCCCAGCGAGGGCATACAGTCGATGATGGCGTAGTCGTAGGCCGGTGCCAGTCCGGACAGATACTGCCGCAGCACCGTTTCACGGCTCATGATGTTCACCAGCGTCACCTCCAGTCCCGACAGTTCAATGTTGGCGGGGACAAGATCGACACCGGACGCATGGTGCAGGATACCCTCGCCGGGTGCGATGGGTTCCTCGTTGACGGTCTTGGTCATCAGGTCGGCCAGCGTAGGGGAAAGCTCGTCCGGCTGCCGCCAGCCCAGCATTTGGGTGAGATTGCCCTGGGCGTCGGCGTCCACCAACAGGACTTTCTTGCCCTGCTGGGCAAGGCCGACACCCAAGCTGGCGGCTGTGGTGGTTTTCCCCACGCCGCCCTTCTGATTTGCCAGTGCGATGGTTTTCAAAAGCACACCTCCATTTCGTGCAACAAAAAAAGAGCCTTCCGGCTCTTGTACTTCACTGTGGTTTTATTTTTAAGTGGGAAAAAATCATGCTTCTACATATTTTTCTTGACTTAACGTTCTGCAAAAGCTAAACTGTCAATGAGGTGATCTGCATGAAACGCAAAGTCGAAGCGCAGCTTATAGCGTGGAAAAACAAGTCCTCTGAGCGCCAGCCCCTATTGGTCAGCGGGGCCAGACAGGTAGGCAAAACATATATCCTTCGCAAATTCGGCGAGGAACAATTCAAGAACGTGGTCTATGTCAACCTGGAGACAAACCTGACCATCGCCTCCTACTTCAACGATAATATTGCCCCTGAGCGTCTGCTGCGCTATTTGGAGGCCTCCACCGGCGAACGCATTATCGCAGGAGAAACACTTATCTTCTTTGATGAGATTCAGTCCTGTGAACGTGCGCTGACATCGCTGAAGTATTTTTGTGAGGAAACTCCGGAATTTCACATTGCAGCGGCGGGCAGCCTATTGGGTGTCGCCATCAACAGACAGCACTATTCTTTCCCTGTGGGAAAGGTTGAAACGATCACCATGTATCCTCTGGATTTTGAGGAATACCTATGGGCTCGTGGTAAGGAGTTCCTTGCTTCTGAAATACGTTCCGCCTTTGAGACGATGACCGCCCTGCCTGACGCGCTCCACACGGAGGCGACTGAGCTGTATCGTGAGTATCTGCTGATCGGCGGTATGCCCGCCAGTATCAACGCCTTTCTCAGAAGCGGCAGCTTTTTGGATGTCTCTCTGGTGCAGAATGAAATACTGGACAACTACATCGCAGATATGGCTAAGTACGCCACTAACACCGACAGCGTGAAGATCCGCGCCTGCTACAATTCCATTCCAGCGCAGTTGGCAAAGGACAACCGCAAGTTCCAGTACAAGGTCGTACAAAAAGGCGGCAGTGCCTCCCTGTTCGGTGCATCCATCGAATGGCTGTATCTGGCGGGGGTCGTGCTGAAATGTCAGCGCATCAGTCAGGCATTTGAACCCATCTCTGTATATGCGGACTTGTCGGCTTTTAAGCTATACATGGGAGACGTGGGCCTTTTGACCGCAAAGTCCGGGCTTTCCCAGCAGACCGTTTTATCCGGCGAGGGGAACACTTTCATGGGCGCTGTCACGGAAAACTATGTGGCGCAGCAGTTGGCCGCAAATGGGCATAACCTCTATTATTGGGAAAGCAACAACACCGCTGAACTGGATTTCGTTCTGCAAAAGGGGAACCAAGTCACGGCCATTGAGGTCAAGAAAGGTGAACACGTCCGTTCCCGCAGTCTCAATTTGTTCATCAGCACCTATCATCCCTCCTGCGCGATACGCCTGTCCCTCAAGAACTTCGGGGAAAAGGATGGTCTGAAGTCTGTCCCTCTGTACGCAGCCTTCTGCATTTGACGCTCATCCAAACCAAATCATTACGAAAATAGCTGTTCGGTAATTTGTGCCGGACAGCTATTTCTCTACCCGCTCCCACCACTGAGATCATGGCCTACCATCAGCGCGTAATGATTATCCATGGTCAGCGGTGCATTATACAGCGCGGTCAGCAGATAGGGCTTCACATGGCGCACATCGGTGGTGTTCTCCCTGACACGATCCAGCACATACAGCAGATGCGCGCCGGTCAGCTTCAGCAGCCTTGAACGCACTACCTCCGCTGGCAGTTCTTCTCCCGCCACGCGGATGGTGGGCTTGGTGGAACACACGGTATCCAGCATCAGCCCCACCAACTCGTCCAGCCGCCCGCAGTCTACCTCGGTGTAGCCCACAAGATAGTTATAGTCCACATTGGTCATGATCTGTGCTCGGTATGTTTCCCGCCGCTCCATTCCGTTTTCCTGTATAGGCTTACCCTCATGAGGAAATAAAGGGAAGGATTTCGTAACATCCGTATTTAATTCTTCTTTACTTTGTTCTTCTATATTTAATTGCGCGGGATTTTCCTGTTCAGGTTTTCCCAAGACAGGTTTTACCTGTTCTGGAAAAGCCCGTTTAGGTGCGTCACCGGCACTTTCCACCTGAACGGGATTTTCCCGTTTAGGTGGCTCCGGCTCTCTAGGCTGCTCCAGAATGGTATATTCGATGCCGCCCAGCGTACCGTCCGCGTGGCGCTCCCGCGCCCGCACGATGTACCCCGCGCCCTCCAGGTCCCGCACCGTGGCGCAGATACTGTCCACACCATCCTTGCAGATGCAGGCCAGTCCCTTGGTGGTGTAGTCCCAATCCTCTGGCAGCGACAGCATCAGGGACAGCAGCCCCTTGGCCTTTAGCGACAGCGACTTATCCCGCAGATGATGGTTTGACATGACGGTGTAGTTCCGCGTTTTCTCCACTCTGAATACAGCCATGGGCGTTCCTCCTCCCTTATATTTTTATATAGAAAAAGAGACGGTTCACACCGTCTCTTTTTGCTTCCTGTTTTATAATGCTTGTCCCCTATGCCAATAGGAGGTAAGTCTGATACACAATATTCAAGTGCCGGTTATAGCTGTCTACTCTCAGGCTGCCGGACAGCAGTTGTACCGCATTTGGCGGCGCAATACTTACGGAAGATATACGCCACCAATCTTCCGCTGGGGGCTCTTCCGCCTTGTATTTTTCCGCGTTCCAGCTTTCCGATTGGCATTTTGGACTACATCTTTTTGATAATATGCGCCACAAGGCGCAGGTTGCGCTCTACCAGCACGTTGCGGGCGTCCAGATCGCCCTTGGCGCACAGCTCCAGATACTGCCGCTCCTCCTCCGCCGTCAGCGGCCGGGGAAACGAACCGCTGCCGCCTGCCAGATGCAGCGACCAGAACATGCTCTGGCACAACAGCAGCAGCGCCGCGTTCAACATAACCACCCCTCCTCTCCCTGTCAGGCTATGCGGCCACGGGAAGTCCCTATACCAAAAGCGGAGACGCGCTGCGTCTCCGCTTTTGGTATAGGGGGGAAGTATCATGTTGTATGACAACGCCGCGGAGCCGCCCCACGGGTGTGGAGAAGGGTCGTGGAGCACTCCGAACGTTATGAATGAGGTGCGGCGAACGGGGTCGACACGTTAAGAAAATATGCCAGTGGCATATTTTTAGTGTCGATCTCAGCGGCTATGCCGCTGTAGCATCCATCTTGGGTCATGCCGCACATATTGAGGTGCGGTGGGCGGGGTCGGCAAACCCCGCCCACCTGTCTATGGAAAGCTGCGGCTCTGCGCCGCGTTCGGCTGCGGGAAGAAAAAAGGCGCACAGCCATACCCAGCCGCGCGCAAAAGAGAAGCGCACGGCCAAAGCAGGTCGTGCGCAGATAACACTTCGTGCTTCGGCTTCGGGAATGGCGAAAGCCCAGGAGCAGCGCATTGCGTACCTGACTTATCCCGTCCGGGCGGGCATCACAGTGACCTTCTCGCGGGGACTCTCACCCCATTCCGCCGCCAGTCCCGCAAGACCGGCGCGCCGTCCTGTTATTCAGTTCTCTTCTATTGTACGACATGTCGCGGCAAATTGCAAGAGGGAATTTGCCCTGCGGCGGTTTTTTTCATGTGCCGTGGGGCAGAGGCTCTTCCCTGCCCCACGGTCAGCGCTTACTTCACCACCAGCTGGTTGGCGGCGGAGCCGAAGATGTCCTGCCACGCGGCGTCCACCTTGGCGGCCTCGTCCTGCGCCAGCTTCGCCTCGTCGGCGGTGCTGTCGTCAGGCCCCTGCCCCAGGATCAGCAGCGCCACATAGTCGCCGCTGACGAACAGACGGGCCTGCTCCACCTGCGCCACGTTCATGCTGTACATGCGGCAGTAGTCCAGCACCTGCTGATAGCCGGTTTGCAGCAGCGCGGCGGCGTCCTGGGCGTAGCCGTCCTTCACCTTCAGCACAACGGCGGTGCTGGGGTCGAGGGCGCTGTTCTCGCTGCTCTCGGCGGCCCAGCTGTCGATCTTGCTCATGTCCAGCTCATAATAGCCGGTCATGCGGCTCTCGTCCTCGGCCAGATTGCAGCCGTAGCTGTCGCCCAGCTTTTCCTTCAGGGCGTCCAGCACCTCCTGCGCCGTCATGTCCACCGCAGCGGGCTGATCCTTGCCGCCGCTGCCGTTGTTGTCGCTGTTACCGCCGTTGTCGTCCTTACCGCTGTTACCGCAGGCGGCCAGAGACAGCACCATCATCAGCGCCAGCAGCAGCGCCGTTACCTTTTTCATCGTTTTCATGGGAAAAACCCATTCTTTCTGTTGGATTACGTCCCTTTAGACGCAGCACAGAAAGGAAAGGTTCCCGCTTTTTTGAAAACTTTTTTACGCCGTGTGGCGGTGGGTCAGGTGGTGATGCTTGGACACCACGCCCTCTCTGCGGTACAGCCGGCGCATCATGATGACCAGACACACCAGGTGGGTCAGGAACGTCAGCGCCCACGAGATGGGGTACGACCAGTAGATGGTCTCCGGCGTGTGGAACTGGGGCACGCGGAAAATGGTGGCGATCCACACCACCCGGAAGGCGCAGGCGCCCAGCAGCGTGACGATCATGGGAGTGATGGAATAGCCGATGCCCCGGATGGAGCCAACGATCACGTCCATCAGGCCGCACAGAATGTACAGGGGGAACATGATGGCGATGCGCGCCATACCGGCGGCCACCACCGTGTCGCTGTTGGAGTAGATATGCAGCAGCTGCGGCCCGAAGAGCCAGCACAGCATGCCGCCAATGACCGCCACCGCCGCCGAGCAGGCGGCGGAGCACAGGGCGATGGGCTTCAGCCGCTCCAGCTTGCCCGCGCCGTAGTTCTGGCTGGTGAAGGCCATGTTGGCCTGACAGAAGGCGTTGCAGGCCACGTAGATAAAGCCCTCGATATTGCTGGCGGCGGTGTTGCCGGAGATCACCGTCTCGCCGAAGCCGTTGATGGACGCCTGAATGATGACGTTGGACAGAGAGAAGGCCACGCCCTGAATGCCGGAGGGAATGCCGATCTCCAGAATCTGTCCCAGCCGGGGCAGAGTGATGCGCAGCTCACGCAGCTCAAGGCGGATATCGCCCTCCTCGTGCATCAGGCAGCGCACCACCAGGAAGGCCGACAGGCACTGGCTGACCACCGTGGCGATGGCCACGCCCGCCACGTCCAGCTGGAACACGATCACCAGCAGCAGGTTCAGCGCCACGTTGACAATGCCGGCGGCGATCAGGTAGTACAGGGGACGCCTTGTGTCGCCCACTGAGCGCAGCAGCGCCGCGCCGAAGTTATACAGCATGGCGGCGGGCATGCCCAGAAAGTAGATGCGCAGATACAGCGCCGCCAGCGGCAAGATCGAGTCCGGCACCTGCATCAGGTGCAGCAATGGCCGGGCGGTGATAACGCCCACCACCGCCAGCAGAATGCCGCTGAGGAGGGCCAGCAGCATGGAGGTGTGCACCGTCTGGCGCAGGCCCTCCCGGTTTCCCGCGCCGGTGTAGCGGGCGGCCAGAATGTTGGCGCCCACCGACAATCCCACGAACAGGTTCACCATCAGGTTGATGAGGGCGGCGTTGGAGCCCACGGCGGCCAGCGAGTTATCCCCGGCGAATTTGCCCACCACCACGATGTCCGCCGCATTGAACAGCAGCTGCAAAACGCTGGAGCACATCAGCGGCAGGGCGAAGGTCAGTATTTTCGGCAGCAGCTTGCCGCTGCACATGTCGATCTCATAGCGGCCGGTACGAGCCATGGGGGTGATCCTCCTTTTGTTTATCGTGTGGGGCAGCGGCGGGGTACAGACCCTTGGCTCTCCCTTTGGGAGAGCTGTCACCGTAGGTGACTGAGAGGGAATCCAAGATAGTGCGGTGTAAGTCCGGATAGATGCTACGGCAGCATAGCTGCCGAGATCGGGGCTAAAAGATGATGCGGTGCAAACCAAGAAGGATGCTACAGCGGCATGTTTTCTTAACGTGTCGACCCTCTCCGTCCTCACTGCGCTCGGCCACCTCTCCCAAAGGGAGAGGCAAGGGTACGGTGTTGCTCCGTAGGGCGGGGTGCCCTCACCCCGCCGCACAAAAAAGTGCGGCAGAACTCTGTGGGGCGCGAAACACCCCCAATCAGTCCAACTATCATATCATCTTTTAACAAAAAAGCAACACCTTTTTTGTATTTCTTGACAAAATATCCCAGTATCTCTATAATAATGTCACTACTGCTGACGCGTGAGGTGCCTCTTATGAACTGGACGCTGCTGTGCCAACTGATCGTGCTGTACTTTGTGTTCTCCGTGCTGGGCTGGATGATGGAGGTCACGCTGAAATACATCCAGTACCACCGGTTCATCAACCGTGGCTTCCTCATCGGCCCCTACTGCCCCATTTACGGCAGCGGCGTGGTGCTGGTGACGGTGCTGGTGGGCGGCCTTGTGGGCATCCGGGGCGGCACGCCGGGCGAAATCTTTCTGGCGGGCTTTTTCATCTGCGGCGGACTGGAGTACTTCATCAGCTGGTACATGGAGAAGGCGTTCCATGCCCGCTGGTGGGACTACAGCCAGAAGCCCATGAACCTGAACGGCCGGGTGTGGATCGGCAATCTGATGCTGTTCGGTCTGGCCAGCGTGGTGATCGTGGTGTGGATCGACCCGGTGTACTTCCGGCTGATCGAAAAGCTGCCGCTGTTCTGGCTGCACTTTGCCGCCATCGCCATCGTGACGCTGCTGGTGTCGGACTGCGTGGTGTCCCACGTGATGATGGACATTGTCCGCAGAGAGATCGACGCCCAGGAGGGCGACAGCACCGAGGAGATCAGCCGCCGCGTCCACGAGCTGCTGCGTGACCGGAACCTGTTCCTGCGCCGTATCCATCAGGCGTATCCCGAATTGCAGGCCCATCCCCGCGCCATGATGGAGCGGCTGAAGCAGGCCCGCCGGGACTTCAAGGACGCCCAGCGCCGCACGAAGGAGCTGCTGAACGAGCAGGCCCGCCGCCGCAAGAACGGCGAGGCCATGGAGGAGCTTGCCGCCCGTCTGGAGGCCGCTTCCGCCGCCATGAAGGAGCGCCGCGCCAAGCTGCGCGAGCTGGAGCGCAAGCTCCGCCGGGAAGACGACTGAGGGCTTTTCCGTGTTATTGATTCCATTGATAAAAAGAACCGCCTTTTTCAAAAGGCGGTTCTTTTGTTGCGGCGGCGGGGTAAACGGAGGGGGACGGCATTGCTCCGTAGGGCGGCCTGCCCTCAGGCCGCCGCCGTTATACGGATGGGTACGGTGGTCGGTTGTAGGGGCGGACAGAGTCGTCCGCCCCTACGAATCTTTCCCGGAGGTTCACTGCGCCGCACCGCCCCAACCGCCAAAAAGAACCGGCCTTTGGCCGGTTCTTTTCCTTAAAACAAACTCACCTGACTAGTCTCCGCCATGCCAGCGAAGGCGCCCAGCGCCTTCAGCTGCTCGATGTGGGTCTTACTGAGCTTGTTGCAGGTCATGGCAAACTCCTCGATGGAGATGAACTCCTTGCCCCTGCGCTGCTCCACGGTGGCCAGCGCCGCCGCCTCGCCCAGACCGTGCACTGACACAAAGGGCGGCAGCAGCGCGTCGTCCCCGATGATGCGGAAGTGGGTGGCATCGGACTCGTAGATATTGATGGTGTCAAAGTGGAAGCCCCGGAGATAGAACTCGTAGCACACCTCCAGCGTCACCATCAGATCCTGCTCCACGTTGGTGGCGTCCTTGTTGTTCTCGATCTCCCTGATCTTCCGCTTCACGGCGTCCAGACCGGCGCAGCAGTACTCCGCGTCAAAGGCCTTGGCACGGATGGAGAAGAACGTGGCGTAGAAGGCCAGCGGCTTGTGTACCTTGAACCACGCGATGCGGAAGGCCATCATCACATAGGCCACGGCGTGAGCCTTGGGGAACAGATAGCCGATCTTGGCAAGAGACTCAATGTACCAGTCGGGCACCTTGTGCTCCCGCATGGCCTCCTCCCAGCCCTCGGAGAAGCCGCCCTTCTTCACCTTGCCCTTACGGACAGCCTCCATGATCTTGAAGCTCATCTTGGGGTCCAGCCCCATGGAGATCAGGTACAGCATGATATCGTCGCGGCAGCCCACCGTTTCCAGAACCGTGGCCGTACCGCTGACGATCAGGTCGCGGGCGTTGCCCAGCCACACGTCGGTGCCGTGGGAGAAGCCCGACAGACGCACCAGCGTATTAAAGTTGTCCGGCTGGGTGTCCACCAGCATCTGGCGGGTGAACCGGGTGTTGAACTCCGGGATAGCCACGGCGCCGGTGGGGCCCAGTATCTCGTCATTCTCGTACCCCAGCACCTTGGAGGAGGTGAAAATGGACATGGTGTCCGGGTCGTCCAGCGGAATTTGCCGGGCGTTGACGCCGGTGAGATCCTCCATGTACTTGATCATGGTGGGGTCATCGTGACCCAGCATGTCCAGCTTCAGCAGGTTGTCCTCCATGCAGTGGTATTCAAAATGGGTGGTAACGGTGTCGCTGTTGGCGTCGTCGGCGGGGTGCTGCACGGCGGTGAAGTCCTCCACGTCCATGTCGTCGGGCACCACCACCAGACCGCCGGGGTGCTGGCCGGTGGTGCGGCGCACACCCACACAGCCCTGTGTCAGACGGTTCATCTCGGCATTGGAGGCGGTCTCGCCCTTCTCCTCCAGATACTTCTTCACCATGCCGAAGGCGGTCTTTTCCGCCAGCGTACCGATGGTGCCCGCCCGGAACACCTGGGTCTTGCCGAACATTTCGATGGCGTGGCGGTGGGCGCGGGACTGATACTCGCCGGAGAAGTTCAGGTCGATATCCGGCACCTTGCCGCCGCCGTAGCCCAGAAACGTCTCAAAGGGGATGTCAAAGCCGTCCTTTTTCAGCCGCGTGCCGCATTGGGGACAGTCCTTGTCGGGCATGTCCGCGCCGCAGCCGTACTGGGGATCGGTCTGGAACTCCACGTACTGGCAGTTGGGGCAGTAGTAGTGGGGCGGCAGAGAGTTCACCTCGGTGATGCCGGACATATAGGCCACCAGCGACGAGCCTACGGAGCCACGCGAGCCCACCAGATAGCCGTTTTCCAGACTCCGCTGCACCAGCTTCTGGGCGGACATGTACACCACGTCGTACTTGCCCAGAATGCTGGCCAGCTCCACGTTCAGCCGGTCCACGATCAGCTGGGGCGGATTCTCGCCGTACATGGCGTGGCACTTGGCCCACACCATGTCGTTCAGCTCCTGCTCGGAGTTTTCCAGCCGGGGCGGGAACAGCTGTCCCGGCGGCAGCAGCTCGATCTCCTCCACCAGATCGGCGATCTTCCGGGGGTTGACGATGACCACCTCACGGGCCTTTTCCGCCCCCAGATAGGAGAATTCCTTCAGCATCTCGTCGGTGGTCTTGAAGTAGATGGGCAGCGGCGCGTCAGCGTCGGAGAATTTCTTGCTGGCCAGCAGGATGTGGCGGTACACCTCGTCCTCCGGCTCCTGAAAATGCACGTCGCCGGTGGCGCAGACGGGCTTGCCCAGCTCCTCGCCCAGCTTCACGATGGTGCGGTTGAAATCCTGCAATTCCTTCACCGACTGCACGTCGCCGTTGCGCAGCATGAACATGTTGTTGCACACCGGCTGGATCTCCAGATAGTCGTAAAAGCTGGCGATGCGCTTCAGCTCCGCCCACTCCCGGTGATCCGCCACCGCCCGGAACAGCTCGCCCGCCTCGCAGGCCGAGCCGATGATAAGCCCCTCCCGGTGAGCCGCCAGCTCCGTCTTGGGGATGGTGGGCACCCGGTGGAAGTATTGCAGGTTGGAGGCGGTGATGAGCTGGTACAGGTGCTTCAGCCCCAGCTTGTTCTTCGCCAGAATGATGATGTGCTTGGGGAAACGGTTGGACTTGGCGCTTCTGGGCCGCAGCTTCGCCATTTCGTTGTTGATCTGCTGGATGCGGTGGATGTGCAGCTCGTCCCGCATCTTCTGGAAGAACGGCACCAGCATATAGGCCACCATTCCCGCGTCGTCGCTGGCCCGGTGGTGGTTGAAGGCGGGCAGGTCGAGATAGTCCGCCACGATGTCCAGCTTGTACTTGTGCAGCTCCGGTAGCAGGTTCTGGGCCAAAATCAGCGAGTCCACATAGGTGGGGTCAAAGGGCAGGCCCACCTTTTCGCAGCCCGCCCGGATGAAGCTGATATCGAAGGGCGCGTTGTGCGCCGCCAGCGGACGGCCGTTGACGAATTGCAGAAAGGCCGTCAGCGCCTCCTTCAGGGACGGCGCGTCCGCCAGCATGGCGTCGGTGATGCCCGTCAGGCCGATGATCTCCGGCGTCAGGCGGCGCTGGGGGTTCACGAAGGTCTGGAACGTGTCGGTGATCTGGCCTTTTTTCAGCACCACCGCGCCGATCTCGGTGATGGCCTCGGTGGTGACCTTCAATCCGGTAGTCTCGATATCGAAGCAGACGATCTCGTCGTCAAAGGGCTGATCCTGCCCGCCGTGAACAGCCACGCGGTCGTCCAGATTGTTAACGAAGTACCCCTCGATGCCGTAGAGAATTTTGATCTTCCCCTTGGCGGTGTGCCACGCGTCGGGGAAGGCCTGCGCCACGCCGTGGTCGGTGATGGCAATGGCGGGGTGGCCCCATTCGATGGCCTGCTTGATGACCGACTCGGTGTCGGTCAGGGCGTCCATGTTGGACATGCGGGTGTGGAGATGCAGCTCCACCCGCTTTTCCGGGTTGGTGTCCTTGCGGCCCTGGTGGCCCACCTTGGTGATGTTCAGGGGCCGCAGCTGGATATCCTTGCCGTCGCGGGTCAGCTCCACGATGCCCTGCACCCGCAGCCACATGCCGGCCTTCACCGCGCCGTCCAGCGGCTTGGCCTCGGCCTCCTCCATGTATTTGCGGACGGTGACGCTGCCCTTGTAGTCGGTCATATCGAAGGTCAGGCACCACAGGCCACGACGCCGCGTCTCGTACAGCTCGGCGGCAAAGACCTTGCCCTCCAGCACGATGGCGCCCATCTTGGGGTTCAGCTCCACCATGGGGATGGGCTTGCCCTTGATGGGCTTGCCCATCAAGATATCCTTCGTTTTCTTGCCGGGCTGGACGGTGCGCACCATCATCCGCAGCTGCCGCAGGCGGTATTCCTCCATCAGCAGCTGCCGCACGGCCTCCACCGCCGCGTCCGGCAGCGCTTCGCCGGTCTCGACCTCCAGCTCCATGGTGCGCTCGGCCCGGTTCAGCACGCCGCCGGTCACCGCCGCGTCATGCAGCAGCAGCCGCAGCTCACGGGGCGGCACAAACCGGTCAAAAAAATCAAAAAACGGTATTCTGTCCGTCATAGTGTCATCCTTTTCTCTGTGTGGTAGGTGATGGGGTTGGGGTGGTATTCACACGTCGCGGCGGGGCGAGGGCACCCCGCCCCTACGCACATTCTACCGCCGGCTCTTTTACAACCTTTCAATCTCCGCCATCAGGGCGTCCACCAGCTTGTCCTGGGGCACCTTGTACAAAATCTCGCCCTTGCGGAACAGCAGGCCCTCGCCGTCGCCGCCGGCAATGCCCACATCGGCGCTTCGCGCCTCGCCAGGGCCGTTGACGGCGCAGCCCATCACCGCCACGGTGATGGGTTTGGTGCAGCCCTGAAGCCGCCGCTCCACCTCCCGGGCAATGGGGATCATGTCATACTTCGTCCTGCCGCAGGTGGGGCAGGAGATCAGGTCAGGCCCGGACTTCCGGATGCCCGCCGCCTGCAAGATCTTTTTGGCGGCGATGACCTCCTCCACCGGGTCGGCGGTGAGGCTGACCCGGATGGTGTCGCCCACCCCCTGACACAGCAGCCCGCCGATGCCGATGGCGGATTTCAGCACGCCCATTTCCGGCGTGCCCGCCTCGGTAACGCCAAGGTGCAGGGGATAGTCCGTCTCGCGGGACAGCAGGGTGTACGCCGCCATGTTGGTGGGCACGTGGGAGCACTTCACCGACAGGCAGATATCGTCAAAGCCGCAGTCGTTCAGCAGCTGCACGTGCCCCATGGCGCTGTCCACCAGCGCCTGCGCCGTCACGCCGCCGTACTTCGCCAGCAGCGGCTTTTCCAGTGAGCCGCCGTTGACGCCGATGCGAATGGGGATATGGTGCTCCCGGCAGGTCTCCGCCACCGCCCGCACCCGCTCATGAGAGCCGATGTTGCTGGGGTTGATGCGGATTTTGTCCACGCCCTCGGCGGCGCACCGCAGCGCCAGCCGGTAGTCAAAGTGGATATCCGCCACCAGCGGGATATGGATGGCCTTTTTGATGGCACCGATGGCGGCGGCGGCCTCCATGGTGGGCACGGCCACCCGGATGATCTGGCACCCTGCCTGCTCCAGACGCAGAATCTGCGCCACGGTGGCGGCCACATCCTCGGTGGCGGTGCTGCACATGGACTGGATGGCCACGGGCGCGCCGCCGCCGATGACCACGCCGCCGATGTTCATTTGTCTGCTCACAGTCAGCCCCTCTTTCAGCTAAACAGCTTCCACACGTCGCTGAACGTCACCAGCGCCATCAGCGCCAGCAGCAGCACCAGCCCCGCAAAGTGGATATAGTTCTCATATTTCAGGGGAATTTGCTTCTTGATGACCGCCATGGAGACGGCGTTCACCACAAGAAAGAAAATCTTGCCGCCGTCCAGCGCCGGAAGCGGCAGCAGGTTCATCACCGCCAGATTCACGGCGATCAGCGCCGCCAGATAGGCAATATCGGCGATGGCGTCGCCCACGGTGGCGGCGGATTCTCCCACGGTGGTCATGGTGGACACGATGCCCACCGGGCCGCTGAGGTCACGGACGCCCGCCTGCCCCGTCACCAGCATTTTCAGGCTCAGCCGCACCAGCCGCACAAAGTCCATGGCCCCGTTCCAGCTGTTGGCCAGCCGGTCGCCCCATGTGGCCTCCTTCACGCCGAAGAACATGCCGTAGCCGGTGTAGGGCTTGCCGTTCTGGTCGGTGTACTGCCGCTTTTCCATGGAGAAATCCTTCAGCGTCACCTTTTCGCCGTCACGCCGCACCACAAGGTCGAAGGTGCCGTCCTTGTTCAGCCCCAGCAGCAGCCCCACGTCGGAGTACATATACACCCGCTCGCCGTCGATGGACAGCAGCTTGTCGCCCACCTGCAAGCCGTTCTCGCCCTGTAACGGGCAGCCGTCGGCAAAGGCGGTGATGGTGGGGTCGTAGAAGGCTTTCGCGCCGCTGTACAGGATCACCAGAATCAGCAGTCCCGTGACGAAGTTCATGAAGGCCCCGGCGGCGAAGATCACCAGCTTGGCCCAGAAGCCCTGCCGGTACAGGGCGTGGGGATCGTCGGAGTCCTCGTCCTCCCCCTCCATGGCACAGAAGCCGCCGCAGGGGATGGCCCGCAGGGCGTACAGCGTCTCGCCCTTCTGCTTTTTCCACAACGCGGGCCCCATGCCGATGGAGAATTCGTTGACGGTCACGCCGCAGGCCTTGGCCGCCAGAAAGTGGCCCAGCTCATGGACGGCAATGAGAATGCCGAAAATGAGGATGGCCACCAGAATATACACAATGGTCGTCATAGCTTACCGTTCCTTTATCGTGACAGTACCGCCCGCGCCGTTTCCCGGGCAAGACGGTCTGCTTCCAGTATATCCGCAAGGCTTGGCCGGTATTTCACCGTTGCCCGATCCAATGCCGTTTCCACCGTCCGGTGGATGCCGTTGAAGCCGGTCTCGCCCCGCAGAAAGGCCCAGACCGCCTCCTCGTTGGCGGCGTTCAGGGTGGCGCAGGCGGTGCCGCCCTCTTTGGCGCACTGCCGAGCCAGCGCGAAGCAGCGGAAGGCCGTTTCGTCGATGGCGTCAAAGGTCAGCGCCCCGCACTTCAGCAGGTCGAGGGGCTCCTCCGGCGAGACCGCCCGCTCCGGCCACGTCATGGCGTAGCGGATGGGCAGCTTCATGTCCGGCGTGCCCAGCTGAGCCAGCAGCGCCCCGTCCCGGAACTCCACCAGCGAGTGGATAACGCTCTGCCGGTGGATCACCGCGTTCACCTGCTCCAGCGGCAGGCCGTACAGCCGCATGGCCTCGATGACCTCCAGCCCCTTGTTCATCAGGGTGGCGGAGTCAACGGTGATTTTGGCGCCCATGCTCCAGTTGGGGTGCTTCAGGGCGTCCGCCGGCGTCATGTGTTCCAGCTCCTCGTAGCGCTTGCCGAAGAACGGCCCGCCGGAGCAGGTCAGGATCAGGCGTTTGATCTCCCGGCGGTCGGCGCAGCCCTGCAAGCACTGGAAGATGGCGGAATGCTCGCTGTCCACCGGCACGATGTCCGCGCCGTACTCCCGCGCCGCCGCCATCACCAGCTCACCGGCGCACACCAGCGTCTCCTTGTTGGCAAGGGCGATGCGCCGTCCCAGACGGATGGCCGCCAGCGTGGGTTCCAGCCCCACGCTGCCCACCACGGCGGTGACCACGGTGTCGGCTTCCTCCGCCTGTGCCGCCGCCAGCAGGCCCTCCGGCCCCGCCAGCACCTCGATATCCGTGTCCCGCAGACGCTGCCGCAGCTCTGCCGCCGCCGCCGCGTCATAAAGCACCGCAAGGCGCGGGGAGAATTCCCGCGCCTGCGCTTCCAGTAGCTCCACGCTGCTGCCGGCGGCCAACGCGGCCACCCGCAGCTTCAATTCCCGGGCCACCTGCAGCGTCTGCCGCCCGATAGACCCGGTGCTGCCCAGCAGGGCAATGGTTTTCGTCATGATAGCTTTCCTCAATACAGGGTGATGCTCTTGATCAGCAGCCACACCACCGGCGACGCGAAGATCACGCTGTCAAACCGATCCAGCACGCCGCCGTGACCCGGCAGCAGACGGCCATAGTCCTTGACGCCGCACTCCCGCTTGATGGCGGAAAAGCTCAGGTCGCCCAGCTGGCCCAGCACAGCGCCCACCAGTCCCAGCAGCACGCACCACGCGATGTTCAGCTGCACCTCCGTCACCAGAAAGAACACGATGCGGAAGATGACAATGCCCAGCATGCCGCCGGCCAGACCGCCGATGGAGCCCTCCACGGTTTTCTTGGGGCTGACGGCCGGAGCCAGCTTGTGCCTGCCCAGCGCCATCCCGGCGAACAGCGCCGCCGAGTCGGAGGAAAAGGCCGCCACCAGCGGGATCATCACCAGACCGCCGCCGTGCTCCATCAGCCGCAGCTGCATCAGGCACTGGAAGGCCAGCGGGATGGCGATACCCGCCATCAGGATGGTGCACACATCCCGGAAGGCCAGCGCGCGGGGCGTGCCGTACTCCACCACCACGCTGACGAACAGCAGCACCAGCCATGCCGCCAGCAGCCATTCCATCAGCGCCGCCGCGCCGTCCTGACCGATCCCGGCCAGGTACGTGCGCAGCACCACCGTCACGCCCATGATGGCGCTCAGGCCCCACCAGCGGCGGCAAAGCTCCTTGCGGCAGGCCGCCGCCAGCAGCTCGTGAGCGCCCACGGTGCACAGCGCGCACAGCAGCAGCGCCGTGGCCCAGTCCGGCGCGATGATCAAAACAAACAGCAGCAGCGGGATACCCACCACCGCCACGAGAATTCTCTGTAACATAGTTGCTCCTTGTTGTGTATGTAATGCGAGAAAGGGTGCGATAAACGTTCCGTAGGGGCCGATGCCCACATCGGCCCGCCGGGATACGCAGCGGTTACGGCAAACGTTCGTAGGGCGGCATGACCACAGGCCGCCGCGGATAAACGCAGCGTCTGCCGAACGCCGCACCGCCCCCCAAAGGCCCCCTCTGTGAGGGGGCTGTCGAGCGCAAGCGAGACTGAGGGAGAGATAAAAAGATAGTGCGGTGTAATACCAGATGGATGCTGCGGCGGGGAGAGAGCCGTGCGCTGCCGGTGGCAGATAAAGCACGGCGAACGAGTGGCAGCGGTCAAAATTTCGGCGGCTTAAATGCCGCAGCGAAATTTTGGGCACCGCAACAGGATATAGCCGCCGCGATCGGGACTAAAAACATGCCACCGGCATGTTTTCTTTACGTCCCGACCCCACCGAAACGGCGGTCACGGTGCTGAAAATCAATGATCGCCAGATCCAGATCCTGCCTCTTGAAGTCCGGCCACAGGGTGTCGCAGAAATAAAACTCGCTGTAGGCGCACTGCCACAGCAGGAAATTGCTCAGCCGCAGCTCGCCGCTGGGGCGGATGATCAGCTCCGGATCGGGAATGCCCGCCGACCACAGGTACTTGCTGAAATTCTCCTCCGTCCACTCCTCGCCGCTTTCGGCGCACAGACGGGCAGCCCGCAAGATCTCCGCCCGGCCGCCGTAATTCAGGCAGATGTTGGCCTGAAACCCCTGATAGTGGGTGGAAATGGCGTTGGTCTCGCCGATCATACGCTGCAATTTTGGGGACAGGCCCGCCACGTCGCCCAGCACCTTCAGGCGGATGTTGTCCCGCTCCATGGTGTCGATGGCCTCCTGCAAATACTGCTCTAAAAGGCTCATCAGCACGTCCACCTCGTCCTTGGGACGCTTCCAGTTTTCCGTGGAAAAGGCGTAGATGGTCAGGCATTCGATGCCCAGCTCCTGACAGTAGGTGGCGATATCCCGGAACACCTCGGCGCCTACCTTATGGCCGGCAGTGCGCGGAAGCCCACGCTTCTTTGCCCAACGACCGTTGCCGTCCATAATGATAGCGATATGGCGGGGCAGGCGGCCCATGTCCACCTGTCCCGCCGTTTCATGCTTTTTCTGGAACAGGCCCATCAGACGGACATCAGTTCCTTTTCCTTGTTTTCCAGCAGCTTATCCAGTTCCTTGCAGCTGTCGTCGGTCATCTTCTGCAGGTCCTTTTCTGCCAGCTTCAGCTCGTCCTCGGTGATCTCAGAGGCCTTCTGCTGCTTCTTGAAATTCTCCATGGCATCGCGGCGGATGTTGCGCACGGCCACCTTGCCGCCCTCGGTATACTTGCGGATCTGCTTGACC